>Ga0181532_10000129_pt1 | contig 73531 bp, 69 predicted proteins | sample PEATcosm2014_Bin_33_FD_119768 | JGI IMG/M metagenome (GOLD analysis project Ga0181532, IMG submission 119768) | Peatland microbial communities from MTU Mesocosm Facility, Houghton, MI, USA - PEATcosm2014_Bin11_30_metaG | ecosystem: Environmental > Terrestrial > Soil > Wetlands > Peat | place... | reverse complement strand
TGCAGAAACTGCCGAAATTGGGTGACCAGAAATGTATCCGGAGGTGGAGAAAATCGTTTATAGGGCATCCTAGCGCGTCGAGTTTTTAGACCGAAGACGCCGAAAGAGTTTTTCAACAGCCACTCCCCATTACACAAGTGATCGGGTGGAGTAATATGTCGGCGCTATGAAAAAAGCGAGCGCGCTTGTCGTCATTCTGCTGACATTAGCTTCCTACCCTGGTGTTGGACAAACTCCGCCGCCATCCATTCCCGCGGCGGCTCCTCAGCCGGCAGTGCGGCTCGCGGCCGACACTCCAGAGACAACCACGAGCGGGAACACGTTCGTCGCGCCCAAGGACTGGACCTTGGCCGTCAAAGGCACGGCCACCATCCTCGAGGCTCCGGAGGGTGGATCATGGATTGCACTGGTGGATGTCTTCGCTAAAACCGATGACGAAGCGCTCGCCGAGGCCTGGAAGGCCTACAAGCCTGAGGCGAAGTGGCCGGTAAAGGTCAGCACCGATCTTCCCGACCGCGATGGCTGGAGCAAGCGGCGCAACTATGACTACCTGACTTCTCCGAACGAGAAGCGCGACGTGGGAGCGCTGGTGATGTACTCCGGCACCAGCTGGACGGTTGTGATCTTCGACATGGACGAGGGTGTAGCCGAGAAGCGCGGCGGCCAAATCGGTGTCGCGCTGAGCCGCTTGCTGCCCAAAGGCTATTCGCGCGAGTCCTTCGCCGGCAAGCAGGCGAACACGCTGAACCAGCAGCGCATCGCGGAGCTGGGCCGCTTCATCGAGCAGGGACAAAAAGAGACGCAGGTTCCGGGGGTCGCGCTCGCGCTGGTGCAGAACGGCAAGGTGATCTTTGCCGGCGGCTTCGGTGTGAAGGAGCTGGGTGCCGCGCAAAAGCCGGATGGCGACACGCTCTTCATGATCGCCTCCAATACCAAAGCGCTCACCACCCTGATGCTGGCCAAGCTCGTCGAAGAGCACAAGATGAGTTGGGACACCCAGGTAATTTCTCTGTATCCCAACTTCAAGCTCGGCGATCCGGCGACCACCAAGAGCGTGCTGGTGAAGCACCTGATCTGCGCGTGCACGGGAATGCCGCGGCAAGACATGGAGTGGCTCTTCCAGTTCGGTGACCTCACGCCCGAGAGTGCCATGCAGATGCTGGGAACGATGCAGCCGACGTCGAAGTTCGGGGAGCTCTTCCAGTACTCGAACCTGATGGCTGCCGCTGCCGGCTACACCGGCGGACACGTGCTGTATCCCAACATGGAAGTCGGCGCCGCCTACGACAAGGCAATGCAGACGCTGGTCTTCAATCCCCTGGGAATGACAGAGACCACATTCAATTACGCCAAGGCGCTGAAAGGCGACCACGCGACGCCGGCGGCTCCCGACGTGGACGGCAAGATGGCCCCGGCCCTGATGGCATTGAACTACGCGATCATTCCCGCGCGTCCCGCGGGTGCGGCGTGGAGCAGCGTAGACGACATGCTGAAGTACGTCTCCATGGAGCTGGCGGATGGCAAGCTGCCGGATGGCGCGACCTATATCGCCGAGGACCCTCTACTGGAGCGCCGCAAACCGCAGGTCGCCCTTAATAAGGACGCAACCTACGGCATGGGACTGATGGTCGACAAGACTTACGGAATTCCCGTGGTCCATCACGGCGGAGACATGATCGGCTTCCACAGCGATATGATCTGGCTGCCCCAGCAGAATGTCGGAGCCGTCATTCTGACCAATGGAGATCCGGGATGGATCATCCGCTCCCGCTTCAGCCGCAAGCTACTGGAGGTGCTGTTCGATGGACGTCCCGAGGCCGACAATCTGATGGCGGCGGACGCGAAGAGCTTCTATGCGGAACTTGCGGCCGACCGCAAATTGCTGGTCGTGCCCGCCGACGCCTCACAGAGCGCAACGCTGGCGAAGCACTACTCCAACGCAGCCTTGGGGAACATTGATGTCAGCATGTCGGATGGGAAGACCTACTTCGATTTCGGTGAATGGAAGACTGAGGTCGCCAGCAAGAAGAATCCCGATGGTACGACTTCCTTCGTGACCATCGTTCCGGGAGCGATGGGAATTGAGTTCGTGGTCGGCAGTGGCGCCAAGAAAACTCTGACCCTGCGAGATGCTCAGCATGAGTACATCTTCGAGCAGAGTTAGCCTGATTGCAGCGATAGTCATCCTTTGATTCAGCGTGAGAGGCAGTTTAAGGTCCCGCATATCAAGGTGGGTGATCAGTCGTTGACGTAATCAGCAATTGCGCTCATTGGAATTGCGGACCCGGGCGTGTTAAGGCACACGCAAACGAACTAGAAAAGTACCTTCACCCGCCGACGCAGGTTCTATTCTGGCTTGGCGTTTTGAATGCGATCCTGAATGCCACGCCGCCGTCATCAACCGCTCCCGCCTGTCCCAACCTGGACCTGTCCTCACTGTGGCTTTGTCCACCGGCGGCCGACATCATGCGGATTAACTTCCACAAGATGAGGTGCAAGAACTGCGGCCACGCATTCCCCCAGCAAGCCGGAAAAGAGAAAGCCACGGATTGACCGTGGCTTCGTGACAGTCTGGTTGATTACAACTTGGGTCCAAAGTTGGGTCCAACAACCCCCCCTTTTTCACCTCAAAATGGCTCGTAAGTCACGCCGGACCAATAAAAGTGTGTACGGCTACGAACCAGAAGGTCGGGAGTTCGAATCTCTCAGGGCGCGCCATCTAACTCTTGATTCCCACACAGTTCAAGCAGCTTCAGAATCGCGTGTTGCAACAATTCCGCTAGCCCACGGTAGCCCAACTTCGGGAGTTTCGAGCGAAAAGCCAAGTCCTGCACGCTCCGCCCATTCCTGTCTGAAAGGCAGATTGTCACGCAGTTGCCTGGCAGGTTGAGCCTTCCTTCTGAAAAACGTTTCCATTCTGACCAGTTCGACGATTCAAGCAAGGTCCTCTCCGCTTGATCGCCCGTGACGGGGACAGAGTAGTGCCAGCAGCCTCCGCCGTCAATGCCCCGGCCCTTACAGCTCCGGGCAGGACCTTCGGCCAAGGTATTACTGACGAATTTGGCACTGCAGACGAGTGGCGCACCTGCGTCTACGCTCTATTATCAGAACAATTTGAAGCCATACAGTGCCGAATCGTTTGTTGCCTGCGGACAAAAAAACCGGCCAGAAATCTCTCCTGGCCGGAAATTCTAGCAACTTGTGCCGGCGCGTTTACTTTGCGGGAAAATTGAACGCGTCAAACAGATCGTCAAGTGCCGGTGAATTCAGCGGAACATAGGGGTTGCTGGATGGCGTGACCGGGTTGGGGAAAGTGTCACGGCTGCGAGAGGTAATCGTACCAATGCTCCAGTTCCTCTCGATGAATTTGTCGATAGACACGTGATCCGAATACCCGTGGGTGACGTTCCCACCAGTTGAATATAGGGAAACGATCAGCAGCGGGATGCGCGTGCCATCGCCGAAGAAGTCAACCGGCTGAATGTAACCGGAGTCATAGTAGCCGCCGCCTTCGTCGAAGGTGATGAAGATCGCGGTGCTCTGCCAGTACGGCGAGGCCTGCACCATATTCACGATCTTTTGGGTGAACAACTCGAAAAGATCGAGCTTCGACGACGACGGATGGCCGTCAATGTAGCCACTCGGCTTCACAATAGAAACCGCAGGCAAGGTCCCGTTGGTGATATCCGAATAGAGATTGACCGTGTCCTGGAGGTGGGCTGCAACCTGAGCCGGGTTCGACATGATCGACGTGTCGTACTGGAACGGGTTGCAGATATTGCAATACTCATCGGCGGTCGGCCCATTGGTTCCATAATTTATCTGGTACGGGTCGGGAACGTAGTTGTTCCACTGATCGCCGTAGTACTTCCAGGAAATATTGTTGGTGTTGAGGAGATCGCCGAGGCTGGGCGTCGACGAGGGCGGGATGGTGAACGGCGTGTTGGCCGGATTCTGGTCAAGGTAGGCGTTGTTGCCGTTGCCGAAATAGCCTGGGTTGTAGTTGTTCAACAGGTAGTAATGACCCGCCTGGCAGCGCGGGTTGATACCGATGGAGTTCAGGTAACTCACAACCGGCGCGACGCCAGGTTGTGTGGTATCGGAGCAATTGCTATAGGACCCCCCGCCATAGACAGGCGAAGGGTTGTAAGGCGGTGGGTATCCGGCATTGCCGCTCTCCCCATAGCCGTCCTCCGCGTACCAATTGTTGGTCTGGTACAGAGCGGTGATGCCAGGCGCTGGGTTGGGGTTTTCAATTTCGTTGACGACTCCCTGGTCGGGATTGGGGCCCCCGTTATAGGGCTCGGTAAATACCAGCTGGTTTTCCGGCGGTGCTTCAGGATTTCCATTACCATCGCTGAACCAGATCATGTCGGCATGACCGAGCATGATGTGATTCGGCCCCGTGCCTCCCATGACCGACTGGTGGAAGTTGTCGCTCAGCGTGTACTGGTTCGCCAGGCTGGTGAAGTAGGGAACGTCACCTTGCTGTACGTTGTAGAACGCAAGGGCGGTCGACCCTTCGCCCGTGGTTTGCGCGTCAGGGTTGTTGGTCAAGAAGTTAGTGGTAAAGCAGGGAAGCTGATCATTATCGGAAGAGCAGAGCGGCGGCTGCGGGGTGCCATTCGTGCCCGCACCCACCGTCGTTTCTACCCAGGAGAACAGATTCGAGGTGCAGCCGGAGGGATTGTCCGGGGTCGCATACGCCAGGTCGCAATTCGCCTGCTGCCACATCTGGTAGAAGCGATGCACCGGGCTCTGTGCATAGTCGTTGTAGATGAAGCTGGAGCCGTTCGTGATCTGGAATGGCCCGGCGGGTAACGAATTGACATTGGTGATGCGCGTATCGGGAGTGTATTTCGGAAGTCCCGTGCCCCCGCTGATTAGGGCAAAATAATCACCGCCGTTCAACCCGGTTTCCGAAAGTTGAGCGCACTGCAGAGCTGGCAGCGGGGGGTCGGTATTGCAGGGATTGCTGCCCGAAAAATACCCTTGCGTGCCGCGGGGACCGCCAACCAGTGGCGCAGGAAGTATGTTGCTGGGAAATTGCTGCTTCGGTGGATCGAGGAGAAAACCATCGGTTAGGGTATCGGTAGCGGCCAACTGCTGGGCCTGATTGAAATTCGGACCCGGGATTGCGTTCTTGTTGGAGTCCAGGCTGATAATGCCCTCCGAAAGCAGGTTGTTGATGGTCTGCCCGATCTTCGGTTGGTAAGTGGCGAAGACGTGGTCGAAGCTGCGATTCTCGCCAATGATCACGATGACGTGCTGGATTGGAGTCGTGGTCGCAGGGGAAGTCGTTTGATGGGGTTGTGGTTTTGACGCCGCGTCGGCGAAGGGAGCAGCGATGGCGAACTGGAACGTTGCAAGAGTTGCCAGTCCGAAGCGCAAGTAATGCACACCCTTTGATGCGACAGATGCGAGACTCATTTTTCCCTCCTGCTTAAACTTCTTGGTTCGTGTTGCTGTTGGGTTGTGTCCGGGAACAAATTCGCTTTTGATCCCTGCGCTCATCGCTCAGGGTTCCACGCGAATCAGCCCCATCATTCCTCCGTCCTCGTGCTCGAGAAGGTGGCAGTGGTAGAGAAAGTCGCCGACGATATTGGGGTCACGAAAATCCAAGCGCAGTCTCACGCTGGGATATTGAAGGGCTTTACCGTCGTAGTAGGGGACGTTTACGGTGTCGCGAAGAAACGGCTCGTTCACAGGCTTGCCGCGGTAATCCACCAGCAGGAAATGCAACTGGTGAATATGGAAAACGTGCAGTTCGCTGGAGCGGTTTTCGATGATCCAGTCCTCCACGGTTCCCTGCTTCACCACGATGTTCGGAACCGTTGATTTGGGGTCGAACTGCGTGGGAGTTTGACCGTCGACGGTGAGATAAAATTCCGTCGCGCTGTTGGGATTGTTCGGCTCCAGAAGTTTTTCGGAGAAATAAAGCCTGCGCGTGCGGACAGGAGCGACGCTTCCCAGCCACGCCACCGGTGAAGTCGCGAGTGGTTCGGCTAAGGCGGGCGGTTCCGAAGAGGACGGTTCCGCTGCATCCTTCCAAGCGGTGATTGTGGCCAACGCGCGGTTGGGATCGTTCTCGCCGCCTGGCCCGGTGTCCACGGTTTTCGTGACCAGTAGTCCCGACTCGCCTTCGGGCGGTCCCTTGACGATGAATTCCACTCTCGCTCCGGGCGGCACCGCGAGATGAGTTTGCCAATCGACGAAGTCTCGCGCGAGCCCCACGGTGTTGAGCGGCACGCCGTCTATGGCCACCAGACCGAGTAACTGCGGTTTGTGACGGAACAGAACTTCCAGATTGAGGTAGGTAATTCCGGAGGCGTTCACCACCCGCCAGAGTTGCTGCTCATCCGGCCTCATTTCGATTCGAGCCGGGGGGTAGTCCGGGTAAGGCACAGGCACAAAATTGATCGAGAGATCTTTCGCCGGCTTGCCAAATCCCGTGCCGTTATTGGCAGCGTCTCCATCGTGATCGACCAACATCCTCGGAACAACTGGCTCCAATTTCGAAGGCGGTGCATTCGGATTCAGCAAGTCCTGATCGCGAATGACCAGCACTCTCTCCGGCAAGCCTGCGACCGCCTTGTCGGCCCGCTCGATGCCTTCGACGATGAGGGCTCCAGACGCACCGCCAAGCACTTGCTGCTTGGTGAATCCATGAATATGTGGGTGGTACCAGTACAACCCGGGGGGCTCGTTTGCAGGGATGCGGAATCGATACTCGAATGGCGGATCGCTGGGCTGAATTGACGTGTGCAGGACATCATCCTGGTGACAGACGGGAGGGATGGTGAGGCCGTGAAAGTGAAGGTTCGTGATATCGCTTCCCATCAAGTTGCTGTTGCATGGATTGCCTTCTTTGCCGGCGTCGGCATTCATGTGGTGGTGAGCTGCGGGCGACGGGTCGGAGCCGAAATCCCTCAGATCGTTTTTCAGAGTCAAGATGACGAGATCGCCAGGATTCGCGCGAAGCGTCGGTGACTCCCGGCCGTTGGCGTCGACGAAGCAGTAACGAACGGATCCGTCTTTCTGTTTTTCGTTGTAGGCGGTTAGTTCGACCTTCAGAACGCCATTCGTACTGCGCAAGTCTTCCGGCTGGGTGACTGCGCTGCCAGGCGCGGGCCGCGGACAAGACCCCGGCGCGGCCTGGGCAGAAAGAGACCCGCGCCAACAAAGAAAGCACACAAGCGAAAACGCAAACGAGAAAAGATTCTTCGACATTTGCTGGTTTCTGAGTTTCGCAATTGTTAAGGTTTCTGGCGCGCTAGAGACTCGAAAGTGAGTTTTCTGCTGTGAGCAGAACCCCACTGAGGATCAATGAAAGCAACTTAATGCAGCTGCGTTACCGAGAGGTGGCGATTCAATGAATTTCCGGGAAAAAAATCAACAGCAGCCCGGTACCATGTTTTTCTACTACGTCATATTTCTTAGCATGGTTGCGAACTTGTCCCTGGGGGCCGATGGTGTGCCGCTCTCAAAAGGAAAGCGACCATGGGGAATCGGAGTGACTAGCTGTCGATAACAGATGGAATGAGAAGGTCGGTCTTCTGACGGGACGCTATACGCTCCCAAGCTATCGACGCGCTCGAAGTGGAGTGCGGCGCTGTCAGCAGCTGCAGCAGGAAGCTGACCGCGAGTTGTTCGGCAAGCAGGATCTGGAACGGCTCTGCGCTCTGTGGTCGGAACTAAGAGTACTGCGGGAGCGGCTGGCCAGCTATGGGATTCACGTGCGGCCGTGAAAAAAGCCGCGTTGTACCTGCGAGTCAGCACCCTCGATCAGAATCCCGAAACCCAAACAAGCGCAAATGGCCCTCACGTTAACGCGAAAATCGCGCCGACATGAGAGCCGCCAGTCAGAATCAAGCAGACGGAACCGACAGTTCGGCCCGACCCTTATCGCCGCGGCGTCCGGATATATCCGTGCGCCACACCCGCAGAGTCCACATAGAATCCGACGATGACACCGCTCGAAGTTATCCCTGCAGCATCGCTATAAATGGCCCCGGGCGGATCGAAACCCGTGTAAGCACCGTTCCGCAGCAGAAAAGAGTGGGTGACGCCCGAAGCATCCGTGTAAAGACCCACAATGTCTCCTTCGGGATTAATTCCGCCGTCGAAGGTAAGGGTGGCTCCCGGAAAGTCATTCGTGGTGAAGGTCCTATGTTGGAGCAGATAGCCGTGAGTCACTCCACTACTATCTGTGTAAGTGCCAACGACAGTGCCGGACGGGTTCACTGCGCTAGCAAAGCTGCTGGGCGCCCCGAATGGATTAAAGCTGGTGATCTGCCCCTCCCTGGATACGATAAAGCTCTCGTAAGGAGGGTTTTCGCAGGTACGATCTACCAGACAGGTAAATCCTGTCATCTCGCCCCAGGGATTGACACTGGAGAGACCCGTGGCTGGCGCGCCGGGAACATCAAATGTAGTGTAGTGGCCTCGATGCAGAATGAAGCCATGTTCGACATCGCTGGCGTCTTCGAATTGACCCACAATCGTCCCGTCCGGAGTGATGAAATTAGGGATGGTAAATATGGAGCCTGGCGGATCGAATGCGCTAAACACGCCCCTTGCCGTTAGAGTGAAGCCATGGTTGACCCCGGCTGTGGTCTCTTGGCCGATGAACGTGCCCTGCGCATCGGGCCCGCCGGTTAGAAGGGTTGCCGTCGCGCCTGGGAAATCGACCGTCGTATAGGTTTGCGCCCACGCCATGGACAATGCTGCAAATGCAACACTGATTGCCAGAAATCGAAATACTTTGTTCACGGAATCCTCCTGATCTTTCTGCAAAAACTATCCAAGAAAGTAACCCGAGTGAACTTAAGCGGGTTGGCCTGATCTGCAACCAGAGTGGATTTTGCGACGAGCCGCAGGTTTTGAGCGCCAGACTGAAGTCTCCGGGGCATCCTCGTGGGCTAGAATACGGATCGTGCTGAAGCGCGACGACCTCGGTTTTCCGACCTTCTGGCCGCTGCAGATCGCGGGATGGTGCTGTTACTGTGGGCTGGTTTTAGTCTCTATACTCCCCTCCCTCAAGCGGCCGGGGACGCTGCGCGGCAGTAGCGTATTTGTTCTCTCGATGTTCGCGGCGAGTTGCCTGCTGCGTCCGGTTTGCCGATCCCTGATGAGCCGTGGGTTCTCATGGATTGCTCTGGAGACGCGGGCATTTGCCTGGTCCCTGATAGCGGGAGCAGTTACCGCTTATGTAGCTGAACTGTTGGCATTCGGTATTCGCCCGCTGGATTGGGCAGACTGGCTGCTGACCTTAACCCAGGCCATTTTCACTCTCTTTTTGTGGTGTAGCCTGTATTTCAGCATCAAGCAATGGCAGCAATCGGCGCGGGAAAGAGAAAGACTGCTCCGGGCCGAGTCGGAAGTGCGCGACGCACGGCTGAACGCTCTGCGCTATCAGCTCAATCCACATTTCCTATTTAATTCTCTGAATGCCGTGTCCACGCTTGTCCTGGACGGGAATGCTCCGGCCGCCACCCGCATGCTGGCGCAGATTGGCGACTTTCTGAGAACTATCCTGGACCGTGACGCCATGCTAGAGACGCCGCTTTCGCAGGAGATTGCTTTTACCGAGCAGTACCTGGCGATCGAGCAGACCAGACTAGGAGGCCGGCTGCGGATTGACGTGAACGTCTCTCCGGAAACATTGGACGCCCTGGTGCCCAGCATGTTGTTACAGCCATTGGTGGAGAATGCCGTGAGACACGGCGTGGCTCCGCTGGTGGAGGGTGGAACGATTCGAATTCAGAGCAAACCGCACGGCGGTCAATTGCAGATCAGCATCCAGAACTCTGCAACTTCCCGAGCTCGGGCCGAAACCGTCGATAAAGCCGCCCATGGTATCGGGCTCACCAATACCGAGCAACGTCTAAAGGCTCTCTACGGCACGGACTATAAGTTTGAGCTGCAATACCAGTCGGCAGGCGGTTGCTTGGTCCTTGTGGAACTGCCTTTCCGAAAAACGGCGCAGCGGCAAGAGGTAACAGCGTGCGCGCTTTGATTGTCGATGATGAGCCACTGGCGCGCCGCGGGGTGTCGCTACGGCTACAGAAGTTCGCCGACATCGAGATCGTTGGTGAATGTGGGGATGGTCTGTCCGCGATGGAGAAAATCCTCGGACTCTCGCCCGATGTTGTGTTCCTCGACATTCAAATGCCCGGCATGAATGGTTTCGAGGTTCTCCGGTCTTTGCCCCAGGAAAATCTACCCGGTGTGATCTTCCTGACGGCTTACGAGCAACATGCCCTGCGGGCCTTCGAAGTTCATGCCCTCGATTATCTGCTCAAACCAGTGGATGACGAACGTTTTGCCATTGCCATAGATCGGGCCCGAAGGCTTATGGATTCGGCGTCGAAGACGCAAATGGCCGAGCGCATCCTGGCGATGCTTGGACGGAGCCCGGAAAAATACACGTCACGTTTTGTAGTGCGGATGGGTTCACGAATTCAGATCGTGCTGGTGGAGGATACCGACTGGATCAGCGCAGCCGGAGACTACGCGGAACTGCATGTTCGCGGCCGGACCTACCTCCTGCGCGAAACCATGAATTCACTCCAACAGAAGCTCGACCCGGCAAAGTTTCTGCGTATACACCGGTCTCGGATGATACGAACGGGCTGCATTGTGGAGTTGCGCGGCATTGATAACCGGGAATACATAGTAAAGCTCTCCGACGGGTCGGAACACCGCTCCAGCCGTACCTACGCCGATCGACTGGAAGAGTGGCTGAACTCCGGGGATGCTGAGTGAGAACCTGCTTGTCGTCAACAACGAAACGAGATCCACGGATTAGGAACGGGAAGTCCGCCAGCAAAATGTCAAGCCGCACAAAGGATGGCGAAGCGAGGGCACAGCGAAGAAGAGATTCTGCGGGTATTGCGGGAGGCGGAATCGGCGGAACGGCGTTATACGTCCAAGTGGATGGGTTCCGGTTTGCCCCTCCTCCGTCCGGCATACAGACCGGAACAACTTACGGCGGCAATCCCACGTCATGCATCATCTTGATGTAGCGCGGATCCGGGCGCAGGAAATCAAATAATGGATCTCTTATCTCGTAGGGAAACTCGCTGCCATGATTTGCCGCCGATTTCTGCAACAACGCCATAGCCCGGTCCCGATCTCCCTCCGCCGCATACGACAAAGCCCACAAGATGTCGCCGACCTGGCCTGTTTTGCTCATGTCCGTCAAGTTGGCTCTGTACAACTCGGCAAAGCCCTTCGCGGTTGCGCTGGGCGCGGGAAGGTTCTTGCCTCCATACTGGTTGGCAAAGGCGCGGTAGCTTTGATCGGCCTCGGCCCATTTGCCCATCACCGCATAGGTCTGAGCAAACTTCCGGTTAGCGGTGAGGAAGCTGGGATCTATTTCCAAGGTCTTGCGATACTGCTGAACCGCTTCGTCGTAGCGGTGGGCTGCGCTGAAGGTGTACGCGTAATTCGTGTTGATGATGCCGGAAAGCGGATCGAGCAGCAAAGCATTGCGGAACTCGCCCAGCGCCGCATCCATTTGTCCCATGGCTACGAGGTACAAGAACGCATACATATAGTGGAATTGTGCGTTGTTAGGTTCCAGTTCCAGGGCACGCTGAAATTCCTTTTCCGCTTCGGCCCATTGAAAATCATGAACCAGGGTTGCAGCCAGTGCCGCGTGTGCTTCGGCAAGCCGCGGATCCAATTCCAAAGCCTTGTGCGCCGCCGCCAGCGACTGTGTATAGCCTTCTCGTTCGCTCATTCCCGTCCACGCAGGCGCGATGTCGTACGCGTCTGCCAGCCCGGCATACGCCGGCGCGTAAGCAGGATCGGCTGCAACGGCCTGTTTGAACAGTTCAATGCTCTGATTGATGTTGTCGACCCCACGTTTGTGCAGCAGATAGCGGCCCTTAAGGTAGAACTGATAGGCTTCAGCGTTTTGCGTCGTGCTTTGCGCCATTTGTTTCTGCTGCTCGCCGGTGAGTCGTGAGCGCAGCTTCGACGCAACGTCGTTGGTGATCTCCTGCTGTAACGTGGAAACCTCCGCCATATTGCGCGTGTACTGCCCGCCCCAGATCTCGCTGCCGTCCGAGACATTCACCAGGTCGGCGGTGATCTTCACATTGTCGCCAAGACGGGTAATCCTGCCGGTCAGCACCGCGTCCACATTCAGCGACTGGCCGACTTTCGCCGGATCGTCTTCCTTACCCTTGAAGCGGAAGACCGTGCTACGCGCCATCACCTTCATGTTCGGCAACTGGGAGAGCGTGCCGATCAGGTCTTCGGTCAGGCCGTCGCTCAGGAATTCATTGTTGGCATCCGCGGTGGCATTCACGAAGGGCAGCACCGCCATTGAGGAAATCTTCTTCGGACCTGAGCCGTGCCAAACGAATCCTGCAATGGCAGCGGCGATCAGAACTACCGCAGCCGCCGCGGCTATCCAATACTTGTTGTTCGAAGCGGGGGCGGTGGTCGCGGTGGTCGAGATGCCGCTGCTGACCGGAGCAGCCGTAGGTGCAACTCCACTCGATGCCGCCGCGACCGATGCGCTGCGTCCCGAGTCGGTATCGCGCTTCAGCCGCTGCAGCTCGGCTCGCATGTCGGAGGCGGTCTGATAGCGCAGCCGCGGATCTTTCTCCAGCGCCCGATGGATAAGATCCTCCAGCTTCGGCGGAATGTCGGGATTCATCCGCAGCGGCGGAGCCGGCGCCTTGTTCAGGATGCCATCGAAGATCGCCGCGCTGGTGTCGCCGCGAAATGGGACTGTCCCGGTGACCATCTCGTACAGCACTGCGCCAAACGAGAATAGATCGCTCCGAGGGTCTAGTTCTTTGCCCAGCGCCTGCTCCGGCGACATATAGGCGGCCGTGCCCATCGTAGTTCCGGGGCTTGTCAGGTGTTCCTCGGGCACAGCGACCGCCATCGTGGCGGCAGCCCCGACCATGTCCGTTTGCCGTTTTGGTGCGGTCACCTTGGCTAGGCCGAAGTCGAGAATCTTCACGTGGCCACGGCGCGTAATGAAGATGTTTGCCGGCTTGATGTCGCGATGAATGATGCCTTGGGCGTGCGCTGCGTCCAGCGCGTCAGCGATCTGAATTCCCAGATCCAGAACCTGTTCGACCGCCATCGGCTGGTTGCTAATCACATGTTTCAGGGTTGCGCCGTCCAGATACTCCATCGCGATGAACGGACGGCCGTCCACCTCGTCAATCTCGTAGATGGTGCAAATGTTGGGATGGTTCAGCGCCGAGGCCGCGAACGCCTCACGCCGAAAACGTTCCAGCGAGGCCGGGTCTTTGGCCATTTCGTCGGGCAGGAATTTCAGCGCCACATGGCGTGGCAACTTCAGGTCTTCGGCGTCGTAAACGACGCCCATACCTCCGCCACCGAGCTTCGCTACGATACGGTAGTGCGAGATCGTGGTGTCAATCATGAATGATCGGCGCTGAATGGATGCCTGATAATAGGTCGCTCGCCACTGGCAGTCAATTGCTTCTGAAGTGCACATTGCGGGTGCGCGGCCGAGCAACCTCGCCCGCGAAAACGCGCACCGCCGATGAAGACGGCCGGTGCAGGCCCGTCTTCATCGGCGTGGAAGTGAACCCGGCTCTATTTGTGGCTCTTCTTCGCCGGCGGTTTCGAGCAGCCTGAGCCTCATGTACCGGGGCGGGGACGGAGTTCAAAATTTGATTGTGCAGGACGGCCTGGGTTTGGCCGCTGAAGGCGCGTTGCCCCGTCGCCATCTCATAGAGCACCAGCCCCAGCGAGAACAGATCCGTCCGCAGGTCTAACTTCTCTCCGCGCACCTGCTCCGGGGACATGTAGCCGATCGTGCCGAGCGCGGCGCCCGTGCGCGTCAGAGTAGCTTCGAGCGGTGTCGCAGACGGTTGGTCGAGCCGGGCTTCAGCCCGGTGGTGCGGGCCGTCAAGCTCGCCGCAGGTTTTTGATGGCGGCATTGATGCTGTGGTCAAACTCGACAAATAGTGTCGTTCGGCCACAGCCGTTTCCTGATCTCCGAGCGGCCGACCAGTTCGCCCTCGCGCTCCACCAGCATGCGCAGGATTTGCAGCGGCTGTTCCTGCAGGACGGTCTTCTGGTCGTTGGCGCAGAGTTCTCCGCTCCTCAGGTCGAGTTCGAAGATGCCTATGCGAACGCGCGCTGGCTGCGTTTGCTTCATGGCGCTCAGGGATTTCGGGAACGGTGGCGCAAGTCTAGCCTCTCTTGCGCCTGAGCACCAGTGAATTTCGCGGCTCTTCTCAGCCTAGGAAGGGCTAAAGCAGTCAGGCATGGAGAAAATCCACGCTGCCAACAACTTTGCAATCAGCGGGTTAGCGGTTTCACTCCCATTTCACCCACCCTTCACCGCCAGTGCATTGGCACCGCGGACCAATGCGCGCACACTCGGCCCAGTTTTGACGCTCGCAACGCGGCGTAAGCGGAGTGAGCCGTTCCAAAAGCTTCGAGTGGGGGAAGACCAATGAAACCAACTTTATGGACCCTGGTCGCGATCGTGATGCTGGCATCGGCTCCTGTCCTGCCGGCCCACGCGCAGATCGTCTACACCCAAGTCAACGTTTCCATCCCTGTAGGCGGGTCTTACAACCTTGATCTGAATGGGGACGGTGTCACCGACTTCACGCTGAAAAGCAAACTCCTGCAGGGGTACTGCCAGTGGGGAGACGAATACACCTGGAGCCTCACGGTGATCCCTTCGGGAGGCAATGACGTCGTGACCGCGACGGATCAGGCCGACTCCGGATACGCCTCCGCTCTGCAGTACGGCGTCCCGGTGAATGCCGGCCAGAACTTCTATCCGAGCGCGTCCGTTATGGCCGACCTCAACTGGGGTGCGTGCGGCGTCGGCATGCTGGGCGAATGGCTGAATCTACCGAACCGATATCTGGGCCTGCAGTTCCAGGCTGCGGACGGAACTAACCACTACGCCTGGGCAAAGCTGAGTACGGCTGCCTATGTCGACCAGGATGGACACCTTCACGCCAGCACCTTGTTGACGGGCTTCGCCTACCAGGCCAGTCCCGGCGTGGGAATAGCGGCCGGCGCGACGCAGTAACGCAGCCATGCAGTTGCCGCGGATTTTGCTCTTGCTGATCCTGCTCTGCTGTAACGACGCTGCACCGGTCGCGCAGAGCTCCGTTGTCAAACATTTTCGGCCCCAAAACTTTCGAATGGAGGAACCACAATGAAATCTCTGTTTTCGACTACCTGCTTGATCCTCTGCCTGCTGGCTCTCGCGGTTGGCGCCAGCGCGCAGCAACAGCTCAACTTCTCTAACCTTCCCCTGGTGAACAGCCCTTCGCCGATGCCTAACGGCTACGGAAATCTCAGCTGGGGCAACTTCTTCTACGTTGACCCTTTTGAATGGTCGGGCGCCGGAAACGGCTACAAGCTGGGTCCGCAAGGCGAGGACGTTGCCTTCATCGGCGGAGAATTCTGCCGCTTGAGCGGCAATACCTGCTACGGCACTCTGTCTGACTCGGCCGGGTTCCAGCTGGTTAACGCGAAAGTGGCGGGTGGCTTCAGCTCGGCTTCGGTCACCGCGATCGCATATAACAACGGCGCATACGTGGGCACCGCGAACTTCTTCGTGGGCACCCAAATGGAAACCCTGAACTTCCCTTCGTCTTGGGGTGTGGTTACCGATGTCACGCTACAAGTAACGGGTCAGACGAACGACCTGGTCGTGTACGACGTGAGCCTGTATACGGTGATTCAGGATCCGCCGCCAAACGGCTCGCCGGTCCAGGATCCACCGCCGCCCGGTAACTGAGCACGGATGCGGCATTCCTTCAAGAAAACCAACGGGGCGATGGCTTCTGGCATCGCCCCTCAACTCTCAGCAAACGATTTTCCGGCCCAGCGGTATCGGAACCAGATACCGGCAAAGAAAGTTTCGGCGGGTGCTGTATGAGGCGCGTGGAGTGTGGCGGAGTGGGTTGTGCCGATTCCTGGTTTGACTTGCAACGAGCTAGAGGTTGGTTATGCCGAAAAAGCGTGCTTTAGATGAGTATTCCGTCCCGCCTACGATGGGCCCGCTCGAACGCGAAGCCATGCAAATACTGTGGAGCGCCGAAGAATTAAGCGTGCGCGAAGTGATGCAGAGACTTCCGGCAAAGCGGGCCTACACGACAGTAATGACTACCATGGCGCGATTGTTCACCAAGGGCCTTCTCAAGCGGCGGGCACAGCATCGCAAGTTTCTTTATTCGCCCCGGCTTACGATTGAGAAGTGGCAGCAGCAAGCGGCAAGAGCGGCCGCGGCACGGTTCCTTGCCACGCTCGACGTCCCGCGTGAGTTGCTGGTTTCATGCCTTCTCGCGGCGGTAGCACGGGGCGGCCGCGAAGATCTCCGCAGCAGCGCACAAAGAAGCGGCCAGCGGCCGAGAGGGACCAACTACATTCCGAAGAACACCACCATACGCACCCTGAGAACTGAGGGTTCGGAACAGAAGAGATCTCAGCCTCATGCGAAGGCTGGTTGAGTCACGCGGGGCGCAATCACATCAATGAACGTGTGCTGACGCGAGCGGCATCCCTTGCAATCCGGCCGCCGTCCAGAGCCCTCCCATCCCGGGCCATCTTTCGAGTCAACGGCTTACAACTCTGATCTGCTCTCCTGTGCTGTTCGTTGTTTGTTCGCGGAGTTGAATGGTGCTAATCAATCGAATTTGTTTGACCTGCCATGATAGAGCAACCGCGCAGGCTGTGTGCGACCGAGCGGCATGCGACCCAACCCTGTAGAAAAAGGTATGTCTGACAGCGTGGGAGGTGAGGCCTTCGAAGACATGGCTCCGCCGGTCTTTCATGGCCAGCGACGACACCCATCCGATCCACCTGCATCGCCACACCTTCGAGTTGATCAGCTACGCCGGCCAGCCCACGTCTGGTTTGATGAAGGACGTGATTATGCTGGGCGGGTATCAGGAGGCCGAGATCGACTTCGTGGCCAACAATCCCGGCCTGACCCTGTTCCACTGCCATCAACAGCTGCACATGGATTTCGGATTCATGACGCTGTTTGACTACAGGTAAATCCCGGCCAGAATCGCCTCCCAACCGCACGGAATCTAACCAAACAGCTAGAATAGGAAAACGATGCGACGGGTGTATTTCGACAACAATGCGACTACTCCGCTTCTGCCCGAGGTCTTCGAGGCGATGCGTCCGTACTTCGGCGAGAAGTTTGGCAACGCTTCCTCGATTCACCAGCAGGGTCAGCAGGCGCGGGCTGCGGTGGAGCGTGCTCGCGAGCAGGTTGCGGAGCTGCTGAATTGCCGCGCTGCGGAGATCGTCTTCACCAGCGGCGGCACCGAGGGCGACAATCTCGCGCTGTTTGGCATGACCGCGCCGGGCGATCACGTCATCACGTCGTCGATAGAGCACCATGCCGTGCTCAATTCGTGCAATCGGCTGGAGGCGATGGGATGCTCGGTAACGTACCTGCCGGTCGATGGGCGCGGACTTGTCGATCCCGGTGATATTCGACGCGCGCTGCGGCCGGAAACCAAGCTCATCAGCATCATGTTTGCCAATAACGAAACCGGCGTGCTGCAGGCAATCAAAGAAATCGGCAAGATCGCGGCGGAGGCTGATGTCTACTTCCACACCGACGCGGTGCAGGCGGCAGGCAAGGTTCCGATTGACGTGAAGGAGATCGGATGCGATCTGCTGGCGATTTCGGCGCACAAGTTTCATGGTCCCCAAGGCACTGGCGCGCTGTTCGTGCGCAAGGGAACGCTGTTGCAGCCACTCTTTTATGGCGGACGCCACGAGCGCTCGCGCCGCGCGGGCACGGAGAATGTGGCCGGAATCGTTGGACTCGGCAAAGGGGCGGAGCTTGCGCGTAGCGGCCTCACGGATGGCAAGGTCGCGAAAATCGCGGCGCTGCGCGATCGGCTGGAGAATACGATTCTCGAAAATATCGACCAGGTAGCCGTAAATGGCTGCGGTGCTCCACGCACGCCCAATACTGCTAACCTCAGCTTCGACTGCATTGAAGGCGAGGCGATGGTGATCTCGCTGGACCTGAAGGGGCTCTCGGTGTCGACCGGTGCGGCATGTTCTTCGGGCGCGATTGAGCCGTCGCACGTGCTGACCGCAATGGGCTTGTCACCTGATCGCGCGCGTGGCAGCATCCGCTTCAGCCTGGGCAAGCAGAATACGGATGAGGATGTGGACTTCGCGCTGGAATTGGTGCCGGAAGTCCTGAGCCGGCTGCGCGAGATCAGCCCGGTATATAAGAAGGCGGCTGTCAGCCCTCAGCCGTCGGCTCTCAGCTAGAATCACGTATCGAGTCCCAACTTGTCGCGAGCGGGGTGTCTATAGGGGTGCTTCGACTTCGCGTTCGCAAATGCGGCGAACGCTCCGCTCAGGATGACACCAATTGATGTGATGCGCTTTTGCTAATTGCTAAATGCCGGACTCACCTACCATTGCCGTAGCTATGTCGGGCGGTGTTGATTCTTCCACCGTTGCGGCGATGTTGTGTCAGCAGGGGTACCACGTTGTGGGACTCACGTTGCAGCTGTGGAACCAGCGGCGTCTGGCAGGCAAAAACGGCATGCCCGAGTCAGTGCAGGGCCGCTGCTGCTCGGTCGACGATGTCTACGACGCGCGCCGCGTGGCTGAGACTCTTGCTATTCCTTATTACGTGGTCAATCAGGAAGAGCGCTTTGAGCGCGACGTGGTGCGGCCGTTCGTCTCGGAGTATCTGAATGGACGCACGCCCATTCCGTGCAGCCTGTGCAACAACCATCTGAAGTTCGATCAGCTGCTGACGACCGCGCGGCAGATCGGCGCTGACCTGCTGGCAACCGGACACTATGCCCGCAACGAGTTCGACGAGACGAGCGGGCGCTGGCAGTTGAAGCGTCCTGCGGATCGCAGCAAGGATCAGACATACTTTCTTTTCGGCCTGACGCAGGAGCAGTTGAGCCGCACGCGCTTTCCGCTGGGCGAGATGCACAAGCCTGACGTTCGCGAGGAGGCACGCCGCGCCGGCCTGTGCCTGTTCGAGAAGCCCGATTCGCAGGAGATCTGCTTCATCCCGGGCGGAGACTACAAGCAGTTTCTCGATGCCTACCTAGACGAGCAGGGCGAGGAACTTCCCGATACTGCCGGCGAACTGGTGACCACAACCGGCGAGGTCGTCGGCGCCCATAGCGGCATTCACAATTTCACCGTTGGACAGCGCAAGGGACTGGGTGTTGCGACCGGCTCGCCGCTCTACGTGCTGGAGATTCGCGGTGAGAAGCATGAGGTTGTGGTCGGCAGCAGCGAAGAGCTTTTCTCGCGCACTCTGCGCGCCAATCGCTTGAATTGGATCTCGATTGATGATCTGCGTGAGCCGATGCAGGTACAGGCCAAGATTCGGCATCGCCACGAGCCGGCTTCAGGAACGATGGAAAAGAGCGGTGATGATGAGATTGTGCTGACCTTCGACGAGCCGCAGCGCGCCATCACGCCGGGGCAGGCGGTCGTCTTCTACGATGGGGATGTTGTTGTCGGCGGCGGCTGGATCAGGTAGAGCGGTCTCCTCAAGATGGGACCGCAGATCCCTCCGCTCCGCTTCGCTCCGGTCGGGATGACAAGATCGATTGGATTGGAAGATGGACGTTACGCGCGCACTGCCAGCCCCTAGCCCCTAATCCCTCAAATAAACATCTCGTCCGAGGGACCACCGTTGCGGCGGCGTTTCTGCTGGAAGTAGCTGCCGAATCCAGTGCTGAGGGCGTGCACAATTCCCGAGACCTGCCGCACCGGCGACATCACCGTGTGTTGCACCTTCTCAGAAGTCTCTTCAATGCGATCCATGGTGCGCGTCAGCATCTCGTCGCCACGAATCACCTGCAGGCGCACACGGTCGATGGCGTCGTTGAAGGTGGTTTCCATCCGCTCCACGCTGGCGCGCGTCGTGGTGCTGATGCGGCTCGCATTGTCGAGAAGGGTCTCGATCTTGGGCCGCGCTACCTCAAGGAACGCCTTGATCTCCTGCTGCATGGCCTTAGCGTCGTCGATGGCGGGAAGCACACGTGTCTGCAGGAGGCTTCGCGCTTCCTCCAACCGCCCGGCCATTCCTTCCAGGCGGCTGCGCAGCTTCAGCATCACGAGCGCCGCGGCGACAATCACAATCGTCTGCAGCACCAGGCAGGCAGTCAAGACAGCGATGTAGACAGTCAACTTGTCATCCATAGAAAACCGTGACAACGGCACCGACGGAGCTGGTCAACTCGAATGAGATTCACCTGCGGCTGCGGGCGATGCCCAAAGGCATCCGACAGCCTGCAAAGTTCCAGCTACGGTACGTTCGGCGTGGTGCCTTCGACGTCCTGGCTGGTGGCCTCGCGATACGCCTGGCGTCCGGCTTCGTACGCGGAGCGGATCTGATCCTTCTGCTGGTTCAGATAATCGCGTCCCTTGTCCGCCCAGCTGCCAGCCTGCTCGCGTGCCTGACGGGCGCGCTGCTTAACGTTCTCGCGGCCTTCTTCGGCAACTTCACGCAGCTGCTGACGCAACTCGTCGCCCGCCTTGGGAGCGTACAGAATTCCAACAGCCGCTCCGATGCCCAAGCCCGCTAGAAACCATAGAAAGCTGCTACCATCACGATCCGACATGTGGCCTCCTTGCCGTCCCCGCAGGTGCCAAACGCAGCCAGTGCGGGGATACGCGCTAAAAAGCTCGCGAGTCCGGATGTTAGCACCCACATTCCAGAATTACAAACGCGTGACGACGAGGGCCGTATCCCGATCAAACGAGGCTTTCGTGTCAGGGCACGAGTTCACTCGTGCCGATAAAGCCGGATCATAAGTGGGCTTCAGCCCCTGCGGGAATTCAGGGGCTAAAGCCCAAATTGTTTTTTGCCCCTCTTCGGCACGACCAAGGTCGTGCCCTGACACGAATCGCGCCCCGCCAGCAGCCCCCAAGTTACTTTTTCAGCAGAGCGATCTGTCCCAGATGATAGACGTGATGTTCGATGATTCCGTGAGCCTCGCCATAATAGGTACGCTTGCCGGCGGCGGTCAACTCGTTCAACTTGGCGGGATCGAGCTTCGCCAGCGATTGGCGCAGGTTTCGATTGGAGGCGCGAAAGTCGTCGAGGGTCTTGCGCCAGTTTTCCTCGGTGACGGCAGGCATGGCGGGGAAGTTGAGCTCTTCCACCAGCCCCGCGCGCTTGCCGGCCAGGCGCTGGGTGACGACATCTTCCCAGAAGATCATGTGCATCACGATCTCCCAGATGGTGTGTGCCGACGGTAAGGGCCGCGCGGCGGCCTGCTGCGCAGGAATGCCGTCCAGGATCTGCCAGACCGGATCACCGTGCCAGGCATTGCCGTTCAAGACGCCGTCATAATGTTTGAGAATGCGCTCCACGTCAGACATAATTGCCTCCTAACCCTCAAAAACTATATCACAGGTTATAAAATACGAATGCGGAGAGTCGACAGTTCGTAACAGCAAAGTGCGTTTCACGCGACTTTTTGCGCCTTCAGCCACTGACTCCTGCCGCTTTCTCGTATAAGATTCTTGCCGCGGAGTTCTTATGGAGGTAACGATGAGGATCATAGGGAAGGGAATTGCTCTAATGATGTTGGCTGCATTGTTTTGCGCGACGCTGATGGCGCAGGACCAGGACATGCCTAAAAAGCCTCCGGCTAGCCGGGCAGTGGTTAACGCTAAGATGCCGCCACCGCCGCAGGCCTCGCCAGAGATGACGAAGCTCATCCAGGCGATGTCGGGCACCTGGACGGTGTCGGAGAAGTATGAGCAGAGTCCGATGTTTCCCACCGGCGGTACAGGCAAAGGCACAGCTAAGCTGTGGGCCGGTCCAGGTGGGACGTCACTGTTGGAGAGCTATCAATCCACGAACATGATGGGCAAATTCAGCGGCTTCGGCACCACCTGGTGGGATGCCAAAGCGCAGTCTTATCGCGGGGTGTGGTGCGATAGCATGACGCCGAGCGGATGTGACAGCAGCGGTTCAAGCAAGTGGGACGGCGAGACCCTGGCAGGCATGATGGAAAGCGAGATGAACGGCCAGAAGATGGTCACTAAGATCACCTACACCAACTGGACGCCCAACTCATTTGTCATGACGATGTCGACTGGACCGGACGCTAATTCCCTGAAGGACCTGATGATGGTCACCTATACCAAGGCAGCGGCAGCGGCGAAGATGGGGCAATAGGAATCTATTGGACGAGGGTACCACGCGATCAATGAGGGTTGCGCGGGGTGTGATTATTGTCCGTACTACGAAGAAGTCGAAACGACGATGCCGCCGGCTAAAGCCGGCTCGGGTATGCAAAGCAAGCATTAAACGCTGGCCTAAAGAGACTGTGTCGCGACCGGGTGTCGCCGCTCCGCGGCTCTCTTTTTGTCCCACCTGCCCCGCGGGCTCACGCCCGCGGCTAACACAAATGTCGCCGCTGCGCGGCTGGGCGGTCGCGATTCCGACTGTTTGTTCCACCACGAAATTCGGTTTCCGGTTGCGACACAGCCTCTAAAGGCCAGCACTACCCGATCTTAGGCCGGCTCTGTCGATCATCCTTCCCAGACGAAGGCGTCGAAAACACTGGTTTCGGCGAAGCTGAGCCGCTTGTAGAGATCGACGGCGCGGCGGTTGGCTTCGGTGACGGTCAGCGTCAGCAGGCTGCAGTTCTTGTGGCGCAATGCATTGGCCGTACAGACGATCAGGTTCTCCCCGATGCTGTGTCCGCGATAGTCCGGCAGCAGGCAAACCTGGGTGACGTGACCAACATCCTGGCGTACGCGGGAACATAGAATCAGCCCAACCAGCGTATTGCTAGGACGATGGATCGCGGAGAATGATGACTCGGCATCGAAGACACCGCATCCGGGGAAGCGCACGATGTTGTTCAGGAAGCGAATCGAGCCGGCGTGGGTACGGTATTGGTCGTTGATTTCCGAATCGATGTGCGCGCGATACGATGCGGTGATGATGCTGGCGGCAGGCTGATAATCCTGCTCGAGCCAGGGACGGATCTGGATGTCGGGGGGAAGCGATATCGGAGGCAACTGGTTGGGATCGTGACGCTGCAGTTCCAAAGCCAGGAACAGGCGGCGATAGCGCTGGAATCCGGCCGCTGAAAACACTGCGGACAAACCGCCGGCCAGGTGCGTCAACAGCTGTGCTTCCACGCGATGAATTCCCGGCGACTGTTGTAACGTCTCGACAACGTGCTGGGCGATTTGCGCTTCGATGAGGCGCCCATCGGGACGGCGCGGTGAAACAAACAGATCGCCGACTACGCCCTTACTGCCTTCATAGACAAAGAACGAGTATCCAACAATGTTGCCGCGCTCGACGGCGGCATAACCGGGCAGGATCTTGGCATCGACGTAGCGCAGAATCATGTCGGCTGAGCTGCGGTAATCCCAGCAGAGCAGGCTGCCCCAGGCTTCGACTTCCTCGTCGAGCAAAGGACGCAGGTCGGGGGATGCGAAGTGCCTGAGGTCGAGAATCTCCACGGTAGTCTGATAATGCGACCGGCGGAAGACGGTGGCAGCCATAGGCGCGTCGTGCGAGGGCGCTGAGTCAGTCTAGTGCGGGCTTGGCAGGGGAAGCAAACGAAGAATGAGGATGGGGAATCTTGTGGTAACCAAGGCACGCTTACCTCAGCGGCTAAAGCCGATTACCTGACCAGAGGTTCTGTAATGCACGCCTGGAAGGCGTGCTCCACCCAGTCAAAAGATAGGTGTATCGCGGCGAATGGTGTTCACCGGAAATAAGAAGGGGCGGCAGATGCGCCCCCGCTCTTCTTGAACTGGAAACTCGAAACTGGAAACTCGAAACTGCTTTACGGCAAGCGCTGCGCGAGCCCCGGCAAAGCCTTCATCAGGTCGTTATAGATCACGACCACGAAGACCAGCACGATGAACACGAATGCGGTCTGGTAGATCCGCTCTTTGATGCGCAGGCTGATATCGCGGCGCATCAGCGACTCGACGAACAGCAGCATGATCACGCCGCCGTCAAGAATCGGGATGGGCAGAAGATTCACGATGCCGAGGTTGAGGCTGATCATCGCCATCAGGCTGAGCAGCGGCGTCCAGCCGGGCTGTTGTGCTGCGTCGCCAGAAGCGCGGGCGATGCCGATCGGGCCATCCAGTTGCTTAATCGACGCTTTCTTCTCTACCAGCTTCTTGATGAGATCGACCATCAGCAGCGAGAACTTCTTGTTGTCCTTCAGCGACATCGCGAAAGCTTGCGGGAGGGAAAGCTTGGTAACGGTCATCGGTTCTGCGAGCAGGAAGCCGAGACGATATCCCTTTTGCCCGTTCTCTTCCATCTGCACCGGTGTCATGGTGTAGTGGAGCTCTTTGCCGTCGCGGAGGACGCTGACGTCCACCGGCTTGGCGCCGTTCTGTTGCAGGTAATGGATGATGGCGAAGACGGAGCGCATAGGCACGCCGTTGATCGCCATGATCTGGTCCTTGAGCTGGATGCCGGCCTGAACCGCGGGCATGTTCGCCACGAGTTCGGTTACGGCGACGGTCTGCTCAGGCTGCCAGCCGACGCTGCCGTATTCGTCGAAGCCAGAGCCTTGCAGCTCAGGCTTGACCTGCTTCTCCACAATTTCGTTGCCGCGCTGGATGGCGACGTCGATCGGCTGTTTGGGGCTGATCATCACCTTGAGAATGACGTCTTCCCAGGCGGGATTCTGCGTGCCATCGATGCGGACGATGCGATCACCCTGCTCGATACCGGCCTTGGCAGCGGCGGAGTTGTCGAGCACCCAGCCGATAACGGCGGGCTGATCGAAGAACTGCGGGCGCTCGTAGTGCACCATGTAGACGCCGGTGAGCAGCGCGATGGCCAGCATGATGTTCATGGCCGGACCGGCGATGGCGATCACGAAGCGCTGCCAGCGCGGATGCGACATGAACTCGTCGGGCGCGCCGGAGCGCGATTCCAGCGGATTCTCCCCGGCCATCTTGACGTAGCCGCCCAGCGGCAGGGCGCTGATACGATAGTCGGTTTCGCCGCGGCGGAAACCGCACAGCCGCTTGCCGAAGCCGATGGAGAAAACATCCACGCGGACGCCGAAGTATTTCGCGGCGGCATAATGGCCAAACTCGTGTATCAGGATCATGATCCCGAGCACCACGGCCATCGAAACCACTGCATAAAGGAAGGATTGCATAAACCTTTTCTTACCTTGGGGAGTCCGCGATTCTTAGCTGTTAGCCATCAGCTGTCAGCCGTCAGCTGATGAACATTTCTAACTCCGACCTCTTCTAGGCCGCTATCCATTGCCTCAACAATTCAGTGGCTGATTGCTGATTGCTGATTGCTGATTGCTGACTGCTAACTGCGCCCGGCGGCGAGCATCCACATCCATTTCCAAGACCTGAGTTATAGATTCAGGCACCCGGGCAGGCGTTTCATCCACGACCATCTTTATTGTAGCGGGAATGTCCAGAAAACCAATAGTACCTTCGAGGAATGCCGCCACGGCCACTTCGTCGGCCGCGTTCAGGGCGATGGTTTTGGCCCCTCCCGCTTCGACTGCCTGGTAAGCCAAACGTAAGCAAGGAAATTTGTCCAGGTCCGGAGGAGCGAAGTCGAGCCGGCGCAACTCTCCGAGCGGGAAGCGCAGCTCCGACTCGACTCGGTCGGGATACGTAAGCGCGTAAAGGATCGGCAGCCGCATATCCGTGACTGAAAGTTGAGCAAGCAGGCTGCCATCGACGAACTCGACCAGCGAGTGGATGGTGCTCTGGGGATGAATCAGCACGCTGACCTGCTCAGGCGGCATGTCGAAGAGACGGACAGCTTCGATCACTTCGAAACCCTTGTTCATGAGCGTGGCGGAATCGATGGTTATGCGCTTGCCCATCTTCCAGGTGGGGTGATTCAGCGCCTGTTCTACCGTAATTTTGGAGAATTCGCTGGCGGGCGTATGAAAAAATGGACCGCCCGAGGCGGTCAGCCAGATGCGATGAACCTCGTCACGGCGCCCGCCGCGCAGGCACTGGTGAACGGCGTTGTGCTCGCTGTCGATGGGCAGCAGAGGCTTGCCCTGGCGGTGTGCTTCGGCGGTAATGAGATCGCCGGCCGCGACCAGGCATTCCTTGTTGGCGAGGCCGATGGTCTTGCCGGCTTTGACGGCTTCGTAAGTGGCCTCAAGTCCGGCAACGCCGACGATGGCGGAGACGACGAAGTCGGCGTCGGGATGGGTTGAGACCTTAACCGTGCCCTTGGATCCGTGAGTGATGACGATGTCGCTGATTCCGGACTGCCTGAGCTTGTGCTGAAGCTGGTCGGCGGATTCGGCGGTTGCCATCGAGAGGATTTGTGGGCGCCAGCGGCTTGCCTGCTCGAAGGCGAGATCGACGTTGTTGCCGGCGGCCATCGAGACGATGGAGAAGCGATCGGGAAAGCTCTCGACGATGCTGAGCGTGCTGCGGCCGATGGAGCCGGTAGAGCCGAGGATGGCGATGCGTTTCATGCGTGATTAAGTTTATCTTGCGAACAATTCGCTGTGCGATCCCATGCGCTCCAGTCGCAATGTCTCATCATCCGGCCGTTTGTAGATCAACAATAGATCGGGTTTCAAGTGGCCTTCGCGATGGTGTTTCCAGTTGCCGCCAAGGGCATGGTCACGGTGCTTGTCGGGAAGCGGCCGGTCCTCAGCTAACAGGGCGATAATTTCGGGCAGTAGTGTCTCAATGTCTCTGTGCCGGGGATTCGCTCTTATGCGTTTGTAGTCGCGCCTGAACGGGTTGGTTCGTTCAATCGTCCGCATTCAGGTCGGCCATGAGCTCGGCAACGTTATTCACTCTGGTTACCTCGCCACGATCTCCAGCACGCATGGCCGCAATCGTCTCGCGATTGGGAACTCGAACCTCAAAGGGAAGAGCTTTTTCTGAAGCGATGCGAGTGAGCAGCAGACGTACGGCGTCGGAAACGGTCAGGCCCATTGAGGCCAGCGTTTTCGCGGCTTTTGCTTTTACCTTTTCGTCCACGCGGATGTGAACCATACTGGCAGCCATAAAACCTCTCTTCCTTCGAGAGTATACGTTGTATACACGGCAAAATCCAGGCCTCCGGTTCGAAACTCGTATCCATCTGACGCTTTCGTCTTGTATTCTTGAGGAGCCTGCATAGTTTACAGCCGCCGCGCAATGGGACTTATCTACATTGAGGGTCTGCTCACGGGCCCTACGGGGAAACAGGCCAAGGTCCGTTTTCTTGTCGACAGCGGCGCGACCTATACGCTCGTTCCGGCGGACGAGTGTCGCCTCCTGGAACTGAAGCCGAAGCGTACGGTGGTCTTCAGCCTGGCTGAGGGAACGCCGATCGAGCGGAGCGTTTCCGAATGCCATCTCTCGCTTCCGGAAGGCGAGGGACATACGCCGGTCATTCTCGGCGAACCTGGCGATGAGCCGCTGCTGGGAGCGATCACCCTCGAAGAGCTTGGCCTGGTATTGAATCCCTTCACACGTAAGTTGCAACCCATGCGCATCATGCTCGCCTGAGGTGCTGGGGGTGGACCATGCCTTCACGCTTGCATAGATGGTTCTATAGGGCCCGGCTCATCCCGCGGTAATTGCCTGGAAGTACTTGCTCAAAAGGCCAAAATAGAAAAACCAGCCTACGATTGCCGCAAAGAGCAGGGCATCAATGCGATCAAGAACCCCACCGTGCCCGGGGAGTAGAGATCCCGAGTCCTTAACTCCCGCACCTCTCTTGAGCATGGATTCAACCAGATCGCCAACCTGTGCGGCCAGGTTAACGCACACGGCAAGCGCGATCGCCAAGGCGACTGGGGAGCGAGGGAGCGTAGGATGCTGCATCATGGCAGACAAGCTTTGCCCCGCCTGCGGGAGAAGTCGCAGCGAGTTTAAGGACGTGTAGATGGGTTGTACGTAGCGGAACAGGAGAAGTGAAACAACGGTCGCCCCAACAAGGGAAGCGATTGAGCCCTCCCAGGTTTTGCCGGGACTGATTCGCGGCGCCAGCTTGTGCTTTCCGAAAAAGCGTCCCACGTAATACGCTGCTATATCTCCGCTCCACACTAACAACATCAGGAACAAGAGAAACAAGGCTCCGTTTCCGAACGTGCGCACCACGATCATGGACGCTAACGAAACGCCGACGTAGGGTAATGACACAAACGACACCGCCATGTCGGGGAGAGCCTGGGATAACGGCTCCCGCGTCATTCCTGCTGCCAGCAAAACAAAGGGTGAGACAACGGCCAGAACAAACGCGACAACGAAGGTAACATTGAGAGCCAGATCCGGCCGGAAGCCTTGAGAGGCCTCCAAGAATTGGCCGCAAACATAGCCCAGAACAAAGATAGCTGTCAGAAGTGTGTAGGACAGGGCACGAAATGGTTTGTACCCTGTCTTCTCTGCAATGTCGAAGTACTCTCGGGCCGCCAGCAGGGCCACGCCCAACACCAGCAGCGTGAAGAGCCACAGCGGCGCCCGGAAGAGTGCCAGTACAACCAGAGGAATCAGGATGACCGCGGTAAGGACGCGCTTCACGAATAGTTTCCGTTGTCGCCGATCAGGCCTCCGAAGCGACGCTCGCGCTTCTGAAAGGCTTCGATGGCTTCCAGCAGTTGCGTGCCGCGGAAGTCGGGCCACAGCGTCTCGGTAACGTAGATCTCGGCGTAGGCGACCTGCCACAGGAGGAAGTTGCTCAGCCGCATCTCGCCGCTGGTGCGGATGACGAGGTCGAGTTCGGGCAGGCCGTTAGTATAAAGATGACGCGCGATGGAGCGCTCGTCGATCTTGAGGTGCTCGATGCCGCCGTTGCGCGAGGCTTCGCGTACCAGCGCGTTGAAGCAGTCGACCAGCTCGGTGCGCGAACCGTAGTTGAGCGCCAGCGTCAACACCATGCCGGTATTGCGCTCGGTCATCTCGCGCGCCCACGACATGCGCTCCTGCACTTCCTGCGGCAGCTCTTGCTGGCGGCCGATGTATTGCAAGCGGATGTTGTTCTCCATCAGCGTCGGCAGCTCCATCTTCAGGTAGCGGCGCAGCAGGTTCATCAGGAATTCAACTTCGCCCTTGGGGCGCTTCCAGTTTTCGGCGGAGAACGAATACAGCGTGAGCGCGGGGATGTTGAGGCGCGCGGCGGTCTCGACCGTGGAGCGTACGGAGGCGACACCGGAGCGATGCCCGGCGATGCGCGGCAGATGGCGGCGCTTGGCCCAGCGGCCATTTCCGTCCATGATGATGGCGATGTGGTGGGGCAACCGCTCCGGATCGAGGCGGGAGTAGATCTCAGCCTCTTTGCGGTTTAGCCCAGCGGGTACTTGAGCGCGCAAAGCGAACCTCGGATCATCTCTGAAAGTAGCACAGGGGAATAGGGGTTGCAACGAAGACGGCGAAGCACACAACCTTTCCGGGCGATTGGGATTGTTGATCGCGCCAGGGACGCTCGCCCTGCCAGTTGGGGAAGGCATAGATATACTTTACCATACAAAGTACTTGTTAGTTATGCAAAATACAAGAGTTGGGGTGCGCTTTCTCCGGACTTGGGTCGGCACAGAATTCGCGGCGCCAGCGTGGGAGTTGGCGGCCCACGCTACAGCCGACCCCGCGGCAGGCTCGGAACAGGTTCGGTAGATCGCGGCTGCGTCGCCGCCTCACTGATACTCCTGATCGGGAGAAGTGCCGAGGCGCGAGACCTTGCCGTCCTTATTTACGCCATAGGTGATGATCAAAGCCTGATCGCCTTTGCGAATGCGGTAAAGCGAATAGTTGATGTCGCCCCGCGACAGGCGTCTTACGAGAACCAGGGAATCTGCGGGCCACACCTTTGCCAAGTCTGCCTGCAGCTCTTTGACATCGTCAGCTGTAAAATCGGCGGCCGTTTCAGCCGTTAGCTGGTCATGCACGTCTTCTCCGGCCATTACTCCGGTCAGAAGCTTCTTCAAGTTGTTGGCCAGCGCGGGTTGATCGTCAGGGATGGCGACCAGCTTGGGCGGCAGCAACGCCGGATTGATGAGGCCGGCTACCACCTTGGCAATGTTTCCCGGGCCGCCTCCCGCCAGATTGGTGAGCACCGCTACGCTGAGATTGTCGTCCGGGTAGCGGAGAATGTAGCAGGTGAAACCTTGCCAGGCACCGCCGTGCTGCGTGCTCCGGTGGCCGTTCATCGGCTCCATCATCCAGCCAAATCCGTAGCTGGCGGGATTCGGCTTGCCATCGTTTAAGGGATATACCGTCCACATGCGGTCGAGGCTGGACTGCTTGAGGAGCGTTGTTCCATAAAGCGCGGCGTCCCACTTGGCGATATCCAGCACGTTGAAGTAGAGCGTGCCATCGGCCGTGGAGTTGAAGGTGGGCGAAACCCATTCCTGGTTTTTCAGCTGGCCATGATGCAGCTCGTAGCCGGAAGCGCGATTGGGAATGATGTCGGCTTCGCTGATCAGCCGGGTCGAAGTCATCCCCAGCGGCTTGAAGATGCGTTCCTGCAGAAAGTCCGCATAGAACTTACCGGTGGCTTTGTGAATGATGATGCCGAGCAGAACGTAATTGGTGTTGCGATAGTCCCACTTTTCGCCGACCTTGAAGTCGATAGGTAAAGCCTCGATCTTCGCGACCAGCTCGTCTTCGGTGAAGTCGAGCCGCAGATAGAACGGGCCATTCGGTGCGGTGCGATTAGGGCTTTCGTATTCGGCCAGACCCGAAGTGTGCGACAGCAGATTCTTGACCTGGATCGGCTTCCAGCTCTCAGGCGCGTTCGGGAAGTACTTTACGATGCTGTCCTCGAGAATGATCTTGCCTTCCTCGACCAGCATCATGATGGCGGCGGAAACAAACTGCTTGCCGACCGAGCCGGATTGGAAGACTGTCTCCGGCTTGACCGGCACGGAGAGCTCGACGTCCGACATACCGTAGCCCTTGGCAAGAAGAATCTGCCCGCGACTGTAGACACCGACAGCGACGCCGGGAACCTGGCGGTTCTTCATCTGCGAGGTGACGAATTGATCGATGGCGGCGACCTGTTGCGGCGTGAGCGCGGGAGCCGCGGTTTGTGCTGACAAACCCGAGAAGAAGCTGGTCAAGGTCAGCAGGCACAACGCTGCGATTCGGAGCATCATTCCTCCTGCAAGGGTAGGGAGCTTTGTAGTATAGAACCCGCTGGCAGTGACACGTGTGCGCCGATGTGAGCGAAAATAGAAGCGCGATGAAGCTGGAAGTGGAATGCTATTCCGGACATAAGGCCGACGAGCGGCCGGTGCGCTTTCGTCTCGACGGAAGGCAGTACGCGGTGGAGGCGGTGCTGGATCAGTGGTACGAGCCGGAGAGCATCGCGTATAAAGTTCGCGCCGACGATGGCAACTTCTACATCCTTCGCCGCCAGACTTCCTCGCCGAACGGCGCGTGGGAGCTGGTGTCGTTCCGGCAGGGAAGAGAATAGCCTCTACTCCACCGCGACCTTCGTCCCCTTCTGCGACTGGCCGGACAGGTGGTCGATGCGCTCGTCGATGACCTGGCGGATCGCCTTGAGGAACTCGACGCGCGAGTTCGACAGGTGCTGCTTCACTGCCGGCGAGACGCCAACAAACTCGCGCACCGTGTCGATCAGCTCGCGGCACAGGCAGCGCTCATAAACAGCTTCTTCGTTCGCAGTGGACTGCATCTTGCGGGGCGTCATGCTGTCTCCTTCATCTCAACCGTGAGGACTTTGCTCTCCAGCCGCGCGCGCGACGGCGATAGCGACGCCATCGATCGCGGCAATCCAATGTGGCGGCGGAAGCTGCCGATTTGCACTACCAGCTCGTCGCCCTTCTTGAACAGCTCAACTTCGCCCTTCGTCGCAAAGGGCAGGAGCACGCGAATCTCGTACCGGCCGTCGACTTTGCCGAAGGTGTAAGGCTTCTCGGTGCGGGTCACGGCCGCCGGATCTTCGCCTTCAGCATACAGCACCCGCGCAAGCTCCTCCAGCCTCTGTTTGCCGAGGACCTCGTGTGAGAAGAGCGGCACTTTCTTCACCGGCACCGGCGCAAAATATTCCTCGATCTCGCGCACTGTTCTGTCCTGCGAAGCGTGCCATTCGCTAAACCACGTGTCCATCACCTCGGCCGGCAGCAGGCGATTGATGACCACCTGGTCGACCGTCAGCCCATGCAGCGAGAAGTAGACGAAGGCGCGCTGCGTCTCGCGCAGCACCATCTTCTCGGCATTGGTGACCAGACGCACACTGGTGATCTTCGGATCTTCCATGATGTCGTCGATGCCTTCCAGCTTCTCGAAGAGATCTCGGATGTTACCGAAGTAGGTGTCGGGCGGCAGCTCGATGGGCGCCATGCGATTCGCAATCGGCCGCACCGCCTTCAGCAGATTCCGCTGGAACGGGAAGATGTGCTTCATGTACCAGTCGAGCGTAGTCGGCATGCTGATGAAGCGCATGGATTCGGCTGTGGGCGCGGCGTCCAGCACGATGACGTCATAACGCTTCTCGCGCCGGTACTGGTTGATGTACATCATCGCGCTCAGCTCTTCCATGCCGGGCAGGATCGCGAGCTCCTCCGCTTCGACGCCGCTGATGCCGGTGGTGCGCAGCACCGAGCTGACATACGACGAGATCTCCTGCCAGTGGCGCTTGATCTCCTTCTGGATGTTCAACTCCTGAATGGAGAGCCGGTCGTTGATCGGGAGCGGGTCGGAGGTGGTGAGGTGGAAGAGGTCGGTCTCGAGATCGAAGGCGTCGCCCAGGCTGTGCGCCGGATCGATGCTCATCACCAGCGTGCGATATTTGAGCTCGGCAAGCCTGACGCCGGTCGCCGCCGCCAGACTGGTCTTGCCGACGCCGCCCTTTCCGCTGAACAACAGGATTCGCATAGAGTCATTCTAGAACGTGGGCGTTGCAGGAAGGTAAATCGGAGCTCGATCTACGTTTTACAAAATCGGCAGACAAGGGTTTGAGATGGCAGAGGGTTGCTTTCCCGATCGACAAAAATGCCGGGAAAATTCCCGGCATTCTCCAGTACAACCAACTAAAGTCAGCCCGGTTTGTTCTACGCTCCGCGGTGAGGATGCATTACCATATCGCGGACCTGCGCCAGCACGCTGGACAGTTGCATGGTGTTCAGCTTGGAGGTGAACTCCACCAATTCGGCGATGAAGGGGTCGCTGAGAAGCTCGCGAATCTCGTCCTCGCGCGAGGGCCCGCACTCGGTGAGCAGGTCGGGAATGCTCACCTCCAAGGCCGCAGCGAGACGGGCGAGCGACGACAGGGTCGGCGTTGCCTTCTCGTTTTCGATCTTGGAGACGTAAGTGCGCGGCACACCCATGCGAAGCGCCAGTTGCCGCTGGCTCAGGCCGTTGCGATGGCGCAAGTTGCGAATCGCCTTCGCCACCTGGACTTGAGATCCACCAGACTCTTCCACTTCCACCAGCGGTTCAGCCGCTGCGAGGATTGGTTCGGGTTCGTCCTCATCGAGTGACGTCTTACAGCGACGGCACAGGTTGTTGTAGGTTCTAAATTGGACGAGATGGCAATCGTCGCATCTCACCACCTCCCGGGAATCCACGGGCGCGAGAGTCGTAGCCATGCAGGTTGTGGGAGTGCCAGAGCGGGCACCTAATGCTTATCGCGTACTGTGCCGCATTTCTTCTGCTAGAGTCAAGTAAATTACGAATCACGATCGACAATACAGAAAAAGTTGCAGAACGAGTTGACAGAGGCGATGAAAGAATCGCAGCCAAAATCGAGGAGAAAAGTCGAATGGATCGCGCCGAAGCGTGGGGTTTACTAACTGAGTTCACCCAGTCGGAAAGTTTGCGGAAGCACGCGCTGGCGGTGGAAGCGTGCATGCGTGCTTATGCCGGCAAGCTGGGCGGCGACGAGCAGCAATGGGCTATCGTTGGGCTGATTCACGACTTCGACTACGAGAAGTATCCCAGCGCCGAGGAGCATCCCTTCAAGGGCAGCGAGATCCTGAAGGAGCGCGGCTGGCCGGAAGACGTGCGCCGCGCGATTCTGTCGCATGCCGATTATTCCGGCGTGAAGCGTGAGTCGGCGGTGGAGAAAGCGCTGTTCGCTTGCGACGAGCTGGCGGGATTCATTACCGCGACGGCGCTGGTCAAGCCGAACAAGTCGCTGGCCGAGGTTGACGCGAAGTCGGTGCGCAAACGGATGAAGGACAAAGCCTTCGCGCGCTCGGTCAGCCGCGAGGACATTATTAATGGCGCGGCGGATCTCGGTGTCGATCTGGACGAGCACATCACGTTTTGCATTGAGGCGATGAGGAGTGTGGCCGGCGAGTTGGGATTGGCAGGGAGGTGAAGTCGCGAAGGAGGCCTTTGACAAAGGGTGGAGCACGCCTTTCAGGCGTGCAGAATCCAGCCATTCTTATGGAAGCACGCTTTAGCGCCTGAGGTAACATCCTTTTGCCTCAGCGGCCAAGCCGGCTGATAACGCCAGCCTAACTGCACCGCTGAAGCGGTGCTCCACCCTACAAAACGGAGAGCGGCGAATTTATTACAGGCGCCTACTTCCCACTAGCCGCTCCCACTTCCGCGAACGGCACATTCACGATCGGGTACTTCCGCCAATCCTTGTAGTCGAAATGCCACCATTCTTCGGGATACACCGTGAACCCTTCCGCTTCCATCGCCGTCCGCAACACCGCGCGGTTGGCGCGTTCCTCGGCGGTCCCTCCCGGATAATCCGCATGGGCGCGCTCCGACATCTCGTCGTAACCGCTAGGCATTGGCAGGACCTCGCCGGTCTTCAAGTTGTAGAGCGTGAGGTCGACGGCGCATCCGCGATTGTGTCGCGAGCCTTGCGCCGGATCGGCGACATAGATGTGATCCTGCGGAGGCGTCGCGTCCCAGAAGATCTTGGTCACATACCACGGCCGATATCCATCGAAGATCAGCAGCCCGTATCCTTGCTGGTGCAGCTTCCGATTCGCGCGCACCAGCGCCTCCGCCGCTGGCCGCTCCAGAAACGCCCGCGCCTCCTCGTACAGCGGCGTCCCCAGAAAGTTGTTGGACGACGCGTAGTGAATATCCAGCTTGATGGTGGGATCGAGCTTCACCAGTTCCACCAGATCGGGCGTCAGGAATTCGCCCTGTTCGGCCGGAGGCTGCGCCATCAGCGCCTCGGCACGAAGTTCCGGCACCGGCCGCAGAGGCTGAATCTTGAAGGTTTGCTGAACTTCCTGAGCAGGGAGAAAGCAGCACAGAAGAACAACCAGTGGAATCAGGCGGCGCAACATGATGCCAACAATCATAATCCCGATGCGGCTCCGCACCATGATCGAACCGACGACTGGCAACGGACAACTGGCAACCGACAACTGACAACGGCTTTAAAACAAAAGCGGCCCATCCTGCCCGGGCCGCTTCGTGGTGAAGACGCCAGCCCCCGACCGGCATCTTCAATCTCTGATCGCTTGCTTACTGCGCCGGCGCTTCAGCAGGGGTGTTCTGCGACAGCTTCTCCAGATGTTCATTGATGCGGGTTATCTGGTTCTGCCGCAACTGATCGGCCTTGGCTTTCTGGTCCGTCGTCAGCACCTGGTTATAGATCTGGCTGTGCAACTGGGCCTTCTGCACCGACAGCTGCGACATCAACTGCGCCTGCTGATTGGCGATGGCCGCGACTTTGGCCTGATCGAACGCGCCGCTCGCGGTGGCATTCAACATCGCCAGCCGGTTCTGTGCCATCTGCTGCATCAGCGGCCGCATCGTTGTGCGCTGCGCTTCCGCCATGGTTTTGATCTGTTGTTTCTGGGCATCCGTCAGGTTCAACTGCTTAGCCAGATACGCCATATGTCCATGCCGATGGCCAGCCCAGGCGGACGCGCCGCTGTTGTCGTCATTCTGCTGAGCGTAAGCCAGGATCGCAGTACCGCAGAGCACCAGCGCCAGCAGCGCGACCGCAACGCTCCATACCTTCGTCTTCATTTTGTCTCTTCTCCTTGTCGACAGCTCATCCGTCTGTCAAAGATTAAAACCCCGCTTGCAGCGATTCCACCGTTAAGTCTGGTAACGCGTCCGTTAAGTTTTGTGAAAACCTGCCGCTCCAAACCAACAGCCCAGACAACTCCAAACTCCGCTAACTATTCCTATGCAGCCGGCAGGAAGTTCCCGCAAATGAGAAACGCCACGGCGCGAAACCGTGGCGTTGATATTAGGGCCTTCAGAAAGTCGGTTACTTGGTGGCGAGCAGGGTCTTGTCGGCAGCTGCTTTCGCCGCATCGGATGCTCGTTCTTTCTCGCCCACCTCGTCCAGTTGCAGGTGCTTGGTTTCGGGCGAGTACAGCAGGCTGATGAACGTCATGATAGAGCCAACCGTCAGAACCACAGCCGGCGACAGCCACGTGTCTTTGCCTTCGATATTGCGGATGAAGGGAACATAGTTATGGATCCAGAGCGTGTAGAGCGGGAACCAGGCGCCGGCAATCGCTCCCGCGGAGTAGCCGAAGCCTACTCCAGCGGCGCGCCGCTTGGTGGGGAAGCGCTCGCACAGATAAGCCGGGACTATGCCCCAGGCTAGCTTGAGCATGCCCGCCATGCAGCAGCCGACAATCGCCCAAACGATGTTGCGCGCCAGCGCCGCGTGATACAGCACGTAATACACCGGAACGCCAAACACTACCAGGAACACGCAGTACCACTGGGTCAGAATCTTGCGGCCTGTCCTGTCCGACAGCCAGCCGTAGAAGTTGTATCCCAGGAACGAGAGGAACAGCGCGAAGCCGTAGATCAGGCTGTATGTTGTCGTGTCGAAACCGCGGCCATCCAGGGTGAGAATCTTCGGCAGGAATCCATATACCGAGTAGTCCGTCAGGAACAAGCCGGTCATGAAGAACAGCACCTGCAGGAAGTCCCAAACCTGCGGCGGCCGGAACAGGCTGAAAAACGGCGCTTTCTCGATTCTTCCTGCGGCTTTCGTCTTTACGAATTCCGGCGACTCCTGCAGATGGCCTCGAATCCACAGCGCCAGGAAGACCGGAACCACGCCCGTCATGAAGGCTATGCGCCAGCCGTACTGCGCCAGGATGGCCTTGCCGCAAAAGTAGGAAATCGTCGCAAACACCAGCGACGCCAGCACGTAGCCCATGGGGAAGCCGGATTGAATAAATCCGCTCACCGCGCCGCGACGTTTCTGCGGAGCATATTCGATCGCAAACGTGTGGCCTACCGCGTACTCACCTCCGAAGAAGCAGCCCATGAAGAAACGCAGGACGCAATACAGAACGTAAGCTGTCACTCCGACCTGGGCATAAGTGGGCAGGAAGCCGGAAAGCAGCGACATGACTCCCACGCCGGCGATGGTGAAGATCAAAAGGAAGCGGCGGCCAATCTTATCGGCGTAGGCTCCAAAGAAAGCGGAGCCGACCGGCCGCGCGGCCATGGTAATCGAGTATCCCAGGACAACTGCAATGTATTGCCACAGCACACTGCCCTTGGGCGAGATGAAGATCTTGCCCAGGATCGGAGCCATGACAATGACCATCGCCATGTCGTAGGCGTCCAGCATGAATCCCAGAAACTGGGATGTCATGGCCATTTTGGTTTGCTTGGAAAGTTGTTGCTCCGCCATTAGGAAACTCCTGGAAGAGAGATAGGGGCCGCTATGAAAACCAGATTAAGCAGCGCAGGGCAAAATGATGGCGACGTCCATCACAAATGGCTGTGACGCATAAACACCCGGCGCAAATCTAGGGGGCCCGATTGACGGAGTAGCAGCTGGCTGGGCCAAATCATAACGCCGACGCTCGGGTAATTGAAAGCCTTAAGATTGCCTCTTTCTAGGCTGTTCGGGAAGAGGCATTCCCCACCATTTCCTGCGACATATGCCCGTCGGCTGCATCTAGGTGCTTGGAAGACGCGATATGAAGCTTCGAACCTTATTATTCGCCCTCGCCCTGACGCTGCCGTTCGCAGCCTCCTCAGCCCAGGCCATCCCCGACGGAACCGTTCTTCCCGTGATGTTGAATCCGGCGCTCGACGCCCGACACAGCAAGCCGGGACAGAAGATCACCGGCCGGATCAAGCAGGATGTTCCGCTGCCCGGCGGCTCGAGCATTCCAAGAAACTCCACGATTATTGGTCAGGTGGTCAGCGTGACGCCCGCGGCCTCGGGATTGCCGTCGCGCCTGGCGATCAAGTTCGACAGCATTTCGGTCAAGGGCCGCCAGATTCCGATCACAGCGCATCTGCGCGCGCTGGCGTCGATGACCGAAGTTTTCGAAGCCCGCATGCCCACCAACTCCTGGGACGACTATGGAACCTCGCCCAGCGACTGGAATACCGTGCAGGTCGGCGGCGCGGGAGTCTATCGCGGCAGCGGGCAATTGATCGCCAACGGTGAGGTCATGGGGCGCGCGACCGACGCCGGCGCCGTCACCGCGAAGCTGGTTGCCGCTCCCGCCAGAGGGTGCAACGGCGATGGGGGTCGCGAACAAGCGCTGTGGATCTTCTCGCCCTGGGCCTGCGGTGTATATGGCGTGAATGATCTGAAGATCGCTCACACCGGAAGAACCGATCCCGTCGGCGTCATCGAATTCGAATCCCCACGCGACGTCCGCATCCAGGGAGGGAGCGGCTGGCTGCTGCGCGTCGACTCATCCCAAGCCCAAGCGGTAACGACGAATTAAGGTAGAGCCGGCCATTCGGACCCTGTTTGGCGAAGGTGGGGCGAGAGCACACCCTCCCACTACACTAGAGCGGGTTGTGCGCCATGAGCACAGGGTCTAATTTCGGTAATAAATCACTACACTCACCAAGAAACTGGTAGATTGGAGGAGCCGTAACAGGGTGGTGTTGTAAGATTGCCACAAAATAGAAAAGCCCCGATGCCAGTCGGGACTCTCAGACATTGGGTGCCTGAGCGAATCTTCGCACAGGACTATCCAAAATGCAACACGAATTGCTTTTCAAGGTGATCTCTGGCCAGCGCGAACACAAAATCTATACCGACGGGCACATTGAAGGATTTGCAGAGGGAGCGATTGTTATTAACTGTTTCGACTCTCTTGTGGCCAAAGCAATTCACGACTTCGCCCATCCCCGACGGACAAGGACAGCAGATTTTCTATCGTCGGACACGGCGGAGCCTCACAGGGAACAGCGCCGTATTGTTGGAGAAGAGGCGCGGCGAGACGCGACGCATCAGGACTGAAGTAATAGCGTAGCTGCTCGCGATCATCCGACCGCTGCGAAAACAATGCAGCCGTCCATGGTTTGCCACCATTCGCAATCAGGATGCTGGCGAAATCGTTGCGAAGAGGTTCGTCTTTGCCGCCGATGCCGCAGTCCTTGAACATGAACGTAACTTTATGCCAAGTTCCCATAGCGCCGCGATTATACGCCGATCATTTTTACGACTTCTGTTCCTTGATGGCCGCGACGATGACTTCCGTACATTGGACAATCCAGCGCCCGACAAACAGAAAGAGAAACCCCACGCACCACAACGCGCCCTCTTGCTTTATCTCTGCGATGTCAGTGCTGCCCATCCATTTCTCTAACGCAATCGCGAGTGCGCCCAGCAACCAAATGCCATATGCCCATCGCGCGTTCGACCTTACTTCTTTGAGTAATTCCACCGAGTTTTTCACGGAACCTCACTTTCCCTTCTCGTTCGCAACCGCGCCTTCGTGCGCCAAAAACAGTTGTCGGTACTTTGTCCATTCTAGCTCGGGCTTAGTACACACAATTTGGGCGGAAAACATCGCATAAAATTCGTCGCTCCCATCCTGGATATCGATGTCTCTATGCAGTAGATGGCGCTGCATGAAGTAGGTGCAGAGATCGGCCAACTGAATGCCAACAGAGTCCCTTGAGTCGCCGAAATACATTGCATCATGGGAGTGCCAGAGGCGATTCTGAGCCTTCCCGGTGTAAGGTCGCGCAGCGCGTAACAGCCGAAAGCTACCGCGGAGGCGCTTTTTTAGCTCTGCGTTTTTGGTCTCATCGACGATAAGCAGGTATTGGTCACTGTAATCTAATTTCACAGTTCCCGGAATATTTTGAGCATGGTGGGCCTGCGCCCATCCCTCAACACCCAGCAGACACAGCTTAAAGGCCGGGACCAACGGGTCGGCGGTTTCAAAAAGATCCTGAGCTAATGCACTCTGCGCTAATTTCTTTTCGTCCACAGCACCGTAAATAAACGGCAGCTCATGGTCACGCATGGCCATCAGGAGAATGCGGATTGCGTCGAAACGCTTGGACTGCTCGATTCCCTGAAAAGCTCCTTCGCCTTTGAATAAATCGCGTGCATGAAATTCCTGGAACTTCTCTTCTATTTCGTCAGCAGAAAATAGTTGCTCAACAGCTATTGAATGCAGTCGCTCTGCCCATCCGAATTGGCCGTGGGGAATCACGACAGCCCCGAATATTGCGACGGAGCCTTGCAGTTGCGAATCATCGAGATATGCAAGATGCACGAATATTTTCCTACAGTTGAATTGACTTTCGACACACATCGGCGTTACGCTCCATTCTGGAGCACGCCTGTCGATGGCCAATCGCCCCCACATTCGCGCCAACGAAGTACAAGGCGATTTCCCGGCCTTCCAAGAGATGTTGCGCCGCGTTGTATCCGTTCCACGAACACGAATCGAGGAACGATTGGCAGCAGAGAAAAAACAGAAGCGAACGCGGGTTACCCGCGTTTCGGCTTCGGCCCGCGCTTCCCGCGCGAAGGATTAGAACGGCGTTTCTTCCACCTTTCCGGTGACCTCTTTGTAAGTCAGCCGCTTTCCCGCGATCTGCGAAAGAATCAAATTGAATCTGTCGGAGTTGGTGAGCTTACGCTCGCCGTCCTTGCGATAATTGTAGCGGAACATCTCTTCGTCCAGATAGCGGAACAAGTGAAACGGCTCAACGCTGACGTGAGTTCCGCCAAGCTGCCGCTTGAACAAACTCCAGAAGTTTTCCAAGCCGTTGGTGCTCACATGGCCGCGAACATAGGCTTCCATGTGATTGATGACTTCGTGAACGTAATCCCTGTCCAGTCCCTGATAGCCTGCGTGCTCATCGGTGTGTATCTCGCTTCCCGGCTCAACGTAGTGGCGCACGATCTGCTGGACGGTAGCCTGCTTGCGATCTGGAACGACAAGAGCCTTGACCTTGCCGCCGCGTTGCAGCATTCCCATGACGATGGTCTTATCGTTTCCGCCAGTTCCTTTGATGCGCTGCTGGCGCTTGGCGCGGTGCATGTTGCGAGCCTTCCCGCCGATGAAGGTTTCGTCTACTTCGACCGGAGCGCCAGTGTTGGGCAGCTTCATGAGCGAGCTTTCCTGTACAGCGGTGCGAATGCGGTGCATCATGAACCACGCACTGCGCTGAGTGACGCCTATTGCGCCAGCGACTTCATAGGAGCTAATGCCGTTCTTGCACGATGCTAGGAGCCACATTGCGGTGAGCCACTTGTCTAAGCCGATGGGGGAATCCTCGAAGATGGTTCCGAGTTTTACGGAGAACTGGCGACCGCATTCCTTGCACTTCCAGATGCGGCGAGTCTTGAGGTAATAGTGGTCTTTGCCTTCACAAGCCGGACAGGTGACGCCGTTGGGCCAGCGCGAAGCCGCTACGGTCTGAATGCAGGTTTCAGGGTCGCTGTAGTGCCGGATAACTTGCTGAAGGGTTTGAGGTTGGACTTTCATAACCATCTCCAAGAACTACATTAGCAAATTGGAGTTGGTGTGTCAAGTGATTCATTACCCTAATTTCGACCTTGGCGGAAGCCCCGACCTGAGACACGGCCAATTGCCCCTGCGGGCTCCAGGAGCCGAATCCGGGGGTATTCCCGTTTTGGCATTTCCGCAGCCACGCTTCAGCATTGCCGGTGGTGCCGATGCTCTGTCGCCGGCTTTTACAGGCCCCTGAGTTTTCAGCACCCTGTTTGCGGGGGCACCATAACGACGATTTCCGCCTATAATGTCCGCAAGTTTCCAAGGAGAGAACCTGCTATGACTCGGTTCGTCCTCGGGCTCGCGGTTCTCATTGCCTGCACTCCAGCGTTCTCCCAAACCCCACAGATCGTAACTGTCCGCAACCTCACCTTGGTAAATCTCACCCAAGTTCCCGTCGAGGATTACCAGCAGATCGTCCAGTTCGCCCTGAACGATAAGCCAACGCCGGCAACTCCCGACGTTATTTCCGAGCGGGTTCGCTACGCGCTTCAGGAGCGCGGCTATTTTCGTGCTGAGGTTGGCGATCCCGAGACTACGCTCGTGAGCGAAGACCCCGCAGAGAAAATCATCGACGTCTCAGTTCGCGTGAATCCCGGTTCAATCTACAAGCTGCAGGAGCTAATACTTGCAGGCAATCGTGCCTTCCCAGCCGACGAGTTGCGCGCCCAACTCCCGTTCAAGCCCGGAGATGTGTTCAACACAGGAAAGGTTGGTCTTGGTCTCGACAACCTGCGAAAGTTCTATGCCGACGACGGCTACATCAATTTCATCCCGGTGCCGCGTACCACGGTCATCGAAGAGACGAAACAGATCATATTGGAGATCGTTCTAAAGGAGGGCAAACGGTTTTACTTCGGCGATTTGAATCTGACCGGCCTTATCCTCAAGCCAGAAGCAGCGCAGGCCGCAGTGGCGGACTGGTCGTCCCTCAAAGGCAAGCTATACAACAGGACCGACCTCGAGGAGTTCATAATGCGGCATCCCCAGCTTGGGCAAAACCTTGCAATTCGCCAGAACGCGCAAGCGGGTACAGTTTCGCTCGAGTTACAGCCCTGAGTCGTTCGAATCCTTCCCGTGACTTGTGCCCTCCGTCACAACCTCTTGTGACCTACCTCAGCGTCGTGCCCCCACCCTCTGCCGTAGATTGGCCTTAGGTGCGAAGCTCGCCATCCTCCCAAGGCGAACTTGCGCTCGGCGTTACACGCCGCCCTCGAAAGGAACACCAGTGGCTGCAACTCTTGTCGCTCCCAGCGAACTGTCCTCCGAAGAAATCAGAAGCGCACTGAACGGCCTCATTCCCAGCAACCGCGTCCTCGTCCGCCCCATCGATCTCATTGCCTGGGCCTCGGATGCCAGCTTCTATCGCCTCATCCCCAAGGCCGTCATTCAGACCAAGACCGTTGACGAAATTCGCGCGCTCTTCGCCTTCAGCCATCAGACACGCATTCCGATGACCTTCCGCTCTGGCGGCACCAGCCTGTCCGGCCAGGCGGTCTCCGATGGCTTGCTGGTGGAAACGGCGCGCAACTGGCGCGACCTTCAGGTCGAAGACGGCGGCAAGACGATTCGCCTGCAGCCCGGAGTCATCGGCGCCCGCGCCAATCAGGCACTCGTTCCGTATCGCGCCAAGATCGGCCCCGATCCGGCTTCCATTTCGACCTGCACGCTGGGCGGAATTCTCTCCAATAACTCCAGTGGCATGTGTTGCGGCGTCGAGCAGAATGCTTATCACACGCTTGCCTCAATGAAGTTCCTGCTGCCCTCGGGCACCTTCATCGATACCGCACAGCCCAACGCCGATGAGGAGTTTCACGCTCGCGAGCCGCAGCTCGCCCGCGGCGTTCTGGAACTGAAGGCCAAGCTGGAAGCAGATCCAGCATTGCGCGATCGCGTGCGCAGCAAGTATCGGATGAAGAACACCACCGGCTACTCGCTGAATGCCTTCCTCGATTTCGACCGTGCGGTGGACATCTTCCAGCATGTGCTGATCGGCGCCGAAGGCACGCTGGCTTTCATCGCCGAAGCCGTGCTCAATACCGTGCCCGATCTGCCTGTCAAATACACCGGGCTGCTGCTGTTCCCCGATCTTCACGCCGCAGCGGCCTCCATCATTCCTCTGAAGGACGCGGGAGCCAAGGCGCTGGAGATCATGGATCGCGCTTCGTTGCGTTCTGTCGAAGACAAGTCTGGTATCCCGGCCTCCATTCGCTCGCTGTCGCCATCCGCTGCCGGCTTGTTGGCCGAGTTTCAGTCCGCCGACGAAAGCGCGCGTCCTGAGCTCGAGAAGCTCGCGGCCGCAACCGTCGGTGGCTTGCAGCTGTGCGAGCCCGCGCAATTCACCCATCTCGCACGCGAGCAGGCTCTGCTGTGGCAGATTCGCGCCGGTATGTTCCCGTCGGTCGGTTCGGTACGCAAGAGCGGCACCACCGTCATCATCGAAGACGTCGCCTTCCCGGTCGAATCGCTTGCCAACGCCGCCGACGGCCTCAACAAGCTCTTCACCCTGCACGGTTACGACAACGCCATCATCTTCGGCCACGCCAAAGACGGCAATCTGCACTTCGTCATCACGCAAAGCTTCAACACCCAGGCCGCCATCGATCAGTACTCGTATTTCATCGACGATGTGGTGAAGCTGGTGGTCGATCGCTACGACGGTGCGCTCAAGGCCGAACACGGCACCGGCCGCAACATGGCGCCGTTCGTCGAGACTGAGTGGGGCCACGACGGCTACGAGATCATGCGGCGGCTGAAGGAGCTGGCCGATCCCGACAACCTGCTGAATCCCGGCGTCATCATTAATCCCGATCACCGCTCGCATCTCGCCAACCTCAAGCAGCTCCCCTCGGTCGAGCCCGAGATCGACAAGTGCATCGAGTGCGGATACTGCGAACCGAAGTGCGCTAGCCGCGAACTGACACTGACGCCGCGCCAGCGCATCGTGGTTCGCCGCGAGATGACTCGCCTGCAGCAGACCGACGGGGACTCGCCGCTCTACCAGAGTATCGACCGCGATTTTCCCTACATGGCGCTCGACACCTGCGCCACCGACGGCCTCTGCGCAACCGCTTGTCCCGTCAGCATCGATACCGGTCAGCTGATCAAGCGCTTCCGCAACGTTCGCGCTTCGGCCAAGGCTCATCGCTGGGCGGCTCGCATCGCCAACAACTTCGCTCTGACCGAGCGCAGCATCCGCCTGGCATTGCGACTCGGTCACATCACGCAGGACATCTTCGGCGTTGAGCGCATGCGCAGCCTGACTCGCGGCATGCAGCGCGTCTTTGGCGAGAACCTCAGCGAGTGGACGCCCGACACTCCTTATCCCGCCGGTCCCGTGCCCAGAACGCAGAAGTCGCGCGCCAAGGCAATCTATTTCCCGTCCTGCATCTCGCGTGTGATGGGGCGCCTGCCCGGCGAGCCCAACGACCGCTCGCTGATGGAGGTGATGGTCGACCTGGCAAGCCGCGCCGGATCACCTGTGTACATCCCAGGCGATGTGAAAGGGACCTGTTGCGGCACTCCGTTCTCATCCAAAGGATTCACGATCGCGCAGTCGATCGCCGTCAACCAGGCCGTCGAGCGTTTCTGGAGATGGTCGGAGCAGGGAAGACTTCCCATCGTCGTCGATACCAGCCCCTGCACCTACGCCTTCAAAGGCGCGCGTTTTTGTCTGACCGAGGAAAACCAGGAGCGCTTCGACAAGATGAAGTTTGTTGACGCCATTGAATTCGTACATGACGAACTGCTTCCCAAGCTAGCCATCAAGTCGAAGTCGCATTCGGTCGCGCTGCATCCCGTCTGCTCGGTAACCAAGATGGGCATTGACGCGAAGTTCGAAGCCATTGCGCGCGCCTGCAGCGACGAGGTCACCATTCCCATCGACGCCGGCTGTTGTGGCTTTGCCGGCGACCGCGGTTTCCTGTTTCCCGAGCTCACTGAATCGGCGACCAAGCTCGAGGCGGCGGAGATCACAGCCAAGCACCCGGATGAGTGTTACTCGAGCAGTCGCACCTGCGAAATCGGCATGACTCGCGCGACGGGACAGATTTATCGCTCCTACATGTATCTGCTGGAGAAGGCCACGCGCTGAAGGGCACGCTTGGGAAGCGGTGATATCGACAGGGGTGCGCAGCCAGATGCTGTTGCTCGAAGCGCTTGATCTTGCTCTCTGTAACAGTATAGAAATACGACTGCGGAGTATGACTCCTAAGTAGCTCGCTTGATCTCCGCTTTTCGACGCCAGGTCAGCGTCACTTCAAGCACCTTGGCCGCATTAGCTGTACCTGATTTGAATTGCCACCTCGGCGCCCGCAGAGCGCACGCACAGAAGGGAAGAGGATGTCCAGATGGTCGGAGGATGCGGCGAAACGCTCCCGTGAACGCCGCGAAGCGAAGTACCTCGCCGAGAAGAAGGCACAGCAGGACAAGGAATTATTAGCTTCGAAAGGACGCGCCCTGTGGATCTCGATGAAATCCCTCCTGGTGCGCAAATGCGAAGAGTTCAACGCCGAGTCCGGCAACAATGGTGTGCTGTGGGTGGTGGCCAATCCTGCCGACATCACCCTTCATTGTGAACAGCACGCTGGCGTCATTACCGGCACCTTTGCCGACAACGCAATCGTCTTCTCGGGCAAGAGTGGCATCGCCTTTGCGGGTTCCCTCTATATGCGTTTCACCAAAGATCAAACGGACGTCTGTATAACCGATGACGCGGGGCGTCCCATTGACTTCGAAGACCTCGCGAATGAGATGATCGAAGCTCTGCTCGAAGCCAGCGGATGGTAAGCCTGGTTTGAAGGGGACGGCCTTCAGGCCGTCCGTAAGCTCAGCAAAATTATTGCGGCTTTTCAGGCTTCTGAAAAACCCTGTATCGTGCCTTGGTCGGGTAGTGCGGCGCTTCAGCGCCGCGTTCAAGCGCTTTATTTTGTCTTCCCGAGCCGGCTTCAGCCGGCGGCACAATGCTCTGTTGCCGGCCTTTTCAGCGGCTTTAGCCGCTGAGAGCGATCCCCTCTCGATAGCTCGCTGCCGTTTAGCATCTCCAACCATTGAGCAACCCAGCGGTTTCTACCGCAAACTGCGCCGCCAATCGTTTGCGACCGCGAGCGGCAGCCAATATGATTTGAAATGCAGCGGAGCATCGCGACGGCTGCTCCCTCAAGCCGGGGTGGCGGAACTGGCAGACGCAGCGGACTTAAAATCGGAATACAGCAATCCAATAATCGCAATAAATACAATAATATCAAGTAGTTATTGACAGTTCTCCGCTTCGGTAATATCTTACACATAGCTTACACATTTCGGCGTTTTTGGCCGGGATGGGAGGACATCCGTCCGTGGCGGAACAATACACAATCCTCGGCGGCAAAGTTCACGTTTATCGACGGCCCAACAGCAGTTGTTGGCAGTGCTCCACATATCTCGCAGGTCGCAATCGCCGCCGGAGCACGAAAGAAGACTCTCTCTCCAAAGCCAAGGAAGTCGCAGAGGATTGGTATCTTCAACTCCGTGGCAAGCTCCGCTCCGGAGAAATCAAGAACGAGAAAACCTTCCGCGAAGCGTCCGACCAATATCTCCGCGAATACGACATCATTACGCAGGGTCAGCGCAGCAAGCACTACGTCCGGGGCCTGCACGAGCGATCGGCAAACCACCTGGTCCCGTTCTTCGGCCATCTGGGCCTTTCGGAAATCACCTCCGGCAAGATTCAGGAGTACCGGATTCACCGGCATGAAGAATCCGTCGCCAAGCGCGGCAAGCCACCGGCCTATAACACCATGCATCAGGAAATCGTGGCGCTCCGCCAGACGCTGAAAACCGCGATCCGCCAGGGATGGCTTGATCGTCTTCCCGATCTCTCCGAGCCCTACCGATCATCCCCCAAAAATCTCGCACCGCGCCTGGTTCTCGCCGCAGGAATACAAGCAGCTTTACGAGGCGACACGAAAGCGCGCGCACGAGCCGAAACAGGCGCGCTTCAAATGGGAATGCGAACAGCTTCACGACTATGTGCTGTTCTCCGCCAACACGGGACTCCGCCCGGACGAAGCCCGGCGCTTGCAATTTCGGGACGTAACAATCGTCGAAGACGAGGCCAGCGAGCAAACGATCCTTGAGATCGAGGTACGCGGCAAGCGCGGCGTCGGCTACTGCAAGAGCATGACCGGAGCCGTGCGTCCGTTCGAACGGCTGAAGGCCAGACTCCGCCCTGCTCGCGCATACGAAGCGAATGACAAGAATGGACCCAACACCACCCCAACCCAATCCGAAGAATTACACCTGCCCAAACCGACAGACCTCATTTTTCCGAAATGGCAGCGCGAACTTTTCAAGACGATTTTGGACGAAGAAAATCTCCGATTTGACCGCGATGGCCGGCCGCGCACGGCTTACAGCTTGCGGCACACATACATTTGTCTGCGCCTCATGGAAGGCGCTGACATCTACCAGATCGCCAAAAACTGCCGCACCAGCGTCGAGATGATTGAGAAATACTACGCGGCGCACATCAAGACGAACCTTGACGCCGCCGCCATCAACATCATGCGGCCCAAGCCGAAGAAGACGCAGAAACCAGCCAGGCGTTCCGGCTCCACCGGCCCTGCCGATCCCGGAGACTGAAGATGTAAATTCAGCCTTCCTGCTCTATGATGAAAACTGCAAATCATCGGCCACGCGGGTGTGGCGGAATGGCAGACGCAGCGGACTTAAGGAAAACTTGAGTGCTCGCCGGGAAACCGGCGATGCAGAACTGCCCAAATTCGGGGAAACCTGCAATGGCAATCCCGAGCCAAGCCTGGACGGAAACTCGGCCAGGAAGGTGTAGAGACTAGACGGGCAGCACCTAAGCCCCAAAGCAGCGGAAGAAAGCACCGGGAGAAGGTGAAGGGATAGTCCAGACCACAAACCGCACGCAGGCGCGCGACCCGCGCCGCGCACGGGCGGCGAAAGCCGCAGTAGGCATGAAAATCCGCAGGGCTTTACGGCCTGTGTGGGTTCGACTCCCACCGCCCGCACCAACCCCACCCGGTCCGTACCGGTCAAAAGGTTCTCCCCTCCCCGTCCTGACCCGCGCAGTTCTGAACACAGTGACGCGTGCGCCGAGAGGAATCCGCAACCTCATTGCTTCATGAGGTAATGAGGTTATGAGGGATTTAGGGCCGTTGACCGGCTGCACTCGCCGACTAATTAGGCCATCGTGACACCATGTCTTCATAGGTCGAGAGACCGAAAGAAAGCATCATCGCAACAGGGTTCTCTCGAATTCGGTTTGTCTGCGGGTGAACGATTTTGCCTCATGAGGACATTGCCTCAATACCTCATACTTTCATTCCCTCACATACTCATGCCCTCATTGGCTTTTCGGCGAATCATGTTACCGTTTCCGTACATAGCAGAGAGACAGCCGCGCCATGAAGGTCATAGCACTCACATCCGACAAAGGCGGGATGGGCAAGTCCACCGCCGCCATCAATCTCGCCTGCGCAGCCACTGAGGATGGACTTGAAGTCGCGGTTCTCGACCTCGATCCGCAAGCTTCCATCGGTCGCTGGGCCAGAATTCGCAAGAAGGCGGAGCTTCCGCCCCGACCGGTGGCTGAGACATGTGTCCCAATCGATATCGAAGACCGCCTAGCTGAGTTGCGGGACGCCGGTGCCGATTTGGTGATCCTCGACACAGCAGGTCGCGACAACAACGCGATCATGGCCGCAATCGCCGCCGCCGACATGGTGCTGATTCCATGCCATCCCACCGATCTTGAACTTTCAACCCTCGGCCCGACGTTCGCTCGCTTGCGCGCTAGCCAAACCCCGCACTACGTTCTTCTCATCGATTGGTCGGTTGGGGCTGCGCGTCGCCGCTCAGATGCCGCGTCTGCAATCGAAAGGGCAGGGGGCTCCGTCGCCCCGGTCACATATACCCACAGGTCCGACTATCGTCTTGCACTCGAATCCGGCAAAGGCGTCACTGAATATCAACCCTTTCAGCCTGCCGCTCATGAGATCCGGACAGTCTGGACGTGGCTGCGAAATGAGTTGGAGATCGCCGCGACCGACTCTGAAACCCACGTCGCAGTAGCTTGAAGAGGATGCGATGACTACAAAGCAAACAGCTCTCGCCTCGCTCGACATCATGAGCGAAGGTCTGGCCCAGCAGGACGGGCTGGCCGAGCGCCTCACCCGTCAAAGATCGTCCAAGTCCACCAGCGCCGCACGAGTCGCAACGCCTGATAATCCGCCGCCAGCATTCGAGCCGGGAAGGGGAGGTGACTTGGCTTCTTCAACAGGCAACCACAACGCATGGAGGCGAGGGAAGGCGCTCGTTCAATTCACGATCCCACCGGATGCGCACATTGAACTCGGCGTTATTGCCAAGCGCAGGCGCATCGATCTTAGCGGCATAGGAAGGCAAGCACTCAATCTCTGGCTGGAAAAGCACTCCTACACACTCCGGATTTCGGACGGAGACATGTCCTCATGAGGACATGAGTTCATGATTTGTTTCTCCCTTTCCCGTTCCCCCAGGGGAAAGCCGGGGTGGGGGAGGGGAGCCCCCACGCCGCCAAAACCATGCGGCTCCCCCCGACAAGAGGGGTTTCAAAACGCCCTGCTGAACCCCCCTTATGATCCCCCCAACGGCAAACCCGCGCCTTAGGCCTGCTACCGTGACAAAACCTTCCAAGCGACATAAGATCGGCGCTGTTACGAGACGTGTGGGAGATGTCCGATGACGGTGATCAGGCTTCCCGACAGACAGACAGCGGTGCTGAAGGCAAAAGCGGCGACCGAAGGTCTCTCCCTGGAGGCATGGCTCCAGAAGCTCGCTGAACAGAAACGTCCAGCTCGTCACCGGCAAATCACGAACGTGATCCTCAAAAACATACGGGATGAGCCGCCCGAAGTCATGGAACGTATGCCCAAGGATGGTGCTAGCCAGCACTTTGCAAGGGCAGAGAAGCACTTACACGGGACTTGACTTTTGTAACCTGAGTAGTTACACTACACGAAAATGATAGTGCGGTTTCGTCACAAGGGGCTGGAACGGCTTTTTGCCTCGGGCGACACGCGAGGGTTGAGCGCTCAACACGTGAAGCGCTTGCGCCGCCTGTTGGCGTCGCTTTCGACTGCCACGAGCCCGCTGAACATGAACATTGCCGGCTATCAGCTGCATCCGCTCGTGGGCGAGCGCAAGGGCCAGTGGGCGGTTTCGGTGTCGGGCAATTGGCGGCTGGTGTTCCGCTTCGATGGTGAAAACGCAACCGATGTTGATTTGGTCGATTACCACTAGCGATAGGAGAAAAGACACATGGATATGTACAATCCCCCGCACCCCGGCGAGATAGTTAGGGAGGACTGCCTTAAGGCGCTTGATCTGACCGTGACCGAGGCGGCAAAGGGCTTGGGCGTCACGCGCAAGACTCTCTCGTCGATTCTCAACGGCCACTCCGGCATCACGGCGGAAATGGCAATGCGGCTATCCAAGGCGTTCGGCAGCACGCCGGAGCACTGGTTGCAGATGCAGCTTGCATACGATCTGTGGCAAGCGAAACGCCGCGTCAAGAAGCTGCACGTCAAGCAGTTCTTCGCTACCGCACCGGGCTAACTCACGGAAGAGCCTGCCTCACCGTCATCGCGCGCGATCCCGAAGGCATAAGGGAGGGGCTCATTCGGTTCCGTCTCTAGGCAGGAGGATTGTTTCGTGTACCGTGACGCTGTACGGTGGTGCAGTATCGGATGGGAATTTCGGATGGCCGTGTTGACGATCAAGAGCTGTTGCTGAGAGGAAAGTAGGGGATGGGAGCTAAGAAAGAGTTGCCGCAATCCGTGGACGTGCCGGTAATGAGGCAAGTCGTCATCGAGAACCCAATCATCAACTCGCCTTTCGACGAGCCGACCCGCCATTTCAGGTTTAGCGACGAGGGAATAACGAATGAGGAAGTTGACGGCCGCCGTACCAGCTCGTATTTCGTGCCCATCGCCAAGCCAAAGAAGAAGGGTCCCAAGCAGCTACAATTCGACACGGAATGGACCCAGGACCGCATCGAAGAAAACAAGCTTGTGAACGGCATCCGCCGTCGCGTCGCAATGTGGCGCAAGGGCGGCTACGTCGGCGTCACGCCCACTACTGCGCGCCTGATTGCCTATTGGACCGATCCCAACCGCGAGAAGAAACTCTTCTTCTGCCAGAACGAAGCTCTTGAAACCGCTATCTACATTGCCGAGGTGGCAAAGAAATACGGCGATTCGTGGATAGAGAACGCGATACGCGAAGCAAATGACACATCGAACCCCGGCCTGCCGCGCACAGCGTTCAAGATGGCCACCGGCTCCGGCAAGACTGTCGTCATGGCCATGCTCATCGCCTGGCACACGCTCAACAAGCGCGCCAATCCGCAGGACGCCCGTTTCTCCGATACCTTCCTGATCGTCACGCCCGGCATCACCATCCGCGACCGGCTGCGCGTGCTGTTGCCGAACGACCCTGAGAACTACTACCGCCAACGCGACATCGTGCCGGCCCAACTGCGCGACGATCTCGGACAGGCCAAAATTATCATCACTAACTTCCACGCATTTCAACAGCGCGAGAAGGTTGCCGCCGGCAAGATCACAAAGTCGATCCTGGCCGATGGGCAGCCAAGCCCGTTTACCGAAACTCCCGATCAGATGGTGCGCCGCGTCTGTCGCGAGTTGAGCACCAAGAAGAACATCATCGTCCTCAACGACGAAGCCCATCACTGCTACCGTCGTAAACCCGACGCCGAGGACGAAACACTAACCGGCGATGATCGAATTGAGGCCAAGCAACGCGACGAAGAGGCTCGCGTCTGGATTTCAGGCATCGAGTCCGTGAAGGCCAAGATCGGCGTTAAGGCCATCTACGATCTTTCGGCCACTCCATTTTTTCTACGCGGGTCCGGCTATCCAGAAGGCACACTGTTTCCCTGGGTGGTTTCCGATTTTTCTCTGATTGACGCTATCGAGGCGGGTATCGTCAAAGTGCCACGCGTTCCAGTGGCAGACGACTCAATGACAGGAGAACAGCCTACCTACCGTGACCTGTGGTTTCGCATCCGCGAGCATCTGCCCACCAAGGGACGTAAAGCCGATGACGTGGGGGGGAACCGAACCTCCCCGTCGAACTGCAAGGGGCGCTGCTGAGTCTTTATGGCAACTATGAGAAGTATTACCGCCTGTGGGAGAGTAATGCCGAGGCCCACGCACGCGGTATTACGCCGCCCGTGTTCATCGTGGTCTGTAACAACACCAAGGTATCTAAGCTCGTTTTTGACTTCATTGCGGGATGGGAAAAGCAAATCGGCGAGCGGACCATCGTCCAAGCAGGGCAACTTCCCATTTTTCGCAACGACGACGGCAATGGCGGCTGGTTACACCGACCGAACACGATCCTGGTAGACAGTCAGCAGCTCGAATCCGGCGCTGCGATGAGTGACGACTTCAAGAAGATCGCTGCCCGAGAAATCGATGAGTTCAAAACCGACTACCGCGTCCGTTTTCCTGGTCGTGATACTGACGACCTTGCGGACGAAGATCTGCTCCGGGAAGTAATGAATACCGTCGGCAAGGCTGGAAAGCTCGGCGAACACGTCAAGTGCGTGGTCAGCGTCTCCATGCTCACGGAAGGATGGGATGCCAACACCGTCACCCACATCCTCGGAGTGCGCGCTTTCGGCACGCAACTTCTCTGCGAACAGGTGGTCGGTCGCGCCCTCCGTCGCATGAGTTATGCCCCCAACGCGAAAGGGCATTTCAATCCCGAATATGCCGAAGTTTATGGTGTGCCGTTTTCCTTCATCCCCTGCAGCGGCGCAACCACAGATCCCAAGCCCGGCCCACTACCCACCCGCGTGCGTGCCCTCGAAAGTCGCATCGCTTGTGAGATCACCTTCCCCCGTCTGCTCGGTTACCGCTACGATGTGGTCGGCGAACGGCTCACTGTGACCTTTACGGATGAATCCAAGCTCACACTTTCCACTGCCAACATCCCCACCAAAACCGAGAACGCACCCATTGTCGGCGAAACCAGTATCCACACCCTCGACGATCTCAAGCGCCACCGGCCCAACGAAGTAGCTTTCCTGCTTGCCAAACTCACACTCGAAAAATATTTCCGCGACGACGACGGCAACGACAAGCCCTGGCTTTTCCCGCAACTGCTTGGCATTGCCAAACGCTGGCTCGCCGAATGCGTCACGCTCAAGGACAACACCTTCCCGCAACTGCTACTGTTGATCGAGTTCGCCCACGATGCCGCTGACCGGATTTACAAGGCCATTGTCACCTCGATCGATGGCACGGCGGCGCTCAAGCCCATCCTGCGCCCGTATGACACTATCGGTTCCACTCGTTATGTGGACTTCGACACCACCCGAGCTGTCTTTGCCACACGCGCCGACAAGTGTCACATCTCCCATGTCGTCGCCGATACCGACTCGTGGGAGCAGAAGATGGCCCAAGCCCTTGAAGATATGCCCGAGGTCATCCGCTACGTCAAAAATCACAACCTCAGCTTCACTATCCCCTACACGCTGAACGGTGAGGAGAAGAACTACATCCCCGACTTTATCGCCTGCATCGACGACGGCTATGGTCCGAATGACCTCTTGAACCTAATCGTCGAAGTGACCGGCGAGAAGAAGAAAGACAAATCCGCCAAAGTCGCCACGGCGCGCACACTATGGGTGCCCGCTATCAACAACCACGGTGGCTACGGTCGCTGGGCATTCATTGAAGTCGCCGACCCGTGGGACGCACAAAACCTCATCCGCGGATTTCTGAGACAGGCGCAGGCGGAGGCAATAAAGGAAGTCGCTCATGGCTAAGAAGCACAACACCAGGACCAAAGTCGAATCCATCCGCCACAAGGACAAGCGCGCCAATATTCCCACCGAGGAACTGCGCGACTTCGTGGCCGACGAAGAACTAGCCCCCAAAACAATGCTCTATCCGCGCGATCCCTCCCTCGATCCGCAACTCGTCTGGAAGGGAAAGGATGAGCAGGACAGGGAAGACCTCTCCGTCCCCGTGGTGCCGGTCTACATCCAGGAGAAGATTCATCCGCAGGCGATTATCGACGCCATGCCCCGCATCGAACAGCCCGGCGACAATGAGCCCAAACCTCTTCGCCGACTTCAACGGCGGTCCGCAGGACTTCGCCCAGAAGGTCGATTTTTACCATCACGAGCAGAACTGGACCAACCGCCTCATTCTCGGGGATTCACTTCTGGTGATGACTTCATTGGCCGAGAAGGAAGGACTCAAGGGCAAGGTGCAGACCATCTACCTCGACCCGCCCTACGGCATCAAGTTTGGTTCCAACTGGCAGGTAAGCACCCGCAAGCGCGACGTGAAAGACGGCAAGGCCGAAGACGCCACCCGCCAGCCCGAACAAGTGCGCGCCTTCCGCGACACCTGGAAGCTCGGCATCCACTCCTACCTCGCCTACCTGCGCGACCGGCTGGTGGTGTCCCGTGACCTGCTGACCGAGACGGGTAGCGTCTTTGTGCAGATTGGCGATGAAAATGTTCACTTGGTGCGAAGCGTCATGGATGAAGTGTTTGGTGCTGACAATTTCGTGTGCCAAGTCGCGTTCGTTACCACCGGCGGACAATCAGCAGACCTGCTCGGCAACGTGTTCGATTTCCTCGTGTGGTATGCAAAGGACAAAGGCAATGCGAAGTATCGGCAGTTGTTTCAAGACAAGGAGCTTCGTGAGGGAGGCGGATGGGCTCATGCTCGCGCAGAGTTAGAGGATGGAACCCGAGAAAATATTGGAGTTCCAGAGGTTCGGCGGCTCCTAGGAGAAGGCAAGAGAATCCGACCATACTCGCTCGACGGCACAGCTTCGCAAGGAACAACTACCAGCAGTAGCGGACCGTTTGAGTTTGACGGTCGTCTCTTCAAGCTTCCACATAACTCTCACTGGAAAACAAATCCAGAGGGGATGAAGCGCTTGGTATGGGCCAACCGCGTCGAGGCTTCGGAAAACAGTATCAGATTTGTAAGATTGACTTGCAAGCGCATGGAAGATCGGTTCGGCGGCGTCGAACAGTTGCGCCTCGCCGCCGACGAGCAGCGTGATCGTCCCCTGTTCGACGGCAGGCGTGCTGCCAGAGATCGCAACATCCATGACATCCACGCCCTGCTTGTAGCCCTGGGCGTGGATTTCTCGCGAGGTCTGGGGCGAGATCGTGCTCATCTCGATCACCGCCTTGCAACGCCGTATGCCGTCGAAGATCCCATCTCGTCCCAGATAGACGCTGCGAACTGCGTTGTCGTCGGTCAAGCAAGAAAGAATCACGTCGGCATTCTCTGCCAATTCCGCCAAGCTCTTGCCGGATGACGCGCCGGACTCACGCAGTGCCTCTACGGCGCTCTGGTTGTGATCGAACACGGTCACCCGATAGCCGTGGGCGATCAGACGGCGTACCAACCGGCTGCCCATCGCGCCCACGCCGACGAACCCAAGCCTCACGTGATCTGCAGTAAACGGTTTCATAAGTAACTCCTCTCTCAGGAAGCTTTCCGCGCCGAGCCGGCAAGCTCGCGATCTTGCAGTTTCCGGCCTGGCTTGGCGGGACCGCTCCCCGCGCCGGTTCGCTCGATAGCGCGGGCGATTTCCTCGAGGTCAGCCTGAGTCAACTTCAGATTGGCAGCTCCAATCCAGCCATCGACCTGCTCAGGGCTCCGAGCGCCGACGATCGCGGCCGTTACTCCGGGCCAGCTCAGGGTCCACGCAATGGCAACCGACGATACGGAAGTGCTGTATCGCTGGGCAATCGGCCGCAACGCATCACGCAGCGCGAGATTGCGCTCGAGGTTCGGCGAGTTGAACTCCGCTGAGCGGCGTCGCCAATCATCACCCGCCATGCGAGCAACTCGTTGGGCGCTGAATCGGTCAGTCAGCAACCCAGACTGCATCGGGCTATAGCAAATCACGCCAGTTTTGTGTGCCTCGCACCACGGGATCTCACTCGCTGCCACGTCTCGATGAATCAGCGAAAAGGGCGGTTGCAGCGAGTCCACGTGCCGAATGGCCTCGCAGCGTTGGAGCAGATTGACATCGAAGTTCGACACGCCGCCGAGCCGCACCTTGCCTTCTTCGATCAGGCGCACCATCTCACCCCAGGAATCTTCGACGGCCGCACCGGTCTCATCCGGCCAATGGAATTGGTAAACATCAATGCGCTCGATGCCTAGCCGTCGCAGCGACGCTTCACACTCGAGGCGAATCGACTCCGGCCTGAGATCCCGCTTGGGTTCTTGCATAGGGTTGCGCTTATCCGAAATCAGCCCGCACTTGGTGAAAACGTGAGGCCGCTCAGAAGCGGGCAGCGATCGCAGGAACCGCCCGACCACCTCCTCGGAGTGACCGATCCCGTATGCCGCAGCCGTGTCAATCCAGTTGATGCCAAGGTCGATGGCGTGGCGCATGGAATCGATTGACACCTGGTCGTCCTGCGGTCCCCATCCGAACGACCAGCCGCCACCCCCGATGGCCCACGCTCCAAATCCTACGGTCGTAATCTCCAGTCCACTCGTACCAAGCGAGCGCTTATTAATCTTCATAATTCCTCCCAAATCATTAGCGTTAGTTCTTCCGGAAACGTGGCCACCAATGCTGCCAAGCGGTGCCGGTACGGAACGTCTGACCTCAAGCTGCAGGTTGCCGCGCCCCCGAGAGAAGCATTTCGAGACGGTCTTGCATTCGGATGCAATCCTCCAACGTGAGAGAGGCAAGCGAGTCACGAACGAATTCCTGCTCACATCGTTCCGAGCAGAAGACATTCGGGGATTGAGCCGTGGAGGTGTGCGGGTCGACATAGCAGCGACAACGAGAGCACGATGCTTGCACTGGAGGACCGGATTCCGCCACTGCGAATATGACGCTTAGTTCGACCAGCATGGCCGCGGCGGAGCGATGAATGGGCTTTTCCAGCCATGATCTGTAGGTGTCGATGTAGTCGCAGTCAGAGAATTTACGTTCGGGTCTGCTTGTCGACATAATGGCATATCCTTCTTGATGGAATAGAGCACTTCCAGTGCCAAAACTTGGCGCCAAGAAATGGCGGGTTCGGTATGGTTTAGAGCTGATGACTGGCGGAACAGGTGTCGACATGTTGACCCAGCCGTCAAAATTTTCCAAAACATCAAACGACTACGGGTGACTCTGCTTGGTCAGCTTACAGCAATATTCCGCGAAGCAGAGCTTTGCTTCGGGCGCTGGATACCGAGTTTCTTCGTCCTGTGAAGCAGAGTAGTACGCTTAAAACCGAGTCTTATGGCAGCCCCGTTCGGCCCGTGTATCTGGGCGTTCCTAATCGCGCTTGGGAGCGGGATTATGGCTGATGCTCCATACATATGCTGCGACGGCTGATACTTGGTCTGGGGTAAGCTGCGCGCCACCCATCGGAGGCATCGGGCTGCGATATTCCATGGGCTGCGAAACACCTTCCGTGATGGTCTTCGTGATTCCGGCATAACTGCCGTTGCTCCACAACCAGGTCTTGCCCGTGAGGGCAGGACCTAATGGCGTACCCTGACCGCTGTCGCCGTGGCAACCTGTGCATGGGGCTGCGCCCACCTGCCCGCTGTAAACGCGTGCACCAAGCGCAACCATCTGTCGCGTGGCGCCGGGAGGAACGGCGATTGCGGCCGCACCGGCATTGGGGTGCGTACCCTCGGGTGGGCGGGCTGCGGTCTCCTCAACCGGGCCGGCCGGAGCTGTCAGACTGGGACACGGCGTGACGTTCGCCGCATTAAAGTTCGGACCTCCGCGATAGACAATTCGGTAGATTCGCCCGCGAACGTCGTCCGAAACATACAGCGCACCATCCGGCCCCACCGCTAAACCGCTGGGACGATGCGCAGCTTGCGCTGGTGACTCCACCCCTCCCGCAAAGCCGTCCGCAAACACCTCGCATTGAGCTGAGGCGCGATCTCCATCGAGAGGTTGAAACACGACGTTATAGCCGCCCTGTGCATACGGCGCGCGGTCCCAAGATCCGTGGAACGCTATGAAGACGCCATTGCGATAACGCGCGGGAAATTGTTCCTTGTCGTATCGCACCATGGCGTTTGGCGCCCAGTGCGCAGGAAATGCCGCAATCGGTCCAAGTTTGTTGGCACAAACGCCGATAGCTTTGCCGCCGTCGCCACCGTATTCCGGCGCGAGCACGAGCTTCTGCGCGAATGCATCGTAATAGCATTCGGGCCAGCCATAATCTCCATTTGGCTGCAAAAGCAAAAGCTCCTCAGCCGGCAACGTGGCCTCCTGCTGCGACTGGTACAGGTCGGGCCAATTTGCGCGCAACTGGTCCCGTCCGTGTTGGGTCACAAGCACTCGCCCGTCTGCGTCAATCGCAAGACCTTCGGCGTTGCGGATCCCAGTAGCGAAGCGCTCAGCCGGGGAAAATATTTGGTTCGTCTTGTTTGCGTCATAGCGCCAAATACCCGCACGGGTCTCAAGCTCCGTGCAGGGACTCAGCCCGGGCGATTGCAGCGTCCGATTCTTCACCTGGCATGAGTTCGTTGCGCTGGCGACATCGACATACATCGTTCCGTCTGAAGCAATGAGGAAAGGATGCATGGGATGGTCGCCGCCCAGAGGCAGCCCTGAGACGACAGTGTCGGCAGGGCTATTCGGCACGATGGCGCTCGCGGGCAACCTATATCGCACGATCTGATCGTTGCTCTCGGCGTAGATGTCTCCGTTGTACATGCCGATGCCCGTACCTCCATGCCCGCCGGTCTGGGCGGTCTCGCCAAAACGCTCGATGACGTCAGCCTTGCCTGCGCCACTCTGGTCCTGCAAAGCCACGAGAAATCCGCCTGCGTGCGGCGTGCTATTTCCGTAGTACCTGCCCGACCACGTATTGACGTAAACAATTCCGTTGGGTGCGACTACCATTTGGCGCGCGTGGCCAATGCCGTCCGCGAACATCGTCGCGCAAAAGCCTGGCGGCAAGGTCAAGCCGCTGTCGTCGTCAGGGCATCCTTGGCTTGTGGCTCCCGTGTTTGGAGTGGATTGCTTCTTCCCTGACGTTAAAGAGCTTCCAACTGAGATTGCGGCAAGCATCAGGAAAGCAGCCGCGAGAGTTTTCATGATCAACTTGTTCGGCATCGTATTTCTATCCAGGACTACGGATCGTAAGAGACACACTTCCGAAACACGCACTTTCTTCAGCTGATTACACGCAGGACAATCTTCATCCTTTCTCATGAAATCAGAATTAGGTTGTCGAAAGGCACGCAGCTTTCCAGTCTGCCGTCAGGTATCCGACATGCGCGTTTTCAGAGGCATGTACGGCGAGAAGGCTAAGCAGGAGGGCTTTTCCAGGCCAAGGAAAGTGTCGCGCCATTGACACTGTGTCCGTCTACCGACACCCGCCGGAGAGCCTGACTTGCCCGGTACGGCTTGTCACATAATGGCCGTGGCGAACACGCCCCGACAATGACTTGGCAAGCCACGTGCTCCGGACGACCACAAACGATCGCTCTTCAAAAAAAACGAAATGACGTCGATATCCTTAGGTGCGGCATGGATGACAGTGCATTGCCAATCAAAGCCTTTGGAGGAGGTTGGGCTGTATCCGAACTGAAAACCGCGAGGAACTGCGCTGCTCACTGATTGCAAAGTTCGGCCTTAGGAGAGAAGAATGGTTTGCATAAAACCCTCCCCCAAACCGTCATATTTTGCAGATTGGAGACCTATGAATGCCAAGCTAATGAGATCGTTGCGTTTTACTGAGTTTGGATCGCCGTCAGTGTTGCGAATCGAAGAGGTCGCGATTCCGAAGCCGGGCCACGGCGAAACGTTGGTTCAGGTTAAAGCCGCAGCGATCAATCCCAGCGATATCGGGAATGTCGCGGGACGTTTCAAGAAAACAACTCTGCCGCGAACCCCCGGCCGGGACTTTTCGGGCGTCGTTGTGAACGGAGCGCAGCCCGAAGGGGAAGAAGTCTGGGGCACCGGCTCGAATCTCGGTATCGACCATGATGGCTCTCACGCGGAATACGTGCTCGTCCCAACCGAGGCGCTATCGCCCAAGCCAAAGTCGTTGAGTATGGCGCAAGCGGCGGCGATCGGAGTTCCCTACGTGACAGCCTGGGCATCGGTAGTGAATGCAGCCCAAATCCAGGCTGGCGAGACCATTCTAATTGTTGGCGCCGCGGGCGCAGTGGGACAAGCGGCCACACAGATTGCGAACTGGAAGAAGGCGCGTGTGATTGGCGCGGATACCAGTTCTGATCCCATTCCTGGCACCGAGGCGGTCGTCAATACCAAGAGCGAAGATCTTCGTGAGAGAGTTTTGGAATTGACTGCAGGAAAAGGAGTGAATGCCGTCTTTGATACCGTCGGTGGCCCAATGTTTGAGCCGGCGTTGCGATCACTCTGCTTTGGCGGGCGACAAGTGGCTATCGTAAGCGTGGGAGACCCGCGCGTCAGCTTCAATCTTGTCGACTTCTATCACAACTTCTCCCGGCTGCTTGGAGTTGACAGTTACGGACTGACGACGCGACAGGTAGCGGAAATTGCCCACGAGCTCCAAGCCGGTTTTGAAACAGGGGCTTTGAAACCGCCGCCGATTGAGATCGTTCCGTTTGAGGAAGCTATGGACGCATACAGCAGGATGGCTGCCGGTCAGACAAAAGCGAAGCAGGCGCTCAGTTTCGACTGACGGAATGAACAACAAGGATCTCCAGGGAAGATAAGCATTATAGCGACGAAGCGGAGTTGGGAAATGAAAGCGCTGCTCATCTCGTTCGTGGTCGGCCTGCTGGTGGGTGTTCTATATGGGGTCATTCGGGTCAAGAGTCCCGCCCCGCCGATCATTGCGCTCGTGGGCCTTCTGGGAATGGTGCTCGGGGAACAGCTCGGCGGTTGGATTCTCACAAAAAAGATCAGCGTGAGGCATGCTGCCTCAATCTGCCTCGTGAGCAAAACTTGGGATCACCAGTCGCCCGCACAATCCGTAGTCTCGGCCCAGCATCAAGGCGATTGAAACAGGCCTCCTCGGGACAAAATGAGCGCACTTCACCATCACCCCGGATTGGCGACGGCGAAGCAGCAATCGGGAATTTCAACGGCCCGTCATAGCACTCACCAATGAATTCTCTTCAGCGTCGAGGCTAATGGCCATCGCACTGTCAGTTCACCGGCGTCCAAGCTGTTGGTTTTTTGCGTCGATCGCCCTTGTCATCGCGCTCTCGGCGTTGCCTGCGTGCGCGCAGACGCCTGATCCACAGCCACCCGGTCCGCCTCCAGATCCGGCACGTCCTCCGTTGAATCCATTCCCTGCGGAGCAGAATTGGAGTTTTCTCGCAGACCCATCGAAGCGCACGGACTTCTTCGACCGGATCAAGTACATTTCACTTGGCGACAATCCGCAAATGTACCTTTCGCTGGGGTTCGAATACCGTATCGAATACGAGAATTACCACAACTGGATGTTTGGGGCCCCACCTCAAGATAACAACGGATACGTCTTTAACCGGGTGATGCCCCATTTCGATTTTCACGTGGGTAATGATTTCCGCCTATTTACCGAATTCGAGTTTGGCTACGAAGACGGGAGAATTGGTGGCCCCCGACCCCAGATCGACGAAGACCGGGGCGATGTTCATCAGGCGTTCGTCGAGATCGGCTCTCACGTCAGCAGTCCGCGCGGCATCAGTTTGAGGGCAGGACGGCAAGAGATAGTGCTCGGTTCGGGCCGCCTGATGGACAACAACGAAGGTCCTAACGTGAAACTGAGTTTCGACGGATTTCGCGCGATCGCCGAAAGCGCGCACGTTAGGTTGGATTTATTCGCAGTCAAACCGGTCGAGAATAATCTCGATTGGTTCGACGATGTACCGAATCCTGCGGAAAGTGTTTGGGGAAGTTATCTGACTATTCCAGCGCCGATTGTGAGCCGCGGCCAGGCCGACTTCTATTACATCGGACTGAACTCGAAATCATCGACCTATAACAGAGGCACTGCGCCCGAATTTCGCAACACTGTCGGAACGAGAATATTCCGCCCGGTTGGGAAGGGCTGGGACTATAACTGGGAACCCAACTACCAGTGGGGAAGCTTCGGGAGCGCCTCGATTCGCGCCTGGAGCGTGTCAACGGAAACAGGATATACGTTTGATCGCATACGCTTTCATCCTCGACCTTTGCTACGGGCGGACGTATACAGCGGCGATGGCAATCCCGGCAAATCAGCCCCTCGGTACCTTCAACTCGCTCTTCCCGCGTGGCGCATACTTTACTCCCAAAGTAGTGCCTTTCCTTGGACCTCAGAATCTGATCGACTTGCATCCTGTGGTTCAATTCCAGTTGAAGACGAATGTCACGGGAGCCTTTGCCTGGGACTGGTATTGGAGGGAATCAACGCATGACGGAATATATGCTTTTGGAAGCAACGCGCTGATTGATCCAGCCGGTGCCAGCCATGCCCGCTATCTCGGCAATCAAGGAGATCTCGAGATTCGGTGGGCTCCCGTGCGACACGTCATCATTGCGTTAAATTTTGCCGGCTTTATGCCAGGGACCTTTTTCAACACCGTGACCTACAACGCCGCGCCCATCGCAGCGAATGTCGGCTTTACGTTTCGCTTCTGAGAGCATGGGACATGTGCGGACCAAGCTTATCCAGGGTCAGACTCTCCGAAAGTTAACGATCTCACGCCACTACTTTGGATCCTAAATAATCGCGCTGCGGGGAAGTGCGATGACTTGGATCCCGACTTCGTTTACTTGGTTGGCACTCAATCGCTGCCACGCGGAAGAGTGAGGCGCCCGGTTGCGGCCCGCGGGTGCCGAGAACTCGCGGGGAATCCGCCCCAGCCACCACCGCCAGGCGCCCAGGCTCCCCAATCCACGCTCCGATCGCGGCAGCTGTCGTTTATAGTGATGTCATCATGGCCGCCAGGCTGGGTTACATAGCCTGAGTTGTTTCCCACAAGAACCAGGTGCGGCGTTCCGTCTCGTCGATCCAGTTTTCGATCAAACTGGCGGTGGCGACGTCGTTATACCGTTCGCAGACCTCGTGCGCCGCGCGCAGCAGGCGGGTCAGGCGCTGGTTATCGGCGGACAGGTCCGCAAGCATGTCCGGCGGCGCGACGAAATCGTCATTGTTGTCGTGCAACCGCTGGTTTCGGGAAATGTCGCTGATCGAGCGGATGGTGGTTCCACCGATCTTGCGGGCGCGCTCAGCGATGTCATCCGTCATCGCGAAGATCTGCTGCGATTGCTCGTCCAGAAGCAGATGGTAATCACGAAAATGCCGTCCGCTCATGTGCCAGTGGAAGTTCTTAGTTTTCACATAGAGCACGAACACATCTGCCAACAATTGCCGTAATTCGTTTGTGATCTCTTCCACCCCTTTCGGACTGAGATCGGTTGGGGTTTGCAGAGCGCTTTCCTCTCTGCGCTCCTCTTTATGCTCCATCAAAGTTCCTGTTTCATTCTTCTTCATTGTTTTCACCTTCCACTTCTTCTTGAAGTTTGTAATACGTCGCTTTTTCATGACCTCGTAGTGCGGACCAGCTAAGGCGAAGGCGCCGTGGCCATCGTGAAGTAACCCTCAGTCGGCCACTTGCCAGGTTGAATCCACGTGGTTGAGCTTTTCCATCTTTGGTGCGAGTGTTTCCGTCTTTGGTCCCAAGTCCTTTTCGCGGACGACTCCATCCTGAGTGACGATGAAGGTCGTGACCCCTGACGAGCCGTATTCAGCGGGGTACGCCACGAGGGCCGCGGCCGCCATATTCTTGCCTCCGGTTGCGGTCGCTGAATTTCCTCTTACGGGTCGAAAGTAGTACCCGTGGAACGGACTGGTCGTGTTAGCGTCGGCGAGGAGTTCTTCAGCGTACTGGCTAATTGGGTCATCACCGGTTGCTGTTGTTTTGTCTTGCTTCTTTGCCGTTACGAATGCATCGCTGACTCGGATCGCGGTTGTCTCGTTCTCTCCGACCTCCCGGAACAGGATTTCCTGTTTACCGGCCTTGGGATCGAAGTACCACACACCGTGACTCGAGACCAGCGGGACGGGAAAGGGCCAATTTTCCGCGCCAACATACAGTACTGTGCTTCCGTCGGCTTCTTGGACCAGACGGTGCATCTCCTCATATTTCTGAGTAAACCGTTCACGCTCCAATCTGTCTTCGACCTGATCGCCGCAGGAAGAGATCTCTTTCCCTCCGAGGATCGATTCCAGCGCCTGGTCATCGTTCCGTTGGACGGCATTGAAGAGAGCGTTACTAGCCTCTGCCGGGGATGAGAACGTCTTTGCTTCCGACCCTTGCGCGAAACTCAGCTCAGCGTAAGCCAACAGAACCAGCAGGGCGACAACTGACGCAAGCACCCAGGCAAGTTTCTTCCAAACTGTGCCAAACTTCATATTCTTTGTTCGCATGACTTTTTTCTCCAAATCGTCGGTTGACTTGTAGTAACCGAGGCAAATCATCTATGACCTTCGCCCCCATGAAACCCTCCTCCTCCGTGGAAGCCGCCGCTTCCATGGAAGCCTCCGAAGCTCGATTGTCCGCGGGAGGAATAACTCCTGGTCACACCACCCTGATTGAAGCCGCTGAATGCCCCAGGATGACCTAACGACTGCGGCGCCGCGAATCCGTGCTGCGGTTCCGCGAACCCTTGTTGCGGCGAGGCGAACCCGTGCTCGGGCGAGGGGAGCCCGTGCTCGGGCGAGGGGAGCCCGTGCTCGGGTGAGGCAAACCCATGCTCCGGTGCAGGGAATCCATGAGACCCGTAATTTCCAAGGCCGCCAGCACCGTGAAAACCACGAGCTTGATTGAAGGTTCCACCCGCGCGATCGGCGTAGTAATTTCGATTCACAAAGGTTGTGCTATGGGAGATGTAGGTGTTGTGGTTGTAAATGATGTTGTGGCCATGCCAGTCATATCCCCAGTTGCGCCACCCCCAGCCAAAGCCGCTAAAGAAACCGACTCCAAAGCCCAAACCAAATGCAATTCCCGGTCCTACAAGGAAGAGGCCCGGATACGAATACCAGCCTGGCCAGACCACGACCGGCGCTCCGTACACGAGCCAGGGATCGTATTCCGGCACATAGATGACCTGGGGATTGGCCGGCTCGATCCAAATGTCTTGTCCCAGTTGAGTTACCGTTTCCTGCGACGTGCTGTTCAAATTTCCCGCCTGTTTTGCACGCGCACGCATTGTCTGGATGGCGTTCATTACATCCTGCGGTTGGTTGATGTAGGCGTCCCCGAGCGAGGAGGTCCAGGAGAGATTCTTGTCCATGTTGGCGAGCACTGCCGGAAACTCGGTGAGGGCTTTGACGCTGGGATCCCAGGGTTGCGTGTTCACTGCTTGCCCTAGCTGGGCACCTTTCAGCTCGGGATGCTGTTGCATCCACCGGTCCGCTTCGACAATCTCGGCTGGATATGTCGAGGCTGCGAGAATTTGTGCAACGAGAGAATCCGGATACAACGCGATGGGTGCAATCAGCTGTTCCAGTTGTACGGACGTCAGTGGCGCATTCACCACCGGTGCTTGCAAAGAAGGTTGGTCGGCTTGATAGGCCAACCCGTTCGGCACAGTGGCTAACCCAATGGAACAAGAAAGAACAAGCGATAAAGTCTGTCTTAAGAACTTCATGATGGATACTCCTGCGGGATTGGCCGCATCATGAGTTGCCCACGAACGTCCGCCGCTTAACAGCACAGTCCCGCGAGACCTGTGCCACGCGGTAATGCGGCCCGGCGAATTTATTAGGCCGTGAGCGGACACAGCAGATGGTCACACTGACACGCGATTTCCACGTCTTTGCTTCCCGCATCGCGGCACGCGTCTCCGCAGTACGTTTGTCCGATTGGCACATCGCAACGACATGGTATGTGTGCACACTTTCTGGTCTCTTGATTGTTCATAACAGTTCCCTCCTTTCTATTTAGTTCGACCTTCCTTAGTCGCTGAAGCAACGCGACTCTTGCCTAAATGCATGCCAGTATCCAAACGGCGGGTTGTCGCTAGTGCAGAGCTTTCAAGGTCTTATGGCGGGCAGCAGGAACAATGGCGCCCACAGTGTCGACAGGATGATAGCGGCGTCAGCATATGGACACAGATATGTTCCATCCAGAGCGCAGCAACTGGCGGCTAACCGCATAACGCCGAGAACGATTTGGAAGCCCCCGTGCTTTACACGCGGGCGGAGGTGGTCATGAGTGCTGCCAAACTCCTCACAAGTCCCATAATCCTCATAGTGGACGACGAGATCGAACAATTGAAGCTGCGGGCGCAGGTAATCAGGATGTGCGGATTCGCTGCGATTACCGCAAATGGTCCGATGGAAGCGATTGACATAATGACCGCGAGGCAGCGGGGGACGATTGACCTCGCCATTCTCGACTACAACATGCCTGTCATGAACGGATGCGTGCTTGCGGAGCGGCTCAAGTCAATATGGCCCGAAACGAAAATAATGCTGCATTCTGGCGCAATCGATATTCCGCAAAACGAAATGACCAGTGTTGACGCATTGATCCCCAAAGGCGAGGGCGTAGAGCAGTTGCTTGCGCAAATTATTCGAGTTGCGCAGATTCGCACGCTGCCACCTGCGACCGTCGCGGCAGACGAGGAACGGTCCTTTCAGGCGCACAAGCGGCAATCCTGATCCGCATGAACTGTGAGGCGACCCTGATGATGCTAAGATTTTGCTCGCACGCGACTAGATATTGCAGTGGCAGCGGAGCGGAACTATGTTCAATTCCAATTCTCTTCTGGTCGCAAGTTCTTGTTTCACCCTGACCACCGTCATCGAGGGACATGCATGATGTCCGCCGCCCCACCCACGGTGTTCGTCATCGACGACGATGCCTCGGTGCGTGCAGCCATTCAAGGCATGCTGAAATCGGTTGGCTTGAGTTCCGAGACCTTTAGGACACCGGAAGAGTTCTTGAAAAGTAGGCGACCGTACGGACCGAGTTGCCTTGTCCTGGATGTAAGACTTCCCGGAGTAAGCGGACTGGACTTTCAGCACGAGCTGGCCGGCGCTGGCGTCCGCATACCAATCATTTTCATCACCGGTCATGGGGATATTCCGATGACCGTGAGGGCGATGAAATCTGGCGCGGTGGAGTTTTTGACCAAGCCATTCCGCGACCAGGACTTGCTGGATGCGATTTACCAGGCGCTGGACCGCGACCGGGTGACGCGTGAACAGCAAAGTGCAGTTGCCGAGCTACGAAGGCGTTATGAGTTGCTCACCGCACGCGAGCGTGAGGTCATGAGACTGGTTGTGTCGGGCATGCTTAATAAACAGATAGCTTACGAGCTCGGAAACAGCGAAATCACCGTCAAGATCCAGCGCGGGCACGTGATGCGGAAGATGCAGGCAGAATCACTGGCGGAATTGGTCAAAATGGCAGCGAAACTCGAACTCCCAGCGGTCAACAAGTAGGTGAATGGCCCGGCGTTTGCAACAGCCGAAATTGGTTCGCACATGCTCTGGTTTGCGCAGAGCATGTCGGATGAGAGTTGCACTCCATCAGGGGTATTAGAGCAATCATACGAAAGCATGATTGTGCAGTGCTAAGCGAAAAGGTAGGTTTTGAAAATGGCTACTCAGATCGAGGTGGAGCCGGTGCAGGATTTCGAGAGGCATACCAAGATAATTGCGATTGTGGACGATGACGAATCGGTCCGGTTCGCGCTGAAGGGCATGATGAAATCCGTGGGTCTGCCGGCGGAAGCCTTTTCGTCGGCGGAGGATTTTCTGAACTCGGGACTACTGCAGCAGACTGCGTGCCTGATTGCGGATATCCGCATGCCGGGAATGTCAGGTTTGGATCTGCAGGCGAAGTTAAACGCCCAGCACTGCCATATACCAACGATTTTTATCACCGCGCACGGCGACGCGAAAATGCGTCTGCAGGCATTGCGGGCAGGCGCGGTTGAGTTTTTGTCCAAGCCGTTTGACGATGACGTTTTGCTCGAAAATGTTCGAGCGGCACTGGAGAGTTGAGGGGCCGACCGTTAAAGCAGTCGTTGCAGGAGGTCTCCCGTGGCAAGTTGTGAAGCAATTCGTTTGGGCTGTCCGGAAGCTGGAGCGCGAAGATTCGAGCAGATCATAGGCAATAGTCGGGCGCTGGAGTCGGTTCTCGAACAGGTCGAACGCGTGGCCTCTACGGATTCAACGGCGTTGGTCCTGGGAGAGACAGGTACCGGCAAGGAACTAATCGCGCGCGCCATTCACAACATCAGTTCGCGCTGTGGACGCCCCTTCATCAAGCTTAATTGCGCTGCTATTCCTTTCGATCTGCTGGAAAGCGAACTCTTTGGCCATGAGAAGGGCGCTTTCACGGGAGCCATCGCGCAAAAAGTCGGCCGCTTCGAGATGGCTCACAATGGCACCCTTTTCCTCGATGAGATCGGCGACATTCCGCTGGCGTTGCAGCCTAAACTGCTGAGGGTTCTGCAGGAACAGGAGTTCGAACGTCTGGGAAGCGGGCATACACACAAGGTAAATGTTCGATTGGTGGCAGCTACACACCGGGATCTGGACGAAATGGTCAAGCGAAATGAGTTTCGTAGCGATCTCTACTACCGCTTGAATGTTTTCCCGATCCTTCTGCCGCCGTTGCGGGAGCGGCGCGAAGACATAGCAGCTCTGATGACGCACTTTGTGGAGATCTGCTGCCGTCGGATGCGCAAGGCAATCGAGCAAATCCCTGCCGGGACACTGGCAGCGTTCACGTCGTATTCCTGGCCCGGAAATATCCGTGAGCTTCAGAACCTGGTGGAACGCGCAGTGATCCTGTCGAACGACGGTGTACTTCCCAACCCGCTCCCAGTGCAAAGCGAAGTGCTTGACAACGTCCCGACCGCCACGACGTTGCGGGGTTCTGAACGTGCTCTTATTTTGCAAACTATGGAGTCGGTAGGCTGGGTGATTGGTGGGCCTAATGGCGCCGCCGCCAAGCTAGGAGTGAAGCGGACGACGTTGATCGCAAAGATGAAAAAGCTTGGAATTTCACGTCCCGCACGGCACAACAATGATGGGCTGCGCACGGCGTTTCAGGACATGGACTCCCCAACGAGTGAGTAGGGAACCGCAATGAACACCGAGATGCGGAAGAGCGGAGTCGACGTCTTCCCGGCAACCGGATGGATCGAATGGCTGCCGTGAACTTGATTGGCTCCTACAACTACTCGCTCGTGGCGCTTTCGGTGTTTATCGCCGTGTTTGCGTCCTACGCTGCTCTGGATCTCGCAAGTCGCGTAACTGCTGCGAGCGGGTGGACTCGGGCGCTTTGGGTGCTGGGCGGTGCCGGTGCGATGGGGACTGGCATCTGGTCAATGCACTATATCGGGATGCTGGCGTTCATCCTCCCGATTCCCGTGGCCTACCATTGGCCAACCGTTCTGCTGTCACTGTTTGCGGCCATTCTCGCGTCGGTCATTGCGCTTTACGTGGTGAGCCGACAGAAAATGAGTGCGTCGCGGGCGGTCGCCGGAAGTCTCCTGATGGGTGCGGGCATTGCGAGTATGCATTACATGGGCATGGCCGCCATGCGCTTACAGGCTATCTGCCAGTTTAAGTCCTTTCTCGTCGTGCTGTCCGTTGTGTTTGCGATTCTGATTTCTCTCGCCGCGCTATGGATTACCTTTCACTTCCGAGATAAGAAAACGGGGATTGGCCGGGAAAAGTTAGCCGGAGCCGTTGTGATGGGTGCTGCGATCCCCGGCATGCATTACACCGGCATGGCCGCCGCCAGTTTCACGCCGTCCGGCGTGCCGATGGAACTGTCTCACGCCGTAAGCATCTCCACACTCGGCACCGCCGGAATTGTCGCCGTCACCTTTACCGCCCTGGGGCTGGCTCTGCTGACCGTCCTGGGTAGATAGGCGATTTGCTGCCCAGACCTTGGAACTGCAGGAAGAGAAGCTGAAGCGGAGTGAGGCCTACTTAGCCGAAGCGCAGCGACTAAGCAAGACCGGAAGCTTTGGCTGGAGACCTTCCACTGGCGAGCTCATCTGGTCTGATGAAACGTTTCGAATCTTCCAATACGACCTAGCCATAACGCCGACCGTGGAACTTGTCTTCCAACGGGTTCATCCGGAAGATCTGGCGCTCGTAAAACGGACCGTCGAACGCGCGTCGCAGGACGGTAGGGATTTTGAACATGAATATCGCTTGCTGATGCCGGATGGACTTGTAAAACATCTCCATGTTGTGGCTCGTGCCTTAGGTGATGAAGCGAGCAGGGTCGAGTTCGTTGGAGCGGTGATGGACGTCACGGAGCGCATGCGAGCAGAGCAGGCGCTTCGGGAGAGCGAGGCCTACCTGGCGGAAGCGCAGAGATTGACCCACACGGGCAGTTGGGCACGGGTCTCCGCCACTGGCGAGATCAGGTATTGGTCCGAAGAATGCTACCGCGTGCTGGGTTTTGACCCGCAAGGTGGACGGCCGCAATTCGAGACCTTCTTGGAGCACGTCCATCCGGAGGATCGAGCCAAAGTCAGGGAAAAAGCCGAGACAGCAGAGCGGGAGAAGGTGGACTATGAGGTGGATTACCGAATTATTCATCCCGGCGGCGAGCTCAGAGATATCCATGTCATAGGTCATCCCGTTCTCAGCCCATCTGGCGATCTTGTCGAGTTCGTCGGTACCGTGATCGAGGTCACCGAGCGCAAGCGGGCAGAGGCGCTGCGTGACGGAGAGAGTCGAATCCTGGAGATGATAGCTCGCGATGCTCCGCTGGAGGAAATATTGGAGAAGCTGGTGCGGGTTGTGGAAGCCCAGTTTGCCGGATTGCTTTGCTCTGTCCTACTTCTCGACGAGGACGGAGAGCACGTGCGGCACGGCGCCGCCTCCAGCCTTCCCAAGTCCTATACCGACGCGATCAATGGCCTTCGCATCGGACCAAGAGCAGGATCGTGCGGCACTGCCATGTACCGCCGCCAACCTGTAGTTGTCACCGACATTCTCCAGGATCCGCTGTGGGAGCCGTACCGAGTCGTAGCCGAGCCGTATGGGTTACGCGCCTGCTGGTCCACTCCCATACTCGCGCATTCTGGCAAGGCGCTGGGCTCGTTTGCCATGTACTACCGTGAACCGCGGAGTCCAAGCCCGGCTGAGACCCGCGCTCTGGCAATGGCCACTCATCTTGTCGGCATTGCCATTGAACGCAAACTGGCGCGTGAAGAGCGGGAACGATTGCGTCAGGCGCACGCGGATCTCGCGCATATAAATAGGGTGACAACGATGGGCGAGCTGACAGCTTCCCTGGCGCACGAGATCAAGCAGCCCATTACCGCGGCACTTACCAACGCCAGGACTTGCTTGCGGTGGCTCGGGCGCGATCAACCCGACCTTTTAGAAGCACGCGACGCCGCATCGAGAATCGTGTCGGACATAACGCGAGCCGCCGACATCATTAGCGGAATCAGCTTGTTGTTCAAGAAGGGAGCTTCGCAGCACGAGTTAGTCGACGTAAATGGGCTCATCGAAGAGATGATTGTGCTGTTGCGCAACGAAGCCGGCCGGTACGCGATTTCGATCCGCTCTGAACTGGCCGAAGATCTGCATCCGGTCATGGCAGATCGTATCCAGTTGCAGCAAGTATTCATGAACTTGATGCTCAACGGCATCGACGCCATGAAGGACGTATCCTCGGCGCGGGAACTTACGATAAGGTCGCAGCAAGTCAAGGATGGCCAACTGCTGATCTCGGTCGGCGATACGGGGATCGGGTTGCCGCCGCAACAGGCGGAGCAGATTTTCAGTGCGTTCTTTACTACCAAGCCTCACGGGACCGGTATGGGACTCCCCATCAGCCGCTCGATTGTCGAGACTCACGGAGGACGTTTGTGGGCGACCTCCGACACTGGGCGGGGCGCAAGTTTTCATTTCACTCTGCCCTGCGAAGTCGAAAGCCATCGCAGGTCGGCTCAAGACAACGGTCGGTCTCGGAGCGCGTAGTTTCAGAGCTTCCGGGAATTCCCAGCAAGAAGTCTTTAGCGCCAGGCTCGATGATCACGCATCCCGCTGGATTCTGGAAGTTGGTTTAGGCGTAGAGGAATGGCCGGTCTCCGCTGCTTCTCCAGAAGTAGGCGAGGATGATTACACTTGCAATCGCTGCGTACGCACACCACAGAGAGGTGAACGCGTACCGCTTGAACTCCATTACAACCAGGAGAATGGCGAGGTTTGCCGCGCCGAAGATTACCATCATCCTGACCTTCGAGAAGAACAGCGAACCGCACGTTGCAATCACATACAACAACGCCACCACTGTATTGTTTGTCGCTTGATTGATGTACACGATACTATTTCCCCTGACGTAGACCTGCAACGGATACGCCGTCAAAGCCCACAGTATATAGAGCGTCGTTGCTCCGCCTAGCACGAGAAACGGCAGCATGCGCTTGCGATTCTTCACGCCAGGCTCGAACAGCAGCACGCTTAGCGGCAGCAGGAAAGGTAGGAGCCCCTGGGCATATAACATGAAGGCCGCGCCCATGTCGTGCGCCACCACAGGCGAGAGAATCCCATCCAATCCCAGCCAAACGAATCCCTCGATGAACTGATGAATGGCGAATAGCGCCGGCAGCGCTGCGAAAAGCAATTCGCGCCGGTGTTTCACCTTCGTCAAGGTGACGACGCCGACGGCGCCCAGAACCCCGCTGCCCACAAAGTTCGCTGTGGCTGAAAAACACATGGCTCGTTTTCTCCGTTGCGAGGATTACACCAATCATCGCGCAACGTAAAACAATCCAGTCTGGATTTCGATCTTCGAAGTCAACGTTCTGTGCACCGGACAAAGATTTGCGACCTGCAACAGCCTTTGCCGCTGCTCCTCGGTCAACTCGCCGATCAGCGTGATTTGTCGCTC
>Ga0181532_10000128_pt1 | contig 73673 bp, 64 predicted proteins | sample PEATcosm2014_Bin_33_FD_119768 | JGI IMG/M metagenome (GOLD analysis project Ga0181532, IMG submission 119768) | Peatland microbial communities from MTU Mesocosm Facility, Houghton, MI, USA - PEATcosm2014_Bin11_30_metaG | ecosystem: Environmental > Terrestrial > Soil > Wetlands > Peat | place... | reverse complement strand
TTGAAAAAGTCCCTTGAAGTGCCGCAACTGCCGAAATTGGGTGACCAGAAATGTATCCCGAGGTGGAGAAAATCGTTTATAAGGCATCCTAGCGCGTCGAGTTTTCAGGGCGAAAGCGCCGAAAGAGTTTTTCAACAGCCACGCCTGATTTCGACAAAAACCGCCGCGCGCGTGAGCTGTATCACAACCCGTTCTTTCCTTTCCATGCTGTAATCTGTTGTTAACAAAATCTAAGTTCGATTCGCGGAGGATCACTATGCCCAGCGCCACCGCCGTTGCACCGGTCCGCTATAAAGACGCAAAACTCGTGCAGAAGAGGGAGCCAATCACTCCCAGTTGGGTGGGCCGCGTCCCCCAACTCAAGCCGGCCCAATATCCCGACGGCATGCCCATCCATAAACCCGAATACATCTGCTGCAAGCTCATCCTGCGGCCCAACAAGTTCCACTCGCGCGAAAGCTTCTTCGACTTCGGCAAGGTCTTTAAGGAGCCCGCCAAAGAGCACGGCGTAAAGTACACAACCGTAGGCTTCATAGAGCAGCCGGTCAAGATCCGCGAAGTGCTGTTCGTTGATACGGATGACTTCCGCTTGTACAACAACGCCTTCATTCTGCGCCGCCGCATCCCCTACAAGGACGGCTTCCCCATCGGCGAGCCCGAGATCGTCTTCAAGTTCCGGCACCCGGACTTGCAGATGTGCGCGGAAACCGACGTCCGGCCGAACATTCTGGGCGATCACCGCGTCAAGTTCAAGGTCCAGGCCCTGCCGCTCAAGGAGAAGCTGGGAGGAATCCGTCTGCTCTACTCCCACAACGTGCAGTTTCCGCGCTCCGCGATCGGTATTAGCCGGATTGGCCAGGAAAGCGCGCTTGACATGGATTCAGCCGTCCAGATCTTTCCGGTGCTCGCCCGAGTGAGGAAGCAGGCGGGAGAGAAGATCAAGTTGGTGAGCGACACCATCATCGAGGAAGTTCTCCAGGACATTGGGCTGCTCGATTTCGGCGACGGCCTCACATGCAAGGCGAACGTAGCCATCTGGCGCACCCGCGGCGAGCACCGCCCGCTCATCGGCGAGTTCGCCTACCAGTTCCGCTTCCAGGACCGCGACAAACTTAGCAAGGACGCACTGCGCCGGACGGAGGCATTCTTTATCGGACTGCAGTACGCCGCCGAAGACTACATCAACTTGGGTGCCACCAAGACTGCGACGGTATACCGCCTGATGGGCAATCCGCCGAAGGCACACGAGTGAGTGTCAGGGCGCAGCTGTCGCGAAAGGCCGAGGCCCTCATGGATCGGCTCGGCCTCTCGTATGAGCGTCTTCTCGGATTCCGCTTCGCGGTGAACGTCTTTATTGCGGGCGCGATCGTCTGGTTCACCCTGCGGCAAATTGGCGACAGCAGTCCCGCTTGGGCGCTCGCCTCAATGGTGGCGGCCTCCGACCCACAGCCGGAGGAGGCCCGCAGAGTATTCCTGCACCGGCTGATTAACGTAATGGTCGGCTGCGTCGTTGGCCTGTGTTTCCTCATGTTGGGCCACGAAAGCGAATGGATGGTGCCGCTCGCGCTGGCCGTCACGGTGCTTGTCTCCTCATACCTGGTGCGCATCAAGACGATGTGGCGCCAGGCTCCAATAACGGCGGCCGTGGTGATAGCCGCCGGCATTGTTAGCCACTCCGCAAAGGTTGGGATCGGACGCGGCTTACACAAAGTCGCTGAGGTGGTCTTCGGCTGCGTGGTGGGTATCTTGGTGAGCTGGCTGATGTCGAAAGTGTGGCTCGTTCGTCGTCCGGCTCGGTAGCTGATGGCGTTTTGGATCGCTTGACGCTCCACCGCGAGGCTGGGAGTAGACTTCTCGTCATGGAAAGCACGCCAGACAAAAACCTTTTTCGCGAAGTCCATCGAAGAGTACAGGACCTCAGAGACAAAGCCCGTAAGGGCCGGGACGAGGCCGCGCGACACAGCCAGAAAATTGCAGAGGATGAGGCCCAGAAGGAGGGCTTCGACCGTCCTACTACCCTTCCACCATCAGGAGATGAGAACGGACCCCTATGACGCAATCTGCTAAGCCCGTGATCACCAGGCTCAATGAGCGCCAGTCGGGGATTTGAGTGCTAACGTCGTTATCGCCAACGTTACACTTCGATGATCTCCGGTGCCTACGAAATTTTGGCGTTTGCCCCAGATGGAGTTCGGCTGTCTTCGGGTGGGGAATCAAGCTGAGAAGCCCGGATAGAGCATCCGGGCTTTCACGATTGTTTTCTTACTTTCACATCGTGCCGCCGGCCAGCGTGTACTCGCCGGTACACGAATACTGCGAGCTGGCGTCAGCAGCACCGGTGAGCTTGCACGTGCCCGAGCCTTTGATGTTCTTCATCTTTCCCGTACCGCCGCTGATCTGATACTTATTCGTGGCAGACTGCAACGTTCCATTCTTCGCCGTCCCCGTAATTTGATAGTCGTAGAAAACTTTGTCACCGCTGGCTAAGGTCTCCACGAAGACGCCCCAGCTCCTCAGGTCGGTTCCCTTTACGTCAGCGTGCTCGGAATAGATGCCGTCCTTCCCGGACGAGCCGCCAACGTCTCCATTGACCGTACATTTTCCTTGCGCCAGCATGAACATATGGCCCTGCTGGTCGGGGATGGAAATGCTCTGCTGCACTTGCGACTTCTCGCATTTGCCCGACATCGTGCTTTTTGTTTGCGCCGAGCCCGTGGCCACGGCCATAGCAACTACCAAACACCCACACAGAATCCTGTAGTTCATGCGCACTCTCCTCGCCCACTGCAGATCGGAGTTGACTTAATGGGAGGCCAGAATTGTACACCGCTGCCACGTGTTTTCGACATGGAATGCGCGACGCGCTGCAACGTCAAAAGAAACGCGGCCCTGCCTGCGCCGCGTTGGACGAAGAGCGCGATCGCCGCGTGCCGTCTGATGCGACTGCACTGCTCTCCGATGTGAAGCGAGGGAATTGAGATATGAGTGCGAAATCGTTGTGCGCGAGAAATATAGTTCTCTCAAAGGGCTGGCGTCAGTGATTGCGGATTGATCACGACCAGAGGCTTCCCGTTTTAGTCGAAGCGGGCACTGCGCCCGGCCTAGCGATCGCTGCTTTGCGAGGCATCGCTCGCGCCGCCGGGCGAGACCAATTGTCCGCCGGAGATGACCTGTCCGGGCGGCGTTTGTCGCGGCATGGCGACCTGCGATTTCGACTTGGCGTACGCGCGATAGGCGAAGATCACTGCGAGCAGCGGTGCGGCCAGCAGCAATCCCCAGAATCCGAAGATCAGGCTGAGCAGAATCGGCACGCCCAGTGACGCCCAGATGGGCACACGCGCGGTGCGCCGCATGATCAGCGGCTGCAACAGCAGGCCATCGGTCAGGATGATCACGCCGTACAGGATGAGCACGTACAGCACGCCTTCGAGCCCGTCACTGAACAGCGCGGCCAGCGCCGGCCCGAAGAACGCGATCACCGGTCCGAAGTGCGGTATGAATTGCAGTACGGCGGCGAGGAGTGCCCAGAACGGCGCGAGCGGAACGTGGAGATACCACAGCCCAGCCCACCACAGCGCGCCAACGGCCAGCGCGTCGTAGCATTGCGCGATGAACCAGCGCTTCAGCGCCCCGCCGGTGATATTCATGTGTCGCGAGAATTGCATTATCTGTTTGGATGCGACGCTGTTATCGCAGGCGCAGATCAATGCTACACTCGAAAAGGCAGCAATTAGCAGTTAGCAATTAGCGAAATGCTTCACCGATGTCTTTGGCCAATTGCTAAGTGCCAATTGCCAAGTGCTTACGGGCATTTAGCAACGGATGCTCGACCTGTTGGTTTGACTAATTGCTAATCGCTAATTGCTAATTGCTGCCTTATGAACTTCGGCGTCATCATCTTTCCCGGATCCAACTGCGATCACGATGCCTACTGGGTGATCCAGCAGGTTGCCAAGCAGCCGGTTACGTTTCTGTGGCATGACTCGGCTGATCTCCAGGGCTGCGACGCGATCATCGTGCCAGGCGGCTTCGCTTACGGCGATTACCTGCGCACGGGTGCGATCGCCAAGTTCTCGCCAGTGATGGAGTCGGTGCGGAAGTTTGCCGCCGACGGCGGGCTGGTGATGGGCATCTGCAACGGCTTCCAAATTCTCTGCGAAGCCGGACTGCTACCCGGCGCGCTGATGCGCAATGCCGGACTGAAGTACGTTTGCAAGCCGGTACACGTGCGCGTCGAGACGACGAACACGCCCTACACGCAGCAGCTCACCAAGGGCGAAGTGCTGGAAATTCCCATCGGCCACATGGAAGGTAACTACGTCTGCGACGAGCGAACCCTGGCCGAGCTGAAGGATCAGGATCGCATCGTCTTCCGTTACACCACGCCCGCAGGCGAGATCACGCCCGAAGCCAATCCCAACGGCTCGCTCGAGAACATTGCTGGGATCTGCAATGAAGGACGCAATGTGCTGGGCATGATGCCGCATCCGGAACGCGCCAGTGAGCCGGAGCTCGGCATGACCGACGGCGCGAAGGTGTTTCATTCGCTGGTGTCGGCGATGGTGCCGAAGTAGCTGTCGGCCGTCAGCCATCAGCTGTCGGCTAAGAGCAGATCGATCGCATGTCTACTGCCACAAACTGCCTCTAAGAACAAAATCGTGGGGTTCTAGCTGACGGCTGATAGCCGACGGCTGACAGCCTTCTTCACCCGAACGCTTCCTTGTTCACCACATACGGCATGCGCGTGATATCGCCGCCGTAATTCTGCTCCAGCACATCGATCAAGCCTTGCACCGTGCGCCCGGCCATCCCGCGATTGGGATCCACCGACAGCCGTGTGATGCGCGCTGCGCTGGCAAAGTGCGGATACAGCCGGCAGCGGTCTTCGATCGTGGGATCGCGCAGTGTCGAGTAGGACGGCAACGGCTCTTTCTCGTAGACATCGAGCGCCGCTCCAGCAATCCATTTCTCCTTGAGCGCTCTTGCCAGCGCCCGCTCGTCGACCACCGGTCCGCGCCCGGCGTTCACCAGGTACGCCGTGGGCTTCATCATGCGCAGCGTACGCTCGTTGATCAGGTGATACGTCGGCGCTTCGCTCTCGCCCTCGCGTAGCAGCGGCACGTGCAGGCTGATGAAGTCCGCCTGGCTGAGCGCCTCGTCCATTGAGACGTACTTGATCCAGGTGCGCTCGCTCTGCAGCCCGTGCTTGTAGCGCACGTCCATCACTTCCTGCACCGCGGCCACAAGCTTCTCGTTCGGCCCCATTGCGTCGTAGCACAGGATGTTCATGTCGAAGCCGGTGCACTTGCGGACCACCGCCTGCCCGATGCGCCCAGTGCCAATGACGGCGATGGTTTTGCCCGTCACTTCGTCACCGAGAAACGGCAGGTAGGGATGCCATGAGTCCCACTTGTTCCTGCGGACGAGCTGCTCCGCGCTCCACAGTTTGCGGGCGAGCGCGGCCAGCGCGAAGAAGGCGAACTCCGCTGTGGCCTCGGTGAGCACGTCGGCCGTGTTGGTGTAAGGAATCTTGTAGCGATTGGCGTCGGCGCGATTGATGTTGTCGACGCCGACTGCGTATTGCGCCACGACCTTCAGCGTGCCGTCACCGGCTGCGAAGACCTCGGCGTCGATGGGATCGCGCAGCGTGGTGATAAGACCATCGATGCCGCCGCGGACCTTTTCGATGATGAGCGATTTCGGCGGCGGCTCGGGGCTGGAATAAAGCTCGACTTCGTACCCGCGCTCGCGCAAGCGATTGAACGCAGCGTCACCAATGTCAGCAGTTGCAAAGACGCGGAACTTGCGGTCTGGCATCTGATACCGGATGCAATTGTAGTCGCGACCGATTCAGCTTGCACCCCACATGCGAGTTGATCCAACCGTATCTGGAGTTGCGAAGGGTGGAGCACGCCTTCAGGCGTGCATCAAAGAAGCGCACCTTTCAGCTTCGCTTTAGCGCCTGAGGTAAGGACTTTGAATTACCTCAGCGGCTAAAGCCGGCTCTTGACTTGATTCTGAAATGCACCGCTGAAGCGGTGCTCCACCCTGGCTGAGAGACGCTCTGTATCAGGGCACGACTTAGTCGTGCCGTCGCTGACGCGTGCCTGAAGGCCCGCTCTGCCTACAGCTTCTTCTTCGTCCAGTCCTCAATCCGGTTCAGCGCTTCCTGCAAATGCTCGACCGAATTCGCCGTGCTGAAGCGCATATAGCCTTCACCGAACGAGCCGAACGCCGTGCCCGACAATCCCGCCACGCCCACATCGTCCAGCAACGCGTCGGCCAGCTTCTTCGACGGCCATTTCGTCTGCGTAATGTTCGGGAAGGTATAGAACGCGCCCTTCGGCAGTCGGCAGGAAAATCCTTTGATCTGATTGAGGCCCTTCACAAAGACATCGCGGCGGCGTTGGAATTCCTGCCGCATCTTCTCCGGCTCGCTCTGATCGCCGCGCACCGCTTCGACGCCGGCAATCTGCGTGAACGTCGCCGTGCAGGAAGTCGAGTTGGTCTGCAGGCGCGCGAACTGCGCAGCCAGGTCGGCGCGCATCACGCCATAACCCAGCCGCCAGCCGGTCATCGAATACGTCTTCGAGAAGCCGGTCAGGATGATGGTGCGATCCTTGAAGCCCTTGACCGATGCTATGCTGTAGGGCTCGCCTTCGAAGGTGAGGCGGCTGTAGATTTCGTCGCTCAGCACCATGATGTCGCGATCGCCAATGGCAGCGGCAATATCCTGAACATCGCTCTTGGTGATGACGCCGCCTGTGGGATTCTGCGGCGAATTCAGAATGATCAGCTTGGTGCGATCGTTGATCAGGCTCTTCAGTTCGTTAACGTCGAGCCGGAAGTCGTTTTCCTCGCGTAGCGCAATCGGCACCGCCTTGGCGCTGAGGAAGTTGATCATCGACTCGTAGATCGGGAAGCCGGGATTGGGATAGATAACCTCGTCGCCCTCTTCCACCAGCGCCAGCATGGTGAAAAAGATGATCGGCTTTCCGCCGGGGACGATGATGACCTCTTCCGGCGTGACCTTTATGCCGCGCGAGGTGGAGACCTCCGTCGCAATGGCTTCGCGCAGCTCGGGCAGCCCCGCCGCGGGGCCATAGTGCGTGTAGCCGCTGCGCAGCGCGTTGACGCCGGCTTCGATCACGTTGGCGGGCGTGTTCATGTCGGGCTCGCCGATCTCGAGGTGAATGATGTTTTTTCCCTGGTGTTCCAGGGCGCGGGCGCGGACCAGGACTTCGAAGGCAGTTTCCGTTCCCAGCCGCGACATTCGCTTTGCGAGGCGCAGTTCAGTCTGTGTGGTAGTCATAGGCAAACCTATGGATTATACGACAGGGCGAGGCTTTGGCGGGAGAACGGGGACTGCGGCAGGGTTAGTCTAGATTGAACCTTTACGGCCCGGCGCAGCAAGTATAGATCGACGTCTCACCCACCATCTTCGCCAGCACGTAGCCATGGCGGTGCAGCATCCTGACGCAGTCCACGTATTCGGGTCCGCCGCTGAAGAATCCCTGATTTCCCACCACCGCGACGCGCGGTCCATGTTCTGCAAAAGCCGCATCAACGTCGCCATCTGCAAGAATGGCGTATTTGCGGCGGCGATCGGGCGTGAGATCGTGCGCGATCCAGATTCCGAAGTTGTTCTCGAAGCCGGGATAGGGATCGGCCCAAGACGCAAAGATGAAGCCCGGCCAGAAGCTGGCAACCTGCTCTCCGGGCACGACGACCTGGTCGATGGCTTGCGAGACGGCAGTCACCTGCTGCAACGTCCAGTTGGGCGAGTCGGCTGCTCCCTTGATACCCGGAACTTCGTAGCCGTCAAACAGATATTCGTGAAAGCTGAGATCACCGAATCCGATAAAGCCCACTAACAACACAACGCAAACAGCGCCAGCCAGGCGCAACGAACGCCGAGACTGCAGGGACGCGAGATAGTCGCTGGCCGAGCATACCGTCGCCACGATCAGAAAGGGAATGATCATGGAGAAGTATTGCAGCGAGGAAGGAGTGGGCAAGAGACAGATCACGCCCAGAACAACCGCGATCGCGAAGGCTAGCCGCGAGGCATCGCGCCGCTTGCGCCACGCCAGAATCAATCCGGCCACGCAGCTGGCCGTAAGAATGCTGAACTGACCGCCAGTGTGCGTACCGGTAAACATCAGCAGCGTGATCCACTTCTTGTTTCCCCAATCGCCGATCAGGCCGTGCTGGGAGCGTACCGCGTGGTAGCCGAGATTATTGAAGAGGAACGCGTCAGGCGAAGCAAAGTACAGGACGAGCGAAGGACCGATGCCCACCACGAAGCCGCCGAGGAACCACAACACAGCGGTGCGGCGTGCACGATCGCGCCACAGGATCCATGCCAGAAGAACTGGCATAAGGCCGACGACATAAGACCGTACATCAACACTTACACCGAAGCACACGCCCGCCACTGCCATCAGCCAGCCCGGCGTCGATGCCGCCGGGCGCAACACGATCAGATAAGCCAGGAACAGAAACAGCATCGAGAGCGCGAAGGTCTTTACGATGGGGAACCACGCGAAGATCAGGCTGGCAGACGCGAACAAAACAACGGCGGAAACTCCGGCCAGCCATTTGCCGGTCTCGCGACAGACGTGATCGTAGAGAAGTCCGCCCACAGCCGCGGTCAGCAAGGCGCAGAAGACTCGAGCCGAGAACCACGATATGCCGGCCAGCTTCAACCACGCCGCGTAAACATACGGCAGGAGCGGCGCCTGCGTGTAGAAGAAATCCAGATAAGGTGCCTTGTGTTGCAGCACCAGGCGCGAGGCCAGCAGGTAGAAGCCTTCATCGACTTCGATGAACCGATGCTGGGAGACGAACCAGAAGAAGCCGGCCTGGAGAAGGAAGACAGGAACAAACCACAGCCTGCAGCTTCGGTTCATCCCGTGCTCCGCGAAAGGGCCTTCTCAACCAGCAATGCCACTGTCCAGCCATGGTAGATTCGCGGCCGGCTGCCTGCCAGTGATGCAGGTCACGGTGTGGAGCAGCATTCGAGGATCGCGGTGTGGCCTACCATTCGAACCACCTTGTAACCACTGCCGCGCACTACATCCATCGCAGCACCGTAGTCGGGACCGCCAACCCACGGTCCCTGATTGCCGACTACGATCAGTCGCGCGCGATGAGAATCGAAAATTTCCAGCATCGCCGCCGGCGTCAGCAGGTGATACTCAGCTTGCTGTTTCGCGCTGAGCTTGCGGGCGACAACCAGCCCGAAATCGCTTTCAAATCCGGGATACGGATTGGCCCGCGAGGCGAAAAGATATCCCGGCCAGAAGCTGACCACCTCTTCACCCGGATGAATGAGCGAGTCGATCGCCTTCGACACCTCAGTTACTTGCGCCGGCGTCCAGTTCGGTGCGTCGGCTGGGCCGTTAACTCCGGGAACCTTGTAACCGGTGAACAGGTATTGCCGAAAGGCTGGAAGTCCTAAGCCGACGAAGCTTATTAACGCGACAGCGCAAATCCCGTGCGCGATGCGGAGCTGACGCGGTGCTTGCAGCGCCGTCAGATAATCGCTGACCGAGAGAACGGCGGCCACAATCAGAAACGGCACAATCATCGAGAAGTACTGCATCGATGCCGGCGTCGGTAGGATACAGACAAATCCCAGCACCAATGCAACGACGAAGGCCAGCAGTGCCGAGGCGCGCTTCATGCGCCGCGTGACGAACATGCCGGTGCAGGTCAAAGAAAGCACGCTGAACTGAAATCCCGTGAACCGGCCGCCGAAGGTCGCCATCATCACGTGGATCTTATCCAGCCAGTCTCCAATCAGGCCGGATTGCGAACGCAGCGCGTGATATCCCAGGTTGTTGAACAGGAACGCGTTGGGCGAGGCGAAGAACAGGATCAGCGACGGTATGGCGCCGACGGCAAAGCCAAGCACCGCCCAGAGCAATCGAGCTATCCGACGGCGGTTACCCCAGGCCTCGCGCTTTTCAAGAGCTGGGCGTCGTCGCAGGATCCACCAGATGAAGACCGGCGCGACGCCCAGCACATACGAACGCGCGTCGACGCTGAGCGCGAAGAGGCATCCGGCGATCGCTACCCACCAGCCTGGCGACGACTCGTTGAGCCGCACCAGAATCATGTACGCGAGGAACAGAAACGGCGTCGCCAGCGGGAAGGTCTTGACGATGGGGAACCACGCGAAGACCAGGCTGCTCGACCCGAACAGAATCACCGCTGCAACTCCGGCCAGCCACTTCTGGGTTTCCCGGCCAACGTGCGCATAAATCAGTCCGCCGAGCAGCGCGCTCTGCAGAGCCGCGAAGGTTCGCGCCGAAATCCACGACAGGCCGGTCAGCTTGAACCACAACGCGTAGGCATACGGCAGCAGCGGCGCTTGCGTGTAGAAGAAATCCAGGTACGGCGCTTTGGCCTCCAGCACCAGGCGCGACGCCAGCAGATAGAAACCTTCATCGCCGTCGATGAAGCGATGCCGCGAAACGAACAGGAAAAATCCGGTCTGCAGGAGCAAACCCGGGATCAGCAGCTGCTTCCAGGTCCGCGTCATTTCTGATCGGGGAGTTTTTCGTGCTCGTGGCTGTCGGCGTATTCGATCTCGTACTCGATCTTCGCCGACGTTTGCAGCATGGCCGAAACCGAGCAGTACTTGTCCTTCGAAAGGCGCACGGCGTCTTCCATCGCTTTGTGCGTGACCTTGCCGCCGACGCGATAGATCAGCTTGATGGAAGTGAAGATCTTGGGAAACTGTTCGCTGCGTTCGGCCTTGGCGCGGACTTCGAGACTGGTGAAGGGCTCGCGCTTCTTGCGCAGGATGCCGACTACGTCGACCGAAGTGCAGGCGCAGAGGGCGATCAGCACCAGCTCAACCGGGCTGCTGGCGGACTTTTCCGCGCTGGCGTCGACCACGATGGCGTGGCCGCTCGTCGCTTCACCAAGGAAACGTTCTTTGTCACTCCAGATTGCGCGCGCTTCGATCATGTTTAGCAATTAGCTACGTGCCGCGAGCTACTAGCTCGTAGCTCGCGGCTCGTAGCTTTTTCTACTGCTGCTTCTCCTTCGGCGGAGGACTGCTGGTGCTGCTTCCGCTGCTTCCGCCGCTTCCTTCCTGCTGTCCGTAAATCGAATACTGACCCTGCGGCCGCTTCATGCGAATCGTAATCTCTTGAGTCGGCTGATTAATGTTGAAATCGTCGCCGTAGGTCTGGAAGCCGGGCGCGATGACCTGCACCCGCCACGTGCCAAAGGGAATCGCGTCGAAGTGCGTTTTGCCGTCGGCGTCCGACTTCAACTCGAAGCCGGTTTTCGCCTGCTTGTCATGCTTCCCGATGGGATGCAAAACCACCGCGGCATTGCGAATCGGCTTGCCGCTGTCGTCTTTTAGCACGACGAAACTGAGCATTGACGCCGGTCCGTCATCCTTCTTATCGCTGGCGGTTAACGGCAGGCAAAGCAGCATTGCGACGAAGAGAACCGTCGGGAGACGCAACAACTTCATGCCGACATTCTAGGCAGAGTTGGGGTGAGGCTGCAAACCGCGATTAACCGCGGTGGTCCATCCTTACTGGCTGGGGCTGTTCTGCCCCGACGCGCTCTGCTGGGCTGTGGTGGAAGTCTGGGTCGCACTTCCCGAATCGTCGCTGGGCGTGCTCTTCTTCAATGTGGGACGATCAGGGTCTTGCTCGTCAGGCGAGCTCGTGGAGTTCTGCGTCGAGCTGGCCGAGCTATCGCTCGAATTCGGTCGTTTCAGCGTGGGACGATTATCATCCTGCGCAGGAGCGGAGGCGCTTGCCGTGTCCTGCGTCGTGCCTCCCGAGCCGCTGCTGCCATTGGTGCGCTTCAGCGTCGGATGCCCGTTGTCCTGCTGACCCGATCCGTTGGTGGAATCGTCGGGGATATCGCTGGTGCTGGTGCGCTTCAGCAGCACCGGGCGTCCCGGTTCTTCCTTGCCGCCGTGCAGCCGGCGCCCCGTCTCGTAGGAAGCAAGCCGCGCCTTCACCGATTCGAACTCACTGGTGTCGACAAGGTATTCCGGACGATCAGGCAGATACTTGCGAATCTCATCCTGCGCAGCTTCAATGCGCTCGACGTTCATCGGGTGCGTGGCGAACGCCTTGGCGATCATGTTCGGCTTTTTCTTCTCGATGTTCAGCTTCTCGAAGAACTGCACGAACGCCTGCGGATCGTATCCGGCGGCATAGTCGTATTCCAGGCCGAGCAGATCGGCTTCGCGCTCGGCATCGCGTGAGAACTTCAGAAAACCCAGCGGTATTGCCAACCCCGCAACTTCGCTGATCGCATACGCCACCGGGCCGCCGATGAAGATCAGCGGCACCGACGCCATATTCCAGATCTGCGCCCGCGTCATGTTCTTGGTGGCATGGCGCGCGCAAACGTGCGCGATCTCGTGCGCCATCACGCCGGCAAGTTCAGCTTCGTTGTCAGCGGCAAGAATCAGCCCGCTGTTCACGTAGAAGAATCCACCGGGCAGCGCGAAGGCATTGACCTCCTCCGTATCGAGCACCTTGATGATGAAGGGGACCTTCGCATCGGAGTGGCTGACCAGATTCTGCCCAATACGATTGACGTATTCGGTGATCACGGGATCGGCGACCAGCTTGGCGCTGCCCTCGACTTCCTGCGACAGCTGCTTGCCCAGTGCAATCTCGCGATCGTACGAGTAAAAGTCCAGGCCGCCGCCGACGTTCCGCTGGCCGATGAGGCTGACGTTGTACTTCGGCGCGAGGTTGGGATCCTGCGTCACAGGCTTGGTCGTGGTTGCCACCGTCGTCGACGGATTGGCGGGCGTTGGGTTGCCCGCGCTGGGATCGGAGCTTGAATTGGTCTCCGGCTCCTTGGACGCGTCCTGTGCGCCGGCTGCCTCGATTTGCGCCGCTGTCGGAAGGCCTACGCTGGTCGCATCAGGGTGCGAGGCAGGCGAGAGGCTGTCCGTGCCGGATGAGCCGGATGTCGATGCACTCTGCGGCGCCGGATTGCTTGCCGCGGGCGATGCCGATTGTGCCTGATTTGTCGCGCTGGTTGTTGGCTGGTCGGGAGCAGCTTGCGCGGGGGCGAATGCCGGCAAACAGAGGGTGACCGCCAGAACTGCGAGCGCAAACTTCCACGCGAGCGCGGGAGACGAAGTAGCTCGACAAGCACCGGGGACTGGCACGATCACACCTGTCTGATTATCCTGCCAAACTCAGGGTTATGGGAACTAGAAAGTTCACCAATGTGGTTGATCGACCTGAACGGAGGTGAGCGTTAACTAACCGCATAGATGCGCCGCCCGCTGCGCCGGATACCTTTTCGCCGCAGAATTGTCTGAGGGTCTTGGCGTATGGGTAATCGAGAGAGCAGGCCTTGGTCAAGGTGCGGGCACTGGTGTTTCGCGTGCTGGTCGACGACATCGAAAAAAGTGGAGTGTCTGAAGCTGAGCTTAGGTTCGCGGTCTTGTGAGCCACTGGCCCATCACGAAGGCCAGACAAATTTTGGCCGCTCTCCTTCGCGCGCCCGGCGGGAAAAGACGCGAAAAGGTTCATCCCACATTCAACTGGTTCACTCTGAGCGGTGCGAGTATGCATAGGCATTTCGGGATTGGAGAGGAACTCGGTCCTAAAATGCTGGTCCTGCATTGCCAGGCATACTGGCCTAACCGCGAAGATCTGTAATCCTCCGATTCCACTTATCATGTTGTTCTGACGAAACTTATCTGCAGTTCCTGGCGGCCTGCGAATCTGAGCGCAACTCACTCACATTGCCCCTTGACAACGTAGATTCCGCGCGGTATATTAGCACTCGTGAGTAGTGAGTGCTAACAGCGTTCCTGCACCCGCTCCTCCTCAAAACCTCGTTATCCAAAAACTTCATTATTTCCAGCTGAAGCGCTGAAGTCGGCGCCACGCTGGAGCAGTGAGTATAGGAAATCCAGACTGAATTTCAAGAAAAAGGAGTTCGACGAATGGCTACCAAGCTGACTCCCCTGCACGACCGCATCGTGATTCGCCGCGTTGAAGAGGCGGAAACCACGCGTGGCGGAATCATCATTCCCGACAGCGCCAAAGACAAGCCGCAAGAGGGCGAAGTGATCTCCGTGGGCAAGGGCAAGACCAACGAAAAGGGCGAGACCTTTCCTCTAGCTGTAAAGGAAGGCGACCGCATTCTGTTCGGCAAGTATGCCGGCACCGAGATCAAGATCGACGGCGAAGACTTCCTGATCATGCGTGAGGAAGAAGTCCTCGGCATCCTGGAAGGCGCCGCCAAGGCCAAAGAGCACGCCGCCAAGAAGTAGCTGCGAGCTTAGGGGCCCGAGCACGAAGCTCATGCTCGAACGAAAAGGTTTAGCTGACGGCTGATAGCTGACAGCCTCGATAGAAGATTCCTAACAAGGAGATTGAAAGATGGCAAAGCAAATCGTGCATGGTGAAGAGTCACGCCAGGCGATTCTTCATGGCGTGAATATTCTGGCTGATGCGGTAAAGGTCACGCTCGGTCCCAAGGGCCGCAACGTCGTGATCGAGAAGAAATTCGGTTCGCCGCTCATTACCAAAGACGGCGTCACCGTCGCCAAGGAAATCGAACTGAAGGACGCGCTGGAGAACATGGGCGCACAGATGGTGCGCGAGGTCGCTTCCAAGACCTCCGACGTTGCTGGCGACGGCACCACCACCGCGACCGTTCTGGCGCAGGCCATCTATCGCGAAGGCGTCAAGACCGTTGCCGCCGGCGCGAACCCGATGGCTCTGAAGCGCGGCATCGAGAAAGCCGTTGCTGCCGTGGTTGGCACTGTCGATGCAGACGGCAACCGCAAGGGCTCGGCACTCGACAAGTTCTCGCAGAAGGTTACCGGCGACATGATCGCCCAGGTCGGCACCATCTCGGCCAACAACGATGAGACCATCGGCAACATCATCGCCGAGGCCATGAAGAAGGTTGGCAAGGACGGCGTCATCACCGTGGAAGAGTCCAAGACGATGGAGACCCAGCTTGAAGTCGTCGAAGGCATGCAGTTCGACCGCGGCTACCTGTCCCCCTACTTCGTCACCGATCCGGAGCGTATGGAAGCGGTGCTGGAGAACGCCTACATCCTCATCCACGAGAAGAAGATCTCCTCGATGAAGGATCTGCTTCCCCTGCTCGAGCAGATTGCCAAGGGCGGACGTCCGCTGGTGATCATCGCCGAGGACGTGGAAGGTGAAGCGCTGGCGACCCTGGTCGTCAACAAGCTGCGTGGCACGCTGAACGTCGCGGCCGTCAAGGCTCCTGGCTTCGGCGATCGCCGCAAGGCCATGCTGCAGGACATCGCGATTCTGACCGGTGGCAAGGCCATCACCGAAGATCTCGGCATCAAGCTGGAGAACGTCCAGATCCAGGATCTCGGCCAGGCCAAGAAGATCACCATCGACAAGGACAACACGACCATCGTCGAAGGCAAGGGCAAGCACACTGACATCGAAGGCCGGGTGAAGGAAATCCGCGGCCAGATCGACAAGACCACCAGCGACTACGACCGCGAGAAGTTGCAGGAGCGGCTGGCGAAGCTGGTCGGCGGCGTTGCCGTCATCAAGGTCGGTGCGGCTACCGAAACCGAAATGAAAGAGAAGAAGGCCCGCGTCGAGGACGCGATGCATGCCACCCGCGCTGCGGTTGAGGAAGGCATCGTTCCGGGCGGCGGTGTTGCGCTGATGCGCTGCGCCGATGCCATCGAAGCGCTGAAGCTCGAGGGCGACGAGAAGATCGGCGGCAACATCGTGCGTCGCGCGCTCGAAGAGCCGCTGCGTCAGATCGTCATTAACGCCGGCGAAGAGGGTGCTATCGTTGTCGGCCGCATCCGCGACAACAAGGAGCACAACTTCGGCTACAACGCGCAGACCGATAAGTTCGAAGACCTGGTCAAGGCCGGCGTCATCGATCCCACCAAGGTCACGCGCACCGCGCTGCAGAATGCCGGCTCGATCGCGGCCCTAATGCTCACCACCGAAGCCCTGGTATCGGAGATTCCGGAAGACAAGAAGGAACCTGCGATGCCTCACGGCGGCGGCGGCATGGGCGGGATGTACTAAAGGCAGCAATTAGCAACTAGCAATTAGCGATTAGCTAAAAGCTAGAACAACCAAGAAACGGGTGCCCCACTCAAGCCGGATTTGCTTGGGTGGGGTTTCTGTCTTTCTGACAGCCGACAACTGACAACTGCTCTGGGATGTACAATGCCCCCATCCGTAAACAAACGTTCAAACTGATTCAACCAACCCCTGCATTCCAGGGAAATGGAAAGGATATCCCCCATGAAGAAGATGCTGGTGTTGTTTGGAGTACTCATGCTGGCGCTGCCGCTCGTGGCGCAGATGGGCGACAACATGAAGGCCGGAGGCGGCGTCGCTCAGGCGGTCACGCAGATGGAGCAGCAGTGGGCCTCGAACTCGAAGGCGGGTAATGTTGACGCGGTCGCAGCCAACCTGGCCGATAACTTTGTTGAGCTCGACAGCGACGGCAGCATGTACACCAAGGCCCAGTCTGTCGACCGAATGAAGAATTCGAAGTGGCAGGTGAACGAAGTCAGCAACATCAAGGTGACCGTTCATGGCAACACAGCGATTGCGACCGGCTCATGGCAAGGCAAAGGCACCGCGGCCGGTAAGGCGGTCGACTCGCATGAAAACTGGATCGATACCTGGATGAAGATGCCGAACGGTAAATGGCAGTGCATCGCCAGTGCCAGCGCCCCGGCAAAAATGTAGTTGTGGCTTACGCGCGTCTGCAGGTGCCCCAGGTTCGCCCTTCTGTTGGGCTGACCTGGGCCGTAGGATCCCAGATGCCCCACTCGAGCTGGTTTTGCTGGAGTGGGGCTTTATTCTGACAACTGACAACTGACAACTGCTTTCTCACCACGTGTAGTGCACGCTGTACATCACGTCCTGCTCGCCATCCGGTGGGATATTTGCCGTGAACTCCACCGTGTGGCTGTCCTTCTTCACGTAATCCACCGACTTCGAGGTGATGGCCCAGTTGTCGCAACGGTAGAGGTGCTCCACCACTTGCACCGCGACGGCTTCCTTCTTGTGGTTGCGCAGCTTGATCACATACGTCTCTTCGATCCAGCGTTGTGCTCCGTCGATCTTGAACTCCGTGCGTGTGCGATCAGCCACGAGGTCAAACGCATTGCCCGTATAAACCCGCAGCGTCTCGTCTTTGGGCGTGTGCTGAATTTCGTTTTCGCCGATGAACTGCAGCTGGCCTTCGCTATCGCGGCGGTAGAAGCGCATGCGTCCGCGCGGCAGCGGCATACCGAGGTGATCAGCCTCCGAGTTGCGAAACTCGCGCATGATGTACACCTGCTTGTTGCTGGTCACGCCGATATTCGGCTGCTGAAACTGGTAATCCATGTTGCCGCGCAGGTTCTCCGGCAGCATGTAGCCCTCGTAGGAATACAGCCGCTTCGACGGAATGCTATTCGCGCGAATGAACTCCACCTGCTTGGTCTCGCCATTCTCCAGCGTTGAGGACCGCTGCAGGCTGTAGAGGTGATATTCGTCGAAGACGGTCTCTTTGACCGGAGGCTGTATGTACGTAAGGTCGTTCCCTCCGTTAGCGGACATCGGAGCCGCCAGCGCCATCTCCTGCATCTTGACCTTGTTCACCTCGCCGGCCATCAGCTGCAGCCGCGCATTCTCGAAGGTATGACCGCTGCGATTTTGCAGTGTCACCCAGCCGATCATGTCCAGCAGATCGCCGTTCTCCGGAGCGACCACGTTGTAGCTGGCCTCCCACGTCAGGCCGCCGGTGATGTAGCTGAGCTCAGCATTGAGCTGCGCACTGTGGTCCAATTGCAGCAGCCAGTTCAGCGACGGCTTCAGCAGCGATTCATTCTGCAGTGCGGGAAAGATCGGCGTACCGGGCAGTCCAAACACAATCTTGCCGTTGATCTCGATGATCGTCTCGCCGGAGTAGCCGCAATTTCCGCCATAGCAGCCGTTGGCGCCATACGCCGTGCCGCCGGCGCGGATGATCTCTCCGCGAACGATCTGCCCCGCTGCTACTTGGAATTCAATTTCCTTGCCCTCGTAGGCGCGGAGCAGGTTCTGCTGCGATGCGATGTCGGTCCGGTAGTTCTGCTCCAGAATACTGAAGTGCAGCTTGCCGGCGGGATCGCGCAGCATGACAGAGCTCGGCTCAAGGAATGAAGTCGCGCCCTCAAAGCTGATCTGGTTCACTCCGCCATTAAGTTGGAGAGGAATCATTTCGCGAACCACCGCGAAATCCTGGTTGTAGATAGTGAGCGACGGCGCCGAGTTTTGCTGGCACCATCCGATAGAAGAGAAGAACAGAAAGACCACCGCCCAGCGTCGATACATATCGGTCCTCCCGCGAGGTTGACTAAGCGCAGGCCCACTAGACCGCTTCGGCTGCGATTTTCGGCAGCCAGTTGCGCTCGCTCTACAGGAAGAACGACGGCAGTTCATAAATTTGCAGAATATTATTCGGAAGGCTGGTGATGTCGGCTCACTGACAACTGACAACCGGCAACTGACAACTGGTTCTTAGTGCTTGATCGCCCACATCACCCACGCCGCCACAATCACTCCGCCGATGAACAGGGCGAAGCAATAGGCTCCATATTTGAACATGTCGCGCGGGGAGTTGCGCTGGGTGATGCCGAAGACGGTAGACGCGCAAAGCGCGAAGATGAGTGCGGCGTTGAAGTGTGAGAGCTCGAAGGTCATGATTTCTTGCCGATCGCGATGTGGTGAGCGTCGACCGCGGCAATGATGTTCAGCAATCCGGCAACGACAATATACTTTGTCCCGTAATCCGCCACCGCGCGATGAATGTTGCCGATGCCCCAATCCATCGCCCGCGCCACAAAGTACAGCAGCCCCGAGCCCAGGTCGCCGATGAATCCCAGAATGTCGAGCAGGTCTCCCGTGTTGAACGAGTACACCTTGCCCTGCATGCCCAGCCCGCAGAAGAACATCACGAACACCGATGCCATCAGCAGCGCGCCGCGAATCCAGCGGCGTTGGATGAAGTGTCCCAGTCCCGGTAGAAACCATCCTGCCAGCGGCGCAATCATCGCCATCGGATTGGTCTGCGCCGCGTCCTTCCCCGAGCGCGACATAGTAGCTGAGCTTTGCGGGTTCGCCATCAGATGAGCACCAACTCGTTCTGGATCCGGCCGGTCACTTCGCCTTTGCCGCCGCGCACCATCATATTGACTTCGCTGCGCACCCCGAACTCCGGCAGGTAAATTCCCGGCTCAACCGAGAAGCAGGTGTTGGGCAGGATCTCGCGATCGTCTTTGGTCTCCAGATTATCAAGATTCGCGCCGTTGCCGTGGATGTCGTTGGTGATCGAGTGTCCGGTACGATGAATGAAATATTTGCCCCAGCCTTTCGCGTCGATAAACTCACGCACCGCCTGGTCGACCTCCCAGCCGTGAATCTTCTTCTTGGCCTCGAACGCCTGCTGCACCTTCTGAATGCCAACGTCGCGCCCGCCGCGCACGATGTCGAAAACCTCGCGCTGCTTGTCGCTCGGCGTGCCAACCGCGCCCGTCCACGTGATGTCGTAATAAACGGAATTCTGAGGCTTGGCGCATCGCGCCCAGATATCGAGCAGCACGAAATCGCCCTGCTTGATCGGCGCGGAACTCGCTGAACTCGGCTCGTAGTGCGGATCGCCGCTGTGCTGGTTCACGCTGACGTTCGGCGGATCGCAGGTCTCCAAACCGTCGCGCTTGAACGCTTCCATGATCCACTGCTGCATCTCGAACTCATGCGTGCCGCCGTTGCGTGCGCGCCGTCCGACTTCCTGGAAGAACGCCGCCGTGATCTTGTCAACGCTATCGCGAGCTTTGAAGTGGGACGCGATCTGCGCTTCGCTGAGCGTCGCTTCGAATCGCGCCACCAGGTTCGCCGAGCTGACGATCTCTTTACCAAAGCTGCGCACCAGCTCCAGCATTCCGGCGTCGACTAACGAGATGTACGGAATCTGATTATTGGGCGAGTACTGCATGGTGACGCGCTTGTACGGCTTGAGCATCGTCTCCAGGTTTTGCCACAGCTCCTGCCACGCCGAATACTCCATCTTGCTGCCGGGCAGCGAGTCGAGATGATGGCTCTCAATGCGGTGCACCAGCTTCACTGGTTCGCCGTTAGCCGGGATGACGTAGAACCAGCGGCGCGTGACCAGCATGTTGGCGGGCAGGCCGAGCACGCGGTAGGCAATAGGATCGCGATGATGATGATCGTAGAAGAGCCAGCACTCGTGGCCGCCGTCGCGCAGCGCCGCTTGAATTTCTGGGAGATTCATTGCGCGTTCTATTGTAAATGAGACTCAGGAAAGGCGTTTCACCACAGAGGGCACGGAGAGCACGGAAAACCGGCGGATTTCTGCGTCCCGCGAATTCCATTGACTCGCCTCAGAAAGAAATTCAGAGGTTCTTTCCTCAGTGCGCTCCGTGTCCTCAGTGGTGAACTAGCTCTGCGCTGACGCCTTGACCTTGTCCAACACCTTCTCCCGCGTCCGCTCCGGCAGCGTCTCGCACGCCGTCCGTAGCACCAGCCTCGGCGCGCGCTCCCGAATCGTCATCAGATATCGCACCGTCTGCTCAGGATTGAACTTCGCCGCCTCGCGCAGCAGCCATCCCAGCCCCTTCTGCACCATGTCGTCTTCATTGGCCAGAAGCATTTCGGCGATGATCTGAACGTGAGCAAAATTCTTATGCTGACGCGTGCTATGGATCAAGCTGACCGCTGCTGCCCGCCGATGCCACCGCTTCTTCGACTTCGCCCAGCGTGGCGGCCGCGTCAGTAGCGCCTCATCCCGCGCGATCATTGGGCCAAGCAGATATTGCACCAGCCCATCGTGATCGGCCCACGTGCTGACGCGATCCAACCAGCTTTCGAACATCTTGAACTCCCTCTTGCCGAACTTGCCGACCACACCCTGCAGCATCAAGACGGCGAATACCTTCTCCTCCAGCATGCGGCCGCGAAAGAGGTGGTCCGCCACCTGCAGCAGGTAGGGCAGGTCATGTTCCGCGAGAATCGTCCTGCGAAAGCGCACCGCGACTTTGCGCAACTCGCCCGTATACCAGCCGCGCGATTTGATTTCGTGTTTGAAGAAGCGCTGGACTTCTTCCGTGTGCGGCGCCGACGCACCGTCTTGAAGCACGCGCCGAATATGGGCAGCGATGTAAGCGGGATTCTTTGGCATAGGATTGAAGGTAGTGCGGCGCTTCAGCGCCGCGTTCCATGCGGAAGGATAAATTGGTGCAGGTGGAGTCGTCACTTGTGGCGACTTCACCTGCACTCTCTGTCCGTGCATTGCCCCCAGCAGGTCAAGTACAAGAACGGACTCGAGTCCCGCGGGGACGGCACAACTCCAGCAGGCCCTCCAGAGCCGTCCCGGTTTTGTTGTCCGCCACGGTCCGCCAATCCGTAATAAGAATCACTACGCTCCCGGATGCATCAGCATCCAGATTCCCAGCGCCAGAATGATGCTCGCCACAATCAACCGGAACACATTCTGCGGAATGCGCTGCAGCATCCACTTGCCCGAGAGCGTTCCTGCTACCACGCCAATCGTCGCAAGCGCCGCTGCCGGCCACTGCGCCGCGATCTGACGCCACTGCAGAGCCGCATACACCGGCATGCGGAACACATCCACCAGCAGCGCAATCGCCGTCGCGGTGGCGACGAACGCGTCGCGTTGCAACCCAAAACCCTGCAGCGCCGCTGAACGAATCCCGCCCTGATTGCCGACCAGTCCGCCGAACATTCCCGAGAGCGCTCCGGCAACCCATGCCGTGCGCCTGCCGGAGCGCATTCGCGCCGCCAGCCCCGAGATGCCCATCACGCCCGCAAACACCAGCAGCGCTCCCAGCACATATCCCAGCACCACACTGCGTAGCCAGATGTGCAGCAGCGCGCCTACCAATCCGCCGGCCGCGCTGGTGATGCCGAAGCTCCACAGCACGTGCCGATCGACGTGCTCGCGAATGACCACGAAGCGCAGCGCGGTCCCGATGAAATGTGGAATCGAAACAATCGCGACAGCCAGCTTCGTGCCGATCGATGCAGCCAGCAATGGCGTCAGAATGCTGCCGATGCCGAAACCCGAGATGGCCGCGATCCCGCCGGCAACGATACCCGCGAACGTCAGCAGGAAAACGTGGTTCACTCGGTCCAGAGTAGCAAAGCTGCTAAGCCTCAGGCGTGATCAAACCTAAGGTGTCATCCTACGAGCCCAGTCGAGCCGCCTGGCGGATCGACAGTAGAACCGCCTAAGCTGTCGCAGGATAGGGGGCCTTCGACTCCGCCCTTGCGGGCTCCGCTCAGGATGACACCCAAAATTACCGTCACGGCGCAAATCTATCCCTCTTTTCCACGTCTTCCACAGACCACAGCCGCTGCCTCGAACGCATAAAATAGAAGTACCGATGCCTCAACCGGAATTCGTCCACCTTCACCTTCACACCGACTACTCCATGCTCGACGGCGCCTGCGAGATCGAGCGCCTGGTCGGACGCGTGAAGGAACTCGGCATGCCTGCGGTCGCCATGACCGACCACGGCAACATCTTCGGTGCGGTCACCTTCGTCAACGCCGCCAAAGATGCGGGCGTCAAGCCCATCCTCGGTTGCGAACTCTACATCTGCAAGAAGGAGGATCATCGCGCCTCGCCCGAAGGCGACAGCTATAACCACCTCATCGTTTTGGCCGAGAACGATCTCGGCTATCGCAATCTGGTGAAGATCGTCTCTGAAGCCTCGCTGCACGGCTTCTACTACAAGCCGCGCGTGAGCAAGAAGTTTCTCGCCGAGCACTCGCAGGGTTTGATTGCCCTTTCCGCATGTCTCAAGGGCGAAGTTGCCGAAAATCTTGTCGAAGGCAAGTACGAAGCCGCGCGCGAAGCCGCCTCGACCTTCACCGACATCTTCGGCAAAGGCAATTTCTACCTCGAGATTCAGGACCAGGGTGTACCCGACGAGCAGCGTATTCAGTCGAGCCTGTTGAAGCTGGAACAGGACCTCGGGTTGCCGCTGGTCGCGACCAACGACAGCCATTACCTTTGCGAAGAAGACGCGCACGCCCAGGACGTGATGGTCTGCATCCAGACCGGCAAGTCGATCAACGACACCAACCGGCTGAAGTTCCACGGGAATCAGTTCTTCGTGAAGACTGCTGCGGAGATGGCGAAGGTCTTCCAGGGGTATGATCGCGTGCTCGCGCGCACCATGGAGATCGCTGAGCGCTGCAATATACGGTTGGAGAAAGTCCACGACCCGTTCCCGCAGTTCGTTGTTCCCGATGGCTACACGCTGCCGGATTATTTCGAGCACGTCACGCGTGAAGGTTTTGCCAAGCGCCTGAACATTCTACGCGAGCTGCAGGCCATGGGCCGGCTGAAGCACTCGCTCGACGATTACGAGAAGCGCCTCACGCGCGAGATCGAAATGATCCGCCAGATGCAGTTCTCGGGATACTTCCTCATCGTCTGGGATTTCATCCGCTACGCCAAGGAGCGCAGCATTCCTGTTGGTCCGGGCCGCGGATCGGCTGCCGGCTCGCTCGTGGCCTACGCGCTCTCCATTACCGACATCGATCCGCTGGCGAACGAACTGCTCTTCGAGCGCTTCCTCAATCCTGAGCGCATCAGCATGCCCGACATCGATATCGACTTCTGCATGAATCGCCGCGGCGAGGTCATCGAGTACGTCACGCAGAAGTACGGCCGCCATCAAGTCGCGCAGATCATCACCTTCGGCACCATGGCCACCAAGGCCGCCATGAAGGACTCCGGCCGCGCCATGGACATCCCTTACGCCGAAGTCGAGCGCATCGTGAAGATGGTGCCGCCGACGCTGAATATCACCATCGACCAGGCACTGAAGGATTCGCCGCCGCTGGCGAGTGCTTACGAAAACGAGCCGCAGACGAAAGAGCTGATCGACACCGCGAAGAAGCTGGAAGGTCTAGTCCGCAACGCCGGCGTGCATGCGGCTGGCGTCGTCATCGCGCCGCAGCCGCTTACTGAGCTAGTGCCGCTGCATCGCACCAAAAACGAGGAAATCGTCACCGCCTACGACATGAAGGCGGTGGAGAAGCTGGGCCTGCTGAAGATGGACTTCCTCGGGCTCACCACGCTCACCATCATCGACGACGCTCTGCGCCTGATCGAGCAGACCCGTAACCATCGTATCGATCTGGAAAAGCTCGCGCTCGACGATCAGATGACGTACGAAAAGGTCTTCCACACCGGATTGACGTCCGGCGTCTTCCAGTTTGAATCGCATGGCATGCGCGACGTCCTGCGCCGCTACAAGCCAACCGTCGTCGAGGACCTTACCGCGTTGAACGCGCTCTATCGTCCCGGCCCCATCCAAGGCGGCATGATCGAAGATTTCATCGAGCGTAAGTGGGGACGGAGAAAGATCGAATACGAGCTGCCGGAGTTGGAGCCGCTCCTGAAAGAGACGCTGGGCGTCATCCTCTATCAGGAGCAGGTGATGCAGATCGCTAACCGGCTGGCGGGCTACTCGCTCGGCGAGGCCGATCTGCTGCGCCGCGCCATGGGCAAAAAGGATCCTGAAGCCATGGCCAAGCAGCGCGAGCGCTTCGCGCGCGGCGCAACCGAGCGCGGCGTCAACGCCAAGAAAGTCGAGAAGCTCTTCGACCTGATGGAACAGTTCGCCGGCTACGGCTTCAACAAATCGCACGCGGCGGCGTATGCGCTGCTGGCCTATCAGACGGCGTATCTCAAGACGCACTATCCGGTCGAATTCATGGCTGCGCTGCTCACCTCCGTTTCCGGCAGCACCGACGATGTCGTCAAGTACATCAACGAGTGTCGCGAGATGGGCATTCCCGTCGAGCCGCCCGACATCAACGTTAGTGATGCCTACTTCACGCCGCACGGCGAAGGGATTCGGTTCGGACTGGCTGCTGTGAAAAATGTCGGCCATAATGCCATCGAATCCATCGTCACCGGGCGCAAGAAAGACGGCGCGTTCCGCTCGTTCTATCAGTTCTGCGAGACGGTCGATCTTCATCTGCTGAACAAGCGCGTCGTCGAGTCGCTGATCAAGAGCGGCGCCATGGATCCGCTGGGGCGCCGCGCGCAGCTGATGGCCGTGGTCGACAACGCCATGGATCACGCGCAGAAAATGCAGAAAGACGCGGAGCTTGGCCAGCACGGCCTGTTTGGCGTCTTCCAGCAGGACGAAGAGAATCACGCGACCGAAAAGCCGCTGCCCAACACACCCGATTGGGACGAGCATCAGCGCCTCGCCTTCGAGAAGGAGATCCTCGGCTTCTTCATCACCGGACATCCGCTGGAGAAGTATCAGGACAAACTGGCCGACTTCCACGCGCTCTCGACCGCCGACATTGGCGAGTTGAAGTCTTCAACGGGTAGGGACGAAATCCTGGTCGGCGGAATTCTCAAAGGCATACGCGTTGCCAAGTCGAAGAAGGGTGATCTCTACGCGCAGGGGCAGCTCGAAGATATGAACGGCTCGGTCGACGTGCTGTGCTTTGCCGAGCCGTATCGCCGGCTTGCCGACCGGCTGAAGCTGACCGTGCCCGTGCTGATCAAGGGCGGCGTTCGCGTGGAAGAAGGCTCGAATCCCAAGGTTATGATCGGCGACATCACGCCGTTGGAAGATGCGCAGCCCAAGCTGCCCACGCACTTGCGCATCAAGGTGCCCCTGGAGAGCGCGTCTGCAGCCACGATCGACGACTTGCAGGTGCTTTGCCGCGAGCGCAAAGGCGAAGCGCGCGTGCTCTTCGATCTGGAACGCAAAGGCGACTTTACGGTGGTGATGGAGGCGGAAGGCTATAATGTGTTGCCGGACCGGGCATTCATCAGCCGCGTGGAAGAGTTGTGCGGGCGCGGCAGCGTGCGCGTCATCGATTGATTTCTTGTTTGCTGACAGCCGACGGCTGATAGCTGACAGCTTCGTACACCGTGGCCGAGGAAACCCAACTTACGCCTGCGCAATCCGGAATGTTGTCCGCCTTGGACTTCTGGATTTATGCGGCAGAAGCGATGTTCCGGGCCGCAAACAAGCAAAACGACCTCAATATGGAAGCTGCTTCCAAAGCGCAAGAAGAACTCCAGCGAATTGAAGAACAGATTCAGCAACTGCACGCCGCTGCGGGCAACAATCAGGAGGCGCAGAAGCAGTTGATGGTGCTGCACGAGCGCGTGGAATCGCTCAAGCGGCAGATGTCCGGCGAATTGACGGCGTGGGAGCGCACCGAACTGGCACGCCATCCCAACCGGCCTTACCCCCTCGACTACATTGAGCGTATCTTTTCCGACTTCAGCGAGATTCACGGCGACCGCGGCTTCGGCGACGATCCCGCGATGATCTGCGGCATGGCGCGGCTGCGCGGCGGCAGGGAAGTGCTGGTGCTCGGCACGCAGAAGGGCCGCGATACCAAGCAGCGCGTCCATCGCAATTTTGGCCAGCCCAATCCCGAGGGCTATCGCAAGGCGCTCCGGGCGATGAAGTTCGCCGAGAAATGGCGGCGTCCGATCATCTCGCTCGTCGACGTCGTTGGCGCGTATCCCGGACTGGGCGCGGAAGAGCGCGGACAGGCCGAAGCCATCGCCCACAACTTGCGAGAAATGGCGCGGCTGGAAGTTCCGTTCATCGCCATCATCACCGGCGAAGGCGGCAGTGGCGGCGCGCTGGCGATTGCCGTCGCCGACCGCGTGCTCATGATGGAGAACAGTATTTACTCGGTGATCTCGCCCGAAGGTTGTGCCTCGATCATGTGGCGCGACTCCAGCAAGAAAGATGTTGCCGCGCAGGCGCTGCGCATCACCGCGAAAGACATTCTGGAGCTTGGCATCTGCGACGACATCATCCCCGAGCCCCCAGGCGGCGCGCAGCACGACTACGACGCCGCGGCCAACGCGGTCGCCGATGCCATCGAGAAGCAGTTGTCTGTACTGGAGAAGTTGCCGGTCGATCAACTACTGAAAGCCCGCTACGACAAATTCCGCAATATGGCGCAGTACTTTGCGGTTGAAGGCGTGACGGCGTAGGCCTTAGGGCTACGGGACTTTCTTCGGCGGCTCAGCCTCTAAACTCTTTGCCACAGCATCGGCCACAATCGCGTTTCCCGCGCGCGAATAGTGCTCATCGCCAAAGATGTCCCCTGCGCGCTCGTGTCCGGACGCGAGCGCACGACGAACGCGCTGTAAGCGGAGTCGAGCAACAGGAAAAGAACCACGCAAATCGCGAAGGAGAACAGAAGAAGCAAAACGCGACGGGCGCGTCGGCAGGTTTTGCTGTGGAGGAGGATCAGTCTGCGAAGACTTCACCGCACTGGGTTCCAAACAGTTTCCTTCCCAAGACAAGCTGTCAGCCATCAGCTTTCAGCAGTGCGGCTTCAGGTTACACGGCGCCGCGCAAAAGGATCAAGGCGCGCTGCTATCTGGGCCGAGTTCCGGCAGCCGAAGTCGAAAGCTAATTGCTGATCGCTAATCGCTAATCGCTAATCGCTGCTTACCGCAACTCCTCCATACACTCTTCCAGGGCTTCGCGGGAAGGCCGTGTGACGCTCTCTGACAGCGTCGCGAGCGGCCGATCCGTCATGTTGATCATGTCGATGAAGTTCGGTGCCGTGGTGTTCACATACAGCACGCCGGTCAGCACTTCATCGGCATCGTGCGATTCAATCAGCTGCTTCACGGCTCCGACTTTGTCTGTCGGATCGTAATCGTGCTCCAGCTTGCGCAGCCGCAGTGACGACCCGTCGTGCATGGTGACGTTGAGGCCGGTACCTTCTTCGTAATCCACGGCGATATCGTGGAAGTGCGGCACGAAGTCCAGATCGTGCAGCGGTTCTTCGTGGTCCTTCACGAATTTGTAAGACTTGGTCGAGCCCTCGTGATCGTTGAAGGTGGTGCAAGGTGAGATCACATTCAGCATCACCGTGCCGCGATGCGCGAGTGCTGCCTTCAACATGGTGTGCAGCTGCTTCTTGTCGCCGGAAAAAGAGCGTCCGACGAAGGTCGCGCCCAGCATAATCGCCAGCGCGCAGGTGTCAATCGGCGGCAGATCGTTGATCACGCCAGTCTTCAGCTTCGAGCCCAGATCGGCCGTTGCCGAAAACTGTCCCTTGGTCAAGCCATACACGCCGTTGTCTTCGATGATGTAAATGATCGGTAGATTGCGCCGCATCAGGTGCACGAACTGCCCCATGCCGATCGACGCCGTGTCGCCGTCGCCGCTGACACCAATCGCCACCACGTTGGAATTCGCCAGCACCGCGCCCGTCGCGACCGATGGCATGCGTCCGTGAACGGAATTGAAGCTGTGCGAACGTCCCATGAAATAGGCCGGTGTCTTCGAGGAGCAGCCGATGCCCGACATCTTGATGACGCGCTCGGGCGCGATGCCCATCTCGTAAAACGCGTCGATGATGCGCTCGGAGATCGCATTGTGACCGCAACCGGCGCACAGCGTGGTTTTGCCGCCGCGGTAGTCGAGCACGGTGAGACCGATGCGATTGGTCTTTGGTGCTGGCGTTGCGGGTTGCGGCGTAAGCGTGGCTGCCATTTAGTTGCCCTCCTGGGAAATAATCTCGTCGGTAACGGAGCGCGCGTCGAGCGGCAGTCCGTTGTAATGGCGCACGCTGCGCAGCTTGGCGATGTCGGCGACCGCAATGTCGAGCTTCAGCAGCTCCATCATCTGGCCGTCGCGATTCTGATCGACAACGTAAACACGCTGATGCGCGGCGATGAACTCATAGGATTCGCGGGTGAACGGATACGCGCGCAGCCGCAGATAATCGGCCTTCACGCCGTATTCCGTCTGCAACTGGTCAAGCGATTCGACCAGCGCGTGATGCGAGGTGCCATAGGCGACGATCCCAATCTCGTGGCCTTCGTTGCGAACCAGCTCCGGTCGCGGCACCATCGTTCGCGCCGTCTCAAACTTGCGCGCCAGCCGATCCATGTTGTTGGCGTAATCGTCGGGACGCTCGCTGTATTGCCCCTTCTCGTTATGGCCGCTGCCGCGCGCGAACCACGCCGCATTGGGATGGTCAGTGCCGGGCAGGGTGCGATAGCCGATCGCATCGCCGTCCACATCCTTGTAGCGCGCGAATCCGCCCAGGCGTTCGAGATCTTCCGCCGACAGAACTTTGCCGCGCTTCTGCGGCTTGTCGGGATACGGGAACGGCTCTGACATCCAGTTGTTCATGCCGAGATCGAGATCCGACAGGACGAACACCGGCGTCTGCAACTGCTCTGCGAGATCAAAGGCGTCACCCGCCATCGAGAAGCATTCCGCCGGCGTGCCGGGAAGCAGCATGGGATGCTTGGTGTCGCCGTGCGAGAGCCGCGCCACGAACGAGATATCGCCTTGCGCCGTGCGCGTCGGCAATCCCGTCGATGGCCCCACGCGCTGAATGTCCCAGATCACGCCCGGAAGCTCGACGTAGTAGCCAAGTCCGGCGAACTCCGACATCAGCGAAATGCCCGGTCCGGCGGTCGCGGTCATCGAACGCGCACCCGCCCAACCAGCGCCTAGAACCATGCCAATCGCAGCCAACTCGTCTTCCGCCTGCACAATCGCAAATGTGGCCTTGCCGTCCGGCCCGATACGGTAGGCCTTCATGTAGTCAATCAGGCTCTCTACCAGCGACGACGAAGGAGTAATCGGATACCAAGTTACGACCGTCACTCCAGCAAACATCGCGCCCATGGCCGCCGCGGAGTTGCCGTCGATGATGATCTTCCCGACATTCTCGTTCATGCGCTCCATGAGGAACGGATCAGCTTTGGTCAGCGAAGTTGCCGCGTAATCGTAACCAGCCTTGGCCGCGTTCCAGTTCAGCTCAGCCGCTTTGACCTTCTTGGCGAACTGCCGGCGCAACGCTTTCTCAACTTCGGCCATGTCGAGGTTGAGCAGCTTGGCCACCACCCCGACGTAAACCATGTTCCTGACCAGCTTGCGCAGCTTCGACTCGGGGCAGACAGCCGCGGTGATCTTGTCGTACGGAACGGGATAGAAAACCAGGTCGGAGCGCAGTTCGTTCAGCTTCAGCGGCTCATCGTACAAAGCCACCGCGCCCGGCGTCAGCGAAAGCACGTCTTCGCGGGCGGTCTCCGGATTCATCGCGACCAGAAAATCGATCTCCTTCTTACGCGCGACGTAACCCTTCTTGCTAGCGCGAATGGTATACCAGGTGGGCAGTCCGGCGATGTTCGAAGGGAACATATTCTTGCCCGAAACCGGCACACCCATTTGAAAAATTGTCCGCAGCAGGACCGTGTTCGCGCTCTGCGAGCCTGATCCGTTTACCGTTGCGACCTGGATGCTGAAATTGTTAATGACGGGTTCGCGCACGGCGCCCTGTTCGGCGCCCTGCACAGCAAACTCAGTTGTGGCCATCAATACCCCTTACTGAATGGATGAGAACGGTGGGGATAACGTTCCATTATAGGGCACTTTGCGGTGCTTCTGCAGTTCGTGCTTGCCGCAACCGATACATTCTAAGGTACAATCAGGCACGGTCTTTTGCGCAGCGACAGACCCCCTCTGGTCTGCGCACCAGTCTGCACTTTTGGGGAGAGCGATATGGGTTTCGTTAGAACGACGGGTCAGCGTTTCAGTACGGCCGGACAGCTGTTTTCCTTTTTCTGGAACAACAAGCGCTGGTGGTTGACCCCCATTCTGATCACGCTGGCGGTCTTTGCCGTGTTGCTGATTCTGGCTCAGAGCTCCGCCATCGCGCCGTTCATCTACACGTTCTTCTAAGGAAAAGCGCACGATGTTGCTCCATTTCATTAAGCTGCATTGGCGGACTGTCCTGGCCGTCGTCGCCTTCGCCGTCGCAGTTTGGTTCTGCTTGCCGGCTGCATTGCGGGCGAAGATCTCGGGACGGTGGAAGAAGTTTTTGCATGCCCTGGGCAACTTCCAGGCTCGCATCCTGCTGACGCTGATTTATTACGTGCTGATTCTGCCCTTCGGAGTGGTGTTGCGAGTTTTTTCCGACTCCATGCACATGAAGAAGCGCCCTGAGAAATGGTTCGACCATCCGCCCACCCCCAACACGCTGGAAGAGGCCAGGCGCCAAGGCTGACATGAATATCCTGGGAATCTCCTGTTATTACCACGACGCTGCCGCCGCGATATTGCAGGATGGCAAACTTATTGCCGCCTCGGAAGAAGAACGCTTCAGCCGCATCAAGCACGACTTCAGCTTCCCGCATCTGGCTATCCAGTTCTGTCTCGACAGCGCCGGCATCAAGGCTGCCGACATTGATTACGCTGTCTTCTACGAGAAGCCGTTCCGTAAGTTCGACCGCATTCTGATGAGCGTGCTGCAAACCTATCCGCAGTCGTACAAGGTTTTTCGCGAGTCGATGATCACCTGGATGATCGACAAGCTTTGGGTAGGCTCGAAGATTTCGGCCGAGCTGGGAATTCCGACGGAAAAGATTCTGTACTGCGAACATCACATGTCTCACGCCGCCAGCGCATTCCTGTGCTCGCCATTTGAAGAGGCTGCAGTGCTCACCGTCGACGGCGTGGGCGAGTGGGTGACGGGCACCTGGGGCGTCGGCAAAGGCAATCAGATCGAGATTCGCAAGCAGATGATGTTCCCGCACTCGCTGGGCCTGCTGTATAGCGCGTTCACTGCGTTTCTCGGCTTCGAGGTGAATGAAGGCGAGTACAAGGTCATGGGCATGGCGCCCTATGGCCAGCCGCGTTACGTCGAGAAGGTGTGGAAGATCATCCGGCAGGAAGCCGATGGCTCGTTCTCGCTGGACATGGATTATTTCAGTTTCCAGCATTCGACCACGCGGACCTTCAATAAGAAGTTCGAGCAGCTGTTTGGCGCGCCGCGTCCGCCCAAGACGCTGTTCTTTACGGAAGACTCGGGATTTCCGGAGTACTTTGGCGAAGCGCCCTCGAACTTTCACGAGCTTTGCAAGCTGAATCAGCACTATGCCGACGTTGCGGCCAGCATCCAGCAGGTGACGGAAGAGGTGCTGATCACCATGGCGCGCCAGCTGCAGAAAGAAACCGGCCTGAAGAACCTATGCATCGCCGGTGGCGTTGGGCTGAACAGCGTGGCTAATCATCGCATCCTGCGCGAGACGCCGTTCGAGGACATCTTCATTCAGCCAGCTGCCGGCGACGGCGGTGGCGCGCTGGGCGCGGCTCTCTGGGCCGACAACATGCTGCTGGGCAATCCGCGCCGCTTCCGCATGGATCACGCCTATTGGGGCAAGGGCTACTCGGACGCGGAAGTTCAGCAATTTCTGACGGAGAACGACATCCCGTTCCAGCATGTGAGCAACGAAGACAAGCTGCTCGATCTGGCGGTAGAGCGCCTGCAGCAAGGCAACGTGATCGGCTGGTTCCAGGGACGCTTCGAGTGGGGACCGCGCGCCTTGGGCAACCGCAGCATCATCGCCGACGCTCGCAATCCGCGGATGAAGGACATCGTCAACACCAAGATTAAATTCCGCGAGCCGTATCGCCCGTTCGCGCCGTCAGTGCTGGCGGAGCGTACCGAAGAGTTCTTCGAAATCCCGAATGCGGTTGAGCAGTACCCGGCGCGCTACATGCTGTACGTCGTGCCGGTGCGGAAGTCGAAGTACGATGTGCTGCCGGCGATCACGCACGTCGACGGCACGGGGCGGCTGCAAACCGTCTTTGAGGACGCCAGTCCTCGCTATCACGGCCTGATCGAGCGCTTCGCGCAGGCGACGGGGATTCCGGCAATCCTGAACACCTCGTTCAACCTGAAGGGCGAGCCGATCGTCAACACACCCGCCAACGCCTTCAGCACCTTTTATCGCAGCGAAATGGACATGCTGTTTCTGGGAAACTTCGTGGTCGAGAAAGAACGGCTGAAGCAGAACCGCCAGCAGGTCGTGGCGGAGCCGGTGGCAGCAAAATAACTCTCGGATCGAATAACCACAGAGACACAGAGATTTCAAATCTGTTTGTCTTTGTATGGCCGCGGCCGAGCCTGAGAACCTGCGCTTGCTTCTCTGTGCCTCTGTGTCTCTGTGGTGATCAGCCTTCTTATCCCAGCGACGCGATATCGATCACAAAACGATACTTCACGTCGCTCCTCAGCAATCGCTCGTAGGCTTCGTTGATCTTCTGAATCGGGATCATCTCGATGTCCGCGGTAATGCCGTGCTCGCCGCAGAAATTCAGCATTTCCTGAGTTTCAGCGATTCCAGCGATATTCGATCCGCTCAGGCTGCGCCGCACCCCGATCAGATTAAGAGCAGCGGTCGGCAGCGGTTTGACGAGAAAACCGAGCAGCACCAACGAACCATCGAGCTTAAGCAGGTTCAGGTATGTATTGACGTCGTGCTCGGCTGACACGGTGTCGAGGATGAGGTCAAAGCTTCGGACATGCTTGTTTATTTCCTCCGGATTCTTTGAGATGGTTACGTGGTGAGCACCCAGTTGTTTGGCATGCTCCGTCTTATGAGGTGAGGTGGTGAACAAGGTGACGTGTGCACCAAAAGCGTTGGCGAGTTTCAGCGCCATGTGCCCCACGCCTCCTAGTCCGACGACGCCCACGCGCTGCCCCTTGCCGACCTTCCAGTGGCGTAGTGCCGAATATGTCGTGGCGCCAGCACAGGGTAGCGGTGCCACCGCGGCCGGATCAAGGTTGGCAGGGACTGTCAGCACATAGCGATGGTCCACCACAATCACCTTGGAATACCCGCCATAGGTAATACCGCTGAGGTGCTTGTCGGGACTGTTGTAGGTGAAGGTGGCCCCGCGCTCACAGTAGTTTTCCAATCCTGCTTTGCAGCTGTTACATTCGCGGCAGGAACCCACCAGGCACCCGACAGCGGCCAGGTCTCCCTCTTTGAACTTGCGAACCTCTTTGCCAACCTTGGTTACACGCCCAACGATCTCGTGGCCGAGAACAGCGGGATAGGTCGTGGGTATGACGCCTGACCAGTCGTTCCGTGCCGTGTGCACGTCGAAATGACAGACGCTGCAGTATTGGATATCGATCTGCACATCGCGCGGACCGGGATCGCGGCGGTTGAAGGAAAAAGGAGCCAGCGGTGAAGTAGAAGATTGCGCTGCGTAACCTTTCGTTTCGAACATGATGATTGGATGTTACAACGGGTTTTTCGGTAGCCGGTAGTGTTCGCCCACGCCTGGATCGCGGAAGGCAGGCCAGATCAGATTAGGGCGGCATCATTCGCGAGTTCAGGCCAGGCTTTCCCTTCAAATGTGAGCAGGCAATCAGCCTTACTTTACTTTGCTGACCTGAGCGACTCGCATCTTCACCATCTTCTTGACCAGCGTGGCCGGCAGGGGCTTGTCTACGGGAAACTGGATCGTGCCCTTCGAGATCGTGTAGTTCTTCAGCTCGTCACTGAACGCCTCGATCAGCGCATTGGTGGGAAACAGACTGCAGTGGCTCGAGAACGCCGCGTACCACACCAGCACGCCTTTGTATTTGAAAGCCGGAATACGATAGCTGAGGACCTCGGTCGTCGCGGGCGGCACGACAGAGCGAATGGTCGCGCGAATCTTATTCAACGTTGTGCGCGCCGGCTCGGGGACGAGCGCAAGATAGTCATCGACGGTTTGCGGCGCGCCGGTACTCTTGGCGCTGGGTTTGTGCTTGCGAGCTGTCCCTTTCTTCACGGCGGCCATGCTACAGCAACCTCGATTCGAAATCCATTGCCGGGCTATCAATGCAGGAGATTGTGGAAGTGAACGCCGAGAAAGTACGGCCAGAGAACGATTCCGAAGACGCCCTTCATAAAATCCAAATGCAGAAAGCCAATCGTGAAAAGCCAGCCAACAAACCACAAAACCCCACCGAAGGTGTGCTGTTCGATCTTGATTTTTTCCATACGTTCTCCACGGACATCCTGCTGCACGGCGTGACCTCGAAGGAAAACCAGTTGTGTGTAGACTTCGGGAGATTGTCGCACTGTCGCGGCGTTTTGTCAGCGCAAGAGATTTGCTGATTCAATCAAGAGTCGGTTTTAGCGGACGATAGGCCTGTCGCCGGCTGAAGCCGGCTCACTCCTGGAAATAGCGGTCTGGCGCGGCGCTAAAGCGCCGCTCTACCGCGTCGCTAAGGCTCTCTCTACCGCGACGCCACCTGCGACTCGTAAAACTCTTCCAGCCGTCCGATGGTTTTTCCGACTTCGAAGTTCTGAACGCAGCGCTGGAAGCCTTTTTCTCCCATGCTCGCGCGCAGCCCTTCATTACGGAGAAGCTCGATCAGCGGCCTGGCAAAGGCTTCGGGCGATCGCTCGACGACGAGGTAACCGGTTTCGCCATCGACAATCGCATCGCGATTGCCGCCGACATCGATCGCCACTGCCGGCAGGCCTGCGGCCATGTATTCCATAATCGCGTTAGAGAATCCTTCGCTGATCGACGTCAGGCATCCGATCGACATTCGCGCCAGGCAATCCATCACTTTGTCTTCGCCCTGGGTAAAGAAAACGCGATCGCGAATGCCAAGCTCTGACGACAGGTCACAGAGATCCTGATATAGCTCGCCACGCCCCGCCAGCAGGAACACGACGTCGTCAAACTGGCTGGCCACGACTTTCGCCGCCCGCAGAAACAGCGCGAGATCCTTGACCGGCCGTAGGTTCGCCACAATCCCCACCACCCGCGCGTTTTTGGGAATGCCCAGCCGGTCGCAGGCCGTCGGATCGCCCAATCCGCGGCTGAACTTCGTCATGTCGACGCCCTGGTAGACAACGCGCACGCGGTCGGGCGCAAGGCCTTCGGTCTCGTCGGCAATGCGCTTGGCTTCTATCGAGTTTGCCATCATCGCATTCGTGCGAAGGTTCATCAGGCGAAACAAGGCCTTGTAGCGCGGTGTGTACCAGTAGCCGGTATTCAGGCGGCTGGTGATCACGATGCGGTCGGAGCCGAGCGACGTCAACACCGCAAACAGACCGGTCTTGTTCATATAGGCGTGCGCGATCTGGATACGATGTTGCCGCAGATACTCGCGAAACCGCCGCATCTGCACCAGTCCGGACCAGGAGTTCACGCTGTCGGTGGGAAAAACTGCGATGTTACATATACCTTGGAGGCTTCTCAGCTGAGGACTGTCTTCGAGGCAAATGACGTGGACATCGAATCGGTCTTTGTTAAGTCGCTTGGCAGTTTCAACCACCTGCCGTTCGGTTCCGGCATCGAGTCCCACAGTGTCAGACAAGAGGCAAACGCTGATGCGGCTACCACGTTGTGGGATAGGGCCCGCTTGCGTTGGAGCGGCTGTCATCCCGCTTGAGCTTGCACCGGGTTCTGAGTCTGCCGCCATCCCTAAGGCTTTCCTTTGCTGATGCGAACCACATTGCGATCGACCGTACCAGCGGAGCGAAAGAACTCCAGCGTCGCCTGGTCGTACCACTCCAGGGAATGGTAACGCGTCAGGTTGGAATTCAGTTCGAGATGTAGAACCCCGCCGTCGCACAGATATGTCATCACATCCTGCACGAAGTACTGCCACTCCGCCACGCCCCATTCATCCGGCTGTTCGTGACGATTGAAGCATATCCAGAAGGCGGTGATTAAGTCGAGATCGCGCGAGGGCAGCGCCATCGGTTTGTAGCGCTCGATCAGCAGCGCAGAGACGCGGTCTTGGAGGGATAATGCCGCGAGCAGTTCGCTGTAAACCCGCTGCTCGACCGGCGTCATCACCGTGGCGGGAGCGTCGATGCCGTAGCACTCGTGACCGCAGGCCGCTGCCGCGGCGAGGAAATATCCCGGTCCGCAGCCGATGTCCAGAATCCGCAACGGCTGCGATTGGTGCAGTCCCAGGCTGCCGACGCGATTGACGTTAAACGGAACCCAATAGGCGTAGTCGGCGTATTTGGCCGCGCAGGCAGGATCGCGTTCCACCACCGGAGCCATCTCCCGCGCCAGGCTCTCGATCCGCTGCAGATCAGCGTTCTCGCACACCCGCGAGGTTAGTCCCCAGAGCGCGCGCGAATGATAGCGCCACAGCCGTCCCCAGGTTCGCGCCACCTGCACGCGGTCCGGGGAACTGCGAGACAGCAGGGAACGAGCGATCAATCCCAACACGGACGGGGATGGAGTGTGGGCGCGGGCCCCGGTCATGCGGCGACTGGTTCGGCCACCGCAGCTCGCGTCTGCTTGAATTCCCGATCGGCTGCCAGCTGAAATGCCATGGAGAGACCTATGACGGCATACACAATTCCGCCGTACGCAATGCTGAGGAAGAACGCTCCAATGGCGGCAATCAGAACCGCGATCTGCACAAATAAAGCGGCGCGTCGAACCATATACACGGGATATCGATCACGTATGCGCGAGAGTCCTCGATAGGATCGCCACATAGCGAAACAATAAATTGCGAGGCCAATGATTCCGCACTCGCTGGAAAGCTCAGTGTACGAATTGTGGGTGTAGTGCCAGGCGCCACGGTGACCTTCCTTCATGGCTTCCTTGGCTTCGCCTTCCATGAACATGCCCGGCCCGACGCCCAGCAACGGGTGCTCCGCGGTCAACTTCAGGCTCCTTTCCAGCAGGAACTTTCTGGTGGCAGCGGAGTCCGCGGCCTCCTGCGATACACCGGAGGAGGCATTGAAGTAGGTGGTGAATCGCTGCTGAATCTCGGGGGGCAGCAAAACGGCGGCACAAACGAAAAATATGATGCCGCCAGCGATGAGGCTGATCCGCTCGGTGGGGGTAGCGAAGATCAGGAAGAAGACGGTGGCTATACCCAGGGCCAGCAATCCGGATCGGGAACCGGTCTTGGCGGCGCTAGCCAGCAAAGGAAAGATCGACAGAATCAGCGTCATCTTCATCAGGCCCCGCTTCCTGGTGGCGGAGAAGATGATTAGCGGCAGACCGATGACCAGGAAAAGCGCGAGGAAGTTGGAGTCGGAAAGCGTATCGTTGCCGGTGCCGAGTCCCAGGCGAGTACTGCCCTCTCTGCCGCCGCCGACGACCAGCGACAGCACGCCGACGGCAGCCTCGGCCAATGCCATGGTGAAGATTACTCGGTAGGTGTCCTCAATCGTGCGGACAAAAGCCGCCATGAAAAATATTAGAGCCAACGCCTGCAAAGCCAGCGTAAATTGATCCCACGCACCGCCGCGCCACACCGCAAAGGGCACGCAAACCAGTACCCACCCGGTGAACCAAGTCATCGCCCGGCCGATATCGGACTGGAAGACCGTCTTGGTCGACTTCGTCATGATCATTCCGACCAGCAGCAGCGGCTGCAGCATGATGCCGAAGTGCAAGGCGGGAACCATCTCTGGAATACGGCTACAGTAGAAGAACAAGTAGACGAGCAGGATGTAGTGAAACGGCTTGTAAAACTCGGGACCCCGTCTGCCACGGACCTTTTTCACCACCTTGCGCTCGGGCGCCGGAGTGCTGGTCTCAGGCTCCAGCACGGCGGTCTGCTGCAGGGCGTAGTCGTCCACCACCGCCGGTCCGTTCATTTTCTGGATTGCGGATAAATTCACTTAGTCACCCCATCTGCTCGTAATTCCACTGACAGTTCTTTGACCACACGGGCGGGATTGCCGACGGCAACGACCTGGGCAGCCACCGGCCGGACAACAACCGCTCCCGCGCCAATGGTGGTACCAGGCCCAATGTCAGCCATTATGATGGAAGAGGCCCCAATCCAGCAATCACAACCTATCTCGATCGGCTCGAATTTTCCCTCATCGGCACCGGTAATCCGTCCTTGGGAATCGCGGCTGTGTTGCTGCCTCCCACTCAAAACCTGCACCTGCGACGCGATCTGTGTCCGGTCGCCAATCGAGCAATACCCCAGAATGCAATACGACCCGATGTAGACGCCCTGCCCAAGCACGGCCTCGGGATGGGCAAAGAACGATCCGAACGACACTCGGCTGTACAGCGAACACTTCTTCAGCGTCAGCTTGTAATACGCAATACGGTAGTAATCTCCCACGATGCCGGGAACCATGGACGCCGCATGGGCCCCGATGTTGAACATCGCCGGGAACTTGCCGAACCCCGCCAGCGTCGCCGCAGGCAACGCCAGCGCCAGGAACAGCCCGTGCATAACAGTCTTGAATGTACTTTTCATTCCCCGGCGTGCGGAGCTGGCTGGGGGAAAGCCGCAAAAAAGTATAGCATTGGAATTCAAGCGTTTGGACGAGAATTGTGCATTTTATTGCAACTATTTCGCGGCCCCCGTCGGTTGCCGCCGTGCGAACCGCGCGGTCGAAGGATATGCGGTTCTTCCCTGAGGAACTCGTCCGCGGCCAATCAATTACACTGCCGTCATGCGCGTCCTGTATTTCTCACCGCGAATCGCCTGGCCCATCATCTCGGGCGCGCATTTGCGCGACTTCTACTTCGCGCAATATCTGGCGCAGAAGGCGCAGCTCACCTATATCGGGCTGGTGGCCGACGACGCCGGCAAGCAGGCGGATCTCCTGCGCCAGCAACTCGGACATGGCGCACAGGTCATCGCTCTCCGCCACGATGCGACCTATCGCCGAACGAACATCATCCGAGGACTGATCGGGCCGACCCCGCTCAACGTTCTGAACTACACCTCGCCGAGCGTGCTGGCCGAAGTCGGTCGCATCCTGAGCGAGCAGTCCTTCGACACCATCCAGATTGAGAGCATGCACCTGATCGCCTACGCCCGGCGTATTCGGCAGATTGCGCCACAGTCGCGGCTCATCCTCGACTGGCACAACATCGAGTCGGAGATACTCGCCCGCTACGCCGAAAATGATTCCAACCCGTTGCGCGCCTGGTACGCGCGGCGTACCTCGGATCTTTCGCGCAATGTCGAGATCGAACTCCTGCGCCTCTGCGATGCCCACACCGTCTGCAGCGAGCGCGAGCGCGAAGTCCTGCATCAGCGCGTTCCGCAGGCTCGTATCGAAGTCGCCGGCAATGGTGTCGACTGCGAGTTCTTCGCGGCGAATTCGGCTGCGGGCGGCGCCCGCAATGATGTTCTCTTCATGGGCCGCATGGATTACCACGCCAACATCGATGCCTCGCTGCATTTCGTCAGCAAGATCTGGCCGCTGATTCACGCGCGCCGTCCCGAGCTGCGGCTGGTCATCGTGGGAGCGCAACCGGCAAAGCCGATTCTCGCGCTGCGCGAGCAGGGAATCACCGTCACCGGTACAGTCGACGATGTGCGTCCGTATTATCAGAGCGCGCTGACGTCGGTCGTGCCGCTGCGCGTCGGCGGCGGAACGCGACTGAAGGTCCTCGAAGCGATGGCCGCGGGAACGCCGGTCATCTCGACCACGATCGGAGCCGAAGGTCTCGAGGTCGCGCCCGGCCACGACATCCTGATCGCTGACTCGCCCGAAGCGATGGCCGATGCCGTTGTCTCTTCGCAGGCTGGAAGTCCGCAGTGGCAGGAGATCGCCGCCAATGGTCGGCGTCTGGTGAAAGCGAAATACGATTGGTCGGTGGTCGGCGAGATTCTCTGGCGCCTGCACATGGAACAAGTTGCGATGGGGACGACTTGCCTTAAAGCCACGTGAAGCGTACAGCGATGGTGAAGTTGCGTCGGGGCACCACTTCAATGGCCCGATAAATCCTTTATTTTCTGTTGTGAGCCGCTTCGACCCGCGTAAACGGTCAAGCCGGCACGAGCTCGCCGGGGAGGTGTCACAGGTTCGCGGCCTGGTTTTTTTGGGACGCTAGCCTGGGTCCTATTGATTTTCTTACCAGTAAGATTTCTGCGGAAATCTTACTTTACTTACTTTTTGCAAAAGTAAGAAAATCTTACTGCGGATCGCTCCTCAATCATCCGGAGTGATTTCTCTGACGATCCGCGCAGCGGCTTAATTCACGTTCTCGCGCTTGCACTTGTGAGCGTTGAATTGTTGTTGGATAGCGGCCTGTGCTTCCGATGGCCCACTAAGCGGCTGATGTGCGGCGAACTGCATATTGCAGTATTCGCAGACTCCCAGCACGGGAATGTTGTTGGCTCGCCGGATGATGCGAAGATTACGTTTTGCCATGCCCCAAGTTTACGCCGCCCGCTCTGGCGTTCAAGGGGAGAGGATTTCAAAGCACGACTACCGCGTCTTCACCTGAGCCGCAAAGCGGCATATTTCTGTCCATCGCAGCGGCACGCTCCTGTCTACCCATTCCTCAAAGACGCGTCTCAGATATCCTGTTGCATGTGCATCGCAAGCGTCGTCTAGTCAGCCTCGCGGTCTTCGTCATTCTCGCCGCCGGCGCCCTTTTCCTGCTCTCCCGCGCGGGATCGTTTCTCGTTGTCGACGATCCTCAGCCCTCCGATGCCATCGTCGTGCTGGAAGGCGCCGGCGACACGCCCGGCTATGACCGCGCAGTCCTCCTTAAGAACCAGGGCTATGCCAAAACCATCTTTCTCGACGCCGGCATTAGCCATGACCTCTACGGTCGCTCCGAGGCTGAGCTGGCTGCCGAATTTCTGGTTCGCACCGGGCAGCTTTCCACCCAAATCTGTCCCACGGTCAACGGCACGTTGTTTGACGAAGTCGTGGATGTGAAGCGCTGTATTGATCGTATCGGTGCACGCTCGGCAATCCTGATGACTGGCGACTTCGAGACCCGCCGCACGCTCGACATTTTCCAAAAGCGGCTGCCTCAATATCGCTGGTCGATCGCTGCGGCCTCCACCCCTTTCCATTTCGCCTTCGCCTACTGGAAACATCGCGGCTGGGCCAAAACTGTGCTCCAGGAGTGGGAAGACCTGCTCTGGTGGAAGCTGGTGGAGCAGCGGCGCAAGGACGTGATCCTGCGGTAAGTCTTTTCCTGTCAGATCATTACACCGTAATCTGAAATTAAGTTGACCCACTCCACGGGCTGGACTAATGCTAAGTCTCAACGCGGCGTTCTGCCGGCCGAAACCATCCGCCAGGGCACACGGCTCCTATCACTGGCAGGCAAAGGAGAATTGCGATGACCCGCAGGCAAGCACGCCCGACTGTGGCGACAACGTCAGACACTGGCTATACGACGGCGCCGAGCAAAGGAGAGCTTATGAAATGCGCAATGCAACAGCGAATCCTTTCGACAATCCTCCATCTCACGATCGCACTGACCGCGGTGATTCTGCTGACGGCACTCACCATTTCGCCGGCCCAGGCACAAACCGAGACTGTCCTGCACAATTTCACCGGCGGCGCCGACGGCGGATGGCCCGTGGCTGGAATCACCTTCGATCAGCAGGGGCGGATCTACGGCACGACCAACATTGGAGGCAGCTACGGCAGTGGCGTGGTCTATCGTCTCGTCCACGAGGGCCAAGGATGGGTTCTTTCGCCCATCTACAATTTTCCTGATGGCGACGACAGCCCTTATTCCACCACCTTCGGACCGGATGGCTTGCTCTACGGAACAACTTACATGGGCGGCGCCGAACATTGGGGAACGGTTTTCAGCCTGCAACCTCCGGCAACCGCGTGTAAGACCGTCCTCTGCCCCTGGGTCGAAACCGTGTTGTACAACTTTAGCGATGGCGCGGACGGTGGATTTCCCGAATTTGGCGACCTGACCTTCGATCAAGCCGGCAACATCTACGGCACAACCGGCGCTGGTGGAAGCTTGGGCAATGGCGTCGTTTTCAAGCTGACTCGATCCGGCAGTGGCTGGACGGAGAGCGTGCTTTGGAATTTCGGCACCATTAACAATGACGGCTACTCCCCCATTAGCGGCGTCATCCTCGACCATGCCGGCAATCTCTATGGCACCACGAGTCTGGGCGGCTCAAACGGCTTCGGCACCGTGTACGAGTTATCGCCCACGCAATCGGGTTGGAATGAGAGGATACTCTACTCCTTCACCACCAACGACAATGGCTTCGGCGCCGGCGGTCTCATCATGGACGCGCACGGCGACCTCTTCGGGATCACGGGCATTGCGGTCCAGGGCTCCGGAGGGCCTGGCGCCGCCTATGAACTGACGCCGAAAAACGGCAGTTGGTCTTTCACCCTCTTGCAAAGTTTTTCCGGAACTCCTATGGGACCGGAGGCTGCACCAACCTTCGACTCACAGGGCAATCTTTACGGACCGCTGCCTTCCGGCGGCAGCGACCAGGAAGGCGAGATTTTCAAGCTGACGCCCTCAGGCAATCAATGGATCTATAACTCGTTTTATCAGTTCAGTGGCTCTGACGGGCAAGCGCCGTCCGGCGCTGTTATCTTCGACGCCAGCGGAAATATGTACGGCACTTCGGCCTTTGGAGGAGATCCGGGCTGCAGAGATTACGGCTGTGGCACGGTGTGGGAGATTACGCCGTAATGGGCCCGGCTTGCGTGTCCTATCGATTGTGGCACGCTCACAGTCTCCATGGGATTCACAAAATTACAGTCACAAACGGGAGATTGTTATGATGCGCTCAAACCGAGGTTGGGAAACGCGGATCGCTCTACTGGCGACGACGGCCGGGCTCTTCATTCTGCTCGGAACCATCGCAGTGCAGGCGCAGACCTTCGCCGTCCTGCATGAGTTCACGGGCGGCGCTGACGGATCGAATCCTTACTCCAGCCTTGCCATGGATCGCGGCGGAAACCTGTATGGGGTCGTACCTTTCGGCGGCAGCCAAGGGTGCGAAACTCAGAACGGAATCGGTTGCGGCACTGTCTTCAAGTTGGCGCACCGCGGTACGGGATGGGCCTTCTCCACGCTGTACGAATTCACCCAAGGCGCCGGTGGCTCCATTCCAGTCGGAACGCCCTTCATTGCTTCCGATGGGACGATCTACGGCACGACAGACGGCGGCGGCAACTTGAGCTGTCGAGACACATTCGGCGACGGCTGCGGCACCATCTACCATCTACGGCCCCAGCCAAACTTCTGCGCTTCGTTTTCGTGCCCGTGGAACAACACCCTCTTGTACACCTTCACCGGAGGCTCTGATGGCAGTGATCCCTACACCGGAGTTGTTCTCGACGGAGCCGGCAATGTCTACGGGACCACCTACGCCGGCGGATCCTCGCAGCTAGGCGTTGCCTATGAGCTCTCACACTCCGGTTCCGGCTGGACCGAATCCACCATCCATACGTTTGTCGGCGGCAACGATGGCGCCAATCCCACCAGCACGCCCATCTTTGACAGCAGCGGAAACCTGTACGGAGCGACCGCCAACGGCGGAGGCTGCGGTGGGACGGGTTGCGGCACGGTCTTCCAACTCATGCCCTCGGGTTCGGGATGGAATGAGAACATCCTGTACAACTTCTCGGGCTCGTTCGGCACACCGCTGGGTGGACTCATCTTCGACCCCGAAGGCAATCTCTATGGCTCTGTCAGCATCCCAAACGGCGTTTTCGAACTGAGTCCCTCGAACGGTGGTTGGAGCGCCACCTTGCTTTATTCCAACGAGTCGCTCGAACTGCAGTCCTTCCGCAGCACCCTAGTCCGAGATGCAGCCGGCAATCTTTACGGAACCTCGGAGTTCGGCGGCCAGTCGGAATGCTCTGGCAATGGTTGCGGCTTTGTCTACAAACTGACGCCGTCCTCCGGCGGCTGGACCTTCACTCAGTTGTATTCCTTTACCGGCGGCAGCGACGGAGCGCTCCCGATTGGCGGCGTAGTCCTCGACAGTAGCGGCAACATTTTCGGCACAGCCTTTTCCGGCGGAACCCATACCTGCGGTTCACAGGGCTGCGGCGTCGTGTGGGAGATCAGCCAGTAGACAGTTGCGACTCAAGAGCCGGCCGGCAGCCAGGCCCACTCCTACAATGGGGGATGGCGTTGTTGTGGGGGAATCCCACAATGTGGGATATGGGCAAGGTTCTATTTCGTCCGGCTCTTCAGTATCTCCTGATAAAACTCGACCAGCGCTCGCCGGTACGCCTGAGGTGTGTAGTCGGTGGCAGCGCATTCTCTGGCGGTAGCTGCGATTCGCTCGCGTAATTCGTCATCGCTAAGAACCCGCAGGATCGCCCTGGCCATCGCATCAGGACTGCGCGGCGTTACCATTAATCCGGTGGCATCCTGTTCGAGAATTTCCGGTATCCCGCCGACCTGATTGGCGACAATCGGCAATCCCGCGGCCATTGCCTCTAGTAGCACATTGGGGGATCCCTCACTGTGGGACGGCACGGCCAGGACCGTAGCCATCGCATAATACGGAGCCATATCCCGCTGAAAGCCAGCAAGCTTTATGCGCTGCTGCACTCCGAGTTCCGAGGCCAGATGCAACAGCGAGTCCCGCTCCGGCCCGTCCCCGACAATCACGACGCGAAAGCGCGGCACTCCCGGCAGCCCGCTAAGAATGGCTGCAGCCCGAATCAGATCAGCATGACCCTTCTCCTGCGAAAGCCGACCTACGGCCAGGACCACAGCTTCATCGTCGGCGATGCCCAGCTTGCGCCACGTGCGCTCCACTTCTTCTGCGGCCGGTTCCACGAACGGCTTCACCGCATTGTGCAGGATCGTGATCTTGTCCTTGCGTACTCCGAGTTTCGCAAGCTCTTTGGCAAATGGCTGGCACACGGTCACCACGCGGTATGCGCCCTTCAGCGACCATCGGTCCAGTTTTGTGTAGGTCTCGTCCAGTTGGCTGGTCGTTGTGTAGCCATGATTCCACGCAATCCACGGATACTTGCGATGCAGCCGGGTCAGCCGCACAAGGAAATGCGACTTCACATTGCGCGTCTCCAGAATGTCAGGATTGATCTCCGTGACCACTCGCTTCAACTGCCCAAGGACCTTGGTATCCCATCGCCGGCGTTCGGCAATCGTCGAGACGGCGAGACCCGCTTCCCTGGCTGTCTTTGCCAAGGCACTCTCTTCCGCTCCGCGCTGATAGGTGACGAGGGTGACCTGAACCGCCGGCAAGTCTCCTTCGGCATGCGCTGCCATCTTTCCGAACTCGATGACATTGCGCGCCGGCCCGGTTACGGTTGCATTTTCGATGATAGTGAGGACTCGGATGGGAGAACGCGTCACTCTGATCTTTGCTCCTGCAGCGATGGCGCAGGTGCAGCGGCGGTCTGCCGCGTATTCTTCACCACCACCCGCGCGGGATTGCCCATGGCTACGCAGTACGGCGGAATATCGTTAACCACCACGCTGTTGACGCCGATGATGGCGCCCTCGCCGATGGTCACGCCTTTCATGACAAAAACATTGTGCCCGATCCACGCAGAGCGTCCGATGCGCACCGGTTTTACTTCCTCCGCCTCCGGCGGCAGATCGGCAATGCGCGCCATCGCGTCGCGCGGATGAGCGTCGGTATCCATGAAGCGCACGCCGGATGCGACGTTGATGTCGTCTTCGAGAACGATTTCCTTATTCACGATGAAGACGACATTGTGCCCAAGGTCTACGCGATTGCCGATCACCAGCTTGGGTTCATCGAACAGCCGCCCACTAAAGATGTCGATCTTGCCAAAGAAGTTCACGTCGTCGCCGATGTAGATTTTGGCGTGGCCGAGGATGAACGGCAGCCGCCACACGCGAAATCGCTTGCCCACCGAAGAGCAGCGGCCGCGGAAGAGCGGCTCGACCAGCAGGTAGCTGTACAGCCAGTGAAAGCCGACAGATGCGGTCTGCCAGGCGTTGTAGCAGAATCTGAGAAACGGATTGAAAAAACCAGGCAACGGAAGCCGGCTGGATTCCACACGGCGCGCAAACCTACGGATGCCCCGAAAGAACGGCGTCTCCGCGCGACGGAATTTCAGCAGCAGGGAAGGCATGGATTCCGTTTCCAGCTTAGATCACTTTGGCCGTTGTGATAGCGGCCATTTCGTGGTCGTACCAATGCTGTTATCCCGGTCTACGGGCTCGCCAGCTTCTCTTCTAGCAACTCCACCAGCAGCTTCTCCGCTGTGATCACCCACGCAATTCTTCTTCCACCGAAGGCCACCGCCGGCTTGGGCCGCTTCGCAATCACCGCGCCGCGCGATCGGAACTCGCCAAGCTGCTCCTCCAGATCGGCAACTTCATAGCAGACATGATGCAGCCCGCCACCTTGCTCCAGGAACCGCAACACCGGCGAATCTTCACCCGCCGGTTCGACCAATTCGATCTGGGGATCTCCTGCTCGCGTCGTCAGAAACGCGACTTTCACCTTCTGCAGCGGATCGTGAATCACGCGCTCATCCCACGTTGCCGCCAGCGAGCGCACGAACCCCGGCATTGCCTGCTCGATGCCGGCAACCACAAATCCCACATGATGAAGTCGAAGCGGCGCGGCCATCAGGCTACCTGAAGGCGCTTTTGCAGATAGGAATAGACCTTGTCAAACGAATCCAGATCGGCGAGATCGTCCAGGTCCATCTCGAAGCCGAACTCATCCTCGAGGACGTTCATCAGCGTGATCGCCGCCACCGAATCCCACGCGGCCAGCGTAGCAGTCGACGCCGTTGCGATCTCCGCCTCCGGCAGATCGGGAAAAACTGTCTGGAAACAATTGGTCAGCCGTTGCCGGGTGTCATCCATGAGCTTCTGCTCTCCTCATCTCGCGCACTTCATGATACAGCGGCGGGCACTTGGCCTCGAATTGCTCGCGCGTCAGGCGAAAATCCGATTGCGGCTCGTCGGGGTCCCCAGCGCGCCCGCGGTTGGCGCGGTGGGGTGACTCGTCGCCCAGGAACGTCGCGAAGAACTCGCGCAGCGGCCCGTTCTTCGCCGTCGGCGTGAAACGGAACTCGATTTCGCTCGCAACGGTGGTGTCGAACAGCATCTTCAGCGTCTGATGCTCGATGCGCCGCGCAAACGCGCGACAGCTCATTACCCACGCCTCGATCACCAGTGTCTTTGCGCCATCGAGTTGTCCTGCGACCGCAGCGATTGTGCCCAGCGGCCCAAACTTGTCTTCGTAACTCACTGCCACCAGCACCGCGTTCTTGTCCGACACCAGCTTTTGCCAATCCGCCTGCGCGTAACGCCTGCCGTTCAAATTGAACTGGTTGGTCTTGTTGACCAGCTCCAGCACGCGCGGCTCGCCGGCTGCGGAGAAATCGAAGGTCACCGATGCACCAATCTGTTCCAGAAATGTCTCCGGCGCCGCGCCTTCCGAAGCTTGCTCGCGAAACGCTGCGCCTTGCCGAATGCTCTCCAGACGCAGTGCATCGTCCTTCGACACTCGCTCTTTGCCGCAACGATCGCGGAGGTGCCGCAGCATTGCCAGGAATGCCTTGTAGTCGTTCTTGGGGAACAGCACACACTCGATGCCGGGATGCGCCGCAGCCACTTCGGCGAGTTCCATGGGGCTGTCGTCGACGAAGAGCACGCTATCAGCCGCGATGTTCCACGCCTCCAGAATGCGCGCCACGCTGCCAGATTTTGCGTTCCAATGCACTTCGATGGGAAACACCTGCTCCGGCCGCAACAGCAGATCCTTGCGTTCAAACGCCTTCGCGACGACTGCGGGATCATTCTTGCTGGCGACTCCGATTAGCGTGCCCGAATTGGCGAGCGATGCAAGCAGCTTCTGATACAGCCCATGCACATGCGCATGGCTCGCCAAGTCCCACGTGACCGCGTCAGCTCCGACCTCACCGACAATGCCGTCCCACAATGTGTCATCCAAATCGGAGATGATGCCTTTTTTCGGCGCCGGAGGAACCAGCGCCAATGCCATCAGCGACGCCAGCTTGTCCGCATGCTCGGTCGTGTAAGGCAAGCCGGTGTAGAGATCGCTTTTGAGATCGTGACGCTCTGCTGCTGTTGACTCCTGCGCCAGGCGCTGTAGGCTGATTACCGCGATGCGACTGTCCTGCGCGATGTGGGTGGCGAAATGAAAGACGGCCGCCTGCAGCGCGAGTTCGTGTTGCGACGCCTGCCATCCCGGCGTGTGAAATATTGGCGGAAGTGGAAGTGCCGGGAGCGACAAAGCGATTCTCGGCCCAGATGGAATTCTCGCTAGCGCAGCCGCAATGCGATCCAGCAGCACTCGCGCGCTGGAGACGATATCGCTCGCGGCTGCCAATTCCCAACTTCCCGCGCTGCGGTAATCCAGGCGAGCATCAAGATCCGACCACTCCAGCGCGATGGCCAGCGCATCAGGAGACGCTGCATCGGCGAGACCTTCCAGCGTCCCCGTCAAATTTCCATACAATCCAGACGCGATCGTTACTTTGCGATCCGGCAGCGCCTTCTGCAGGTGTGCTGCCAGAAATGTTTGCAAGTGCAGGGTAGTAAATCCGCAGGCAAGCGTGACGGCAAACCGCCGGGCATCACGGGGGGCACGTTGCGTGATCCTCAGTGCTTCGGTAATCGTCACAGTGCGGATACCTTAGGGGCTTGGTTGGATGTGCAAACGCCGCATATTTCTTGGGCGTGCTGGATACTGATGCGACTGATCCCAATCAATATATGCAATCGTCAAACCGCACGCAAGAAGGGCTCCCGCGAATGCCGTTCTGGGCTCACGTCAAGACCTCGCCATCGAAATCCAATGCAGAAAAGGCGATCCCAGTTAGAATAGTATGCAATGAAATCTCTACAGCGAATCACCATTGTAGGTGGCTGCGGCCACGTGGGCTTACCCCTAGGCATCGTACTGGCGAGCAAGGCCGGCCTGCAGGTTGACCTGCTCGATATCGATCCCGGCAAAGTTGATATGGTCAACTCCGGCGCCATGCCCTTTATGGAGCGCGGCGCCGACGAACTGTTGCGCCAAGTCGCCGGCAAATCTTTGAAGGCGACTCTCGATCCCGATTGCATCAAGTCGGCCGATGCCGTAATCACGGTCGTAGGCACGCCGGTCGATCGCCATCTCAATCCCACGGTTGGCGATGTCTATCGCAGCATCGACGCGCTGCTCGATCACATGCCCGACGGCGCGCTGCTGGTTCTGCGCAGCACAGTCTATCCTGGCGTCACCAAGCTGGTCTATGAGCGCCTGCGCCGACTGAATCGCCATATCCTGCTGGCGTTCTGTCCGGAGCGTATTGCGGAAGGCAATGCGGTCGAAGAACTCATCAAGCTGCCGCAGATCGTTGCGGGATTCGAACCTGAAGCTGTCGCCGCTGCCAGCCGCTTGTTCGGCTTGATCGCGCCTTCGCTGATCGAACTCACGCCGCCGGAAGCCGAGCTGGCCAAGCTCTTCACCAACGCATGGCGCTATGCAAATTTCGCGATTTCGAACCAGTTCTACATGCTGGCGCAAAGCCGCGGCCTCGACTTCTACCGCATTCACGACGCGGTCACGCGCGACTACCCGCGCATGCGCAGCTTTGCTAAGGCGGGATTCGCCGCTGGTCCGTGCCTGCTGAAGGACACGCTGCAGCTCGCGGCTTTCTCGCAGAACAACTTCTTCCTTGGTCACGCGGCCATGCTGATCAATGAAGGCCTGCCGATGTTTCTCGTGGAACAGCTTCGGCCGTATGATCTGGCGAATAAACGTGTGGCGATCCTGGGCATGGGATTCAAGGCCGAGTCCGACGACAAGCGTGACAGCCTCTCGTACAAGCTGAAGAAGCTGCTCGAAGTGGAAGCGCTCGAGGTGCTGTGCACCGATCCCTACGTTCCCGACGCCGGCCTGGTTCCGCTGGAGACGGCAATCCGCAAGGCTGACATTGTGATCGTAGGTGCGCCGCATGCTGTGTATCGCGACCTGGAGATCCCGGGCGAGAAGATCGTGATCGACCCCTGGAACTTCTTCCCCGCACGGCAGCTGGCGACGGCGACGGCGTAGTTTACGCGTAGCTCTCGTAAGAGACGGCGGACCGTTGTGGGGGCTAATGGGTTTCGCTTTGTTAAAAGCTTGTTACGGCACGGCTGAAGCCGTGCCCTGATGCAAAGCGACCGCAACACACATTCATTCACAAGGATATTGAGTCCGAACTCATGAAAATACTCGTCACCGGCTCGGCCGGATTCATCAATGGCTATCTCGTCCAGGAACTGCTCGACAACGGCTACACCGTCGTCGGGCTCGACAACTTCAGCAAATACGGACGGCTCGAGAAGAGCTACGACCATAATCCCAATTACCGCTTCGTTGAAGGCAACGCGAAGGACATTGACCTGCTGAGTGAGCTATTGGAAGACTGCGATCACTTCGTCGCGTCCGCGGCCATGATCGGCGGCATCAGCTACTTTCACGAGTTCGCCTACGATCTCATTGCTGAAAACGAGCGCATCACCGCCGCCGCCTTTGACGCGGCGATCCGAGCCCACCAGCACGCCAAGCTGCAGAAGATTACCGTGATGTCTTCCAGCATGGTCTTCGAGAACACCAAGGAATATCCGACGCCGGAGGGCGCGCAGCGCCGCTGTCCCCCGCCCAGTTCTACCTATGGTTTTCAGAAGCTGGCGACGGAATACTTCGCGCAGGGCGCATTCGAGCAGTACAAGCTGCCGTACACGATTGCGCGGCCATTCAACTGTGTTGGCGTCGGCGAGAAGCGCGCGCTGGCCGATCGCGACATCATGAGCGGTAACGTCAAGCTCGCCATGTCGCACGTGGTGCCCGACCTGGTGCAGAAAATTCTGAAGGGCCAGGATCCGCTGCACATTCTCGGCAAAGGCAACCAGGTTCGCCACTACACTTACGGCGGTGATCTGGCCAAGGGTATTCGCATCTGCATCGAGCACCCGGCCGCGATCAACAACGACTTCAACCTTTCGACGCCGACGCGCACCACCGTGCTCGAACTTGCCGAGTTGATCTGGAACAAAATTCACGGCGGCAAGAAGCCGTTTCGTTACGTCTCCGATCCGCCGTTCGAGTACGACGTGCAGGAGCGCTCGCCCGAAGTGAGCAAGGCGAAGGAAGTTCTCGGCTTCGAAGCGTCGACCCCGCTCGACACCATCCTCGACGAAATCATTCCCTGGATCGAGGAACAGATTTCCGTGGGGCAGATGTGAGGAAGCGATTAGCAACTAGCGACTAGCTGCAAGCATCCGCGCTTTCACGTGTGTCATCCTGAGCGGAGGCGGGTCCGCAGAGCGGGCTCGCCGCAGTCGAAGGACCGCTACCGTCGAGCCGATGCGTTATCGTGATAGCTGTTCGCACGCATCTCTAACGAAATTCTGAATCATGCCTCCACCACTCACCATCGTGATCCCCGTCTACAACGAGGGCGCAAACTTTCGCGCCCTGTGGACGGAACTCACCTCCGGCATCAAGACCCCGTTCACCGCACTTGTCGTCTACGACTTCGATCAGGACAATACGCTGCCGGTCGCGCAGGAAATCATTGCCGCCGGTGAGACGCGGTTGACGCTGCGCAAGAACGCCTACGGACGTGGCGTCACCCATGCCATCAAGACGGGACTGGAAGCGGTCGAGTCAGGTCCGGTGCTTGTGACCATGGCTGATCTGTCGGACGAGATGACTGCGGTCGACAAGATGTACGAGCTTTACGTGCAAGGCTTCGACGTGGTTTGCGGCAGCCGCTACATGAAAGGCGGCCGGCTCATCGGCGGGCCATTTTTCAAACAGTTGATGTCGCGCGTGAGCGGCCTGACGCTGCACTACTTCCGCGGCGTACCCACCCACGATGCCACCAACAGCTTCAAGCTGTATGACGCGGCCATGGTTCATGATGTCAAGGTGGAGAGCGTCGCCGGCTTCGAGCTGGGACTGGAGTTGACGGTCAAGGCATTTCTCAACGGCTATCGCATCGCGGAGATTCCCAGCGTGTGGCGCGACCGAACCGCCGGTACGTCACGCTTCCGCATCATGCACTGGCTGCCGCATTACCTGAAGTGGTATTTCTACGCCTTTCAACCCAAGCGGCAGAGCCATCGCGCCCCACGGGAGAATTGAAAGGGCACGGCTTTAGCCGTGTCGGCGCGCACCCAAAGGATTTGGCCTTTAGGCCCTGAGGCGCGGCTCCCTCGGCGGCTAAAGCCGGATTTTCCTCCAGTTCCAGGGGCCCGCCTGAAGGCGTGCCCCTTCAAAGCATGCAAAACGTCTCATCCAATGGCCTGAATAATCCTTGCCAGCTCTTCTGCCTGGTGCTGTGCGTTGAAGTTCGTCCGGAACCACTCATTCGGCGTCGTCGCGGTATTCGGCAGTCGCAGGAACTCCAGCATCTTCCGGTCTGCAGTATCAGCCGAATCGTCGGTATAGATACACACATGCGCCGCGGCCGCCTTCTGCAAAATGTCTTCTACTGCCGATGACCGTTGCACCAGCGCCAGAATCGGCCTGCCAATGCACATGTATTCGAACAGCTTGCCTGGCACCTGAACATTGCTTTGCGGCTGAACCAAGAGCAGCGCATCGGCTTCCTCCAACAGTCGTTGCGCTTCCGGGCGCGGCACCAGCGGCCGCAATTCCAGCCACCCATGCTGTTGCGCTCTGTCAAAGAGCGCTTGATCGAAGCCAGCCTTTGCATCGGTTGCGCCCAGCAGCAGAACCCGCGCCGAGCCCGCCTCAGCTGCGCCCGCTGCCCGCAATCGCGCCAGCGATTCCACCACGACATTCGGATTCCTACCGTGATACAGCGCGCCGGCGTGAACGATCAGCTTATGCATGCGAGCGGGTAGGTCGCGCGCGTGCGGCACGTCTTCCGGATCGAAGCCGTTATAGATCACATGCAGCTTCTGTTGCGCCCAGGGGAATTGTTTGCGCCACATGCCGGCTGCCGCTTCGACGTTGGCGACGACGGCGCTCGCATAGCGGAAGGTGCGGTGCTCCAGCCGCGGGATCCAGAAGCGCACCTGCCGAGATAAAAGCTCAGGCGCCGTTCCGCCAATGGGGTCGCGAAAGTCGGCAATCCAGGGAATCTTCTCGTTGGAATGAACGCGAAGTCCCGCGGTGATCGTGCCGATCGGGGGATACGTGGAGTAGACGACGAATCGCTCCTGCGTATGCTCGCGAATAATTCTGTGGCAAGCTGTAGCCACCTTCCGCGCCCAGATGAAACCGCTATGCCCCGGAAACATCGCTTTGCGGATCAGCAATTCCTGCCAGCCTTCGAACGATAACCGTCCCTTCGGGCCTTCGTCCCACACGGCACGCAGCTCATCGGGAATGAAGACCGTGTCGACGGCGTCGTTGGGCTGCGGCGACGCGGTGACAACGTGGCAGCGGTAGCCCATCCGCTGAAGGTATTTGCGAAAGCGAAACGGCCGCATCCCGCCGATCTCCGGCGCGGGCGGGAAGTGATAGGCAATCATGAGGACATTTGGTTTGGTGTCAGGCACCGCTTCCTATCTTGTCATCCTGAGCGAGCTTCATTTGCGAAGCGAAGGATCTGGGCGCGCCGATTCGTGCCAGCGCGTCCCGAGCGCAGCCGAGGGAAAGGCTCATCCCTAGTCCCGCGAGGCAACAGACTAGCAGAATTCATTTGCGGCGTGGTCAGTTACAATGGCTGGACCGAACGTGAGACCCCTGCACAGCGACTCGTGACGAATCCAGGAACTCCAATCCGGCTGGCGATGGTCGCCGGCGCCCGCCCCAATTTCATGAAGATAGCGCCTTTGATGAAGGCGCTCGCGGGCGATCCCGGCTTCGAGACCATTCTGATGCACACCGGCCAGCACTATGACGACAACATGTCGGGGCAGTTCTTTCGCGATCTCGGCATTCCTGCGCCGCAACATCATCTCGAGGTTGGCTCGGGAAGCCATGCGCAGCAGATGGCCGAGATCATGCGTCGCATCGAGCCGGTGCTGGAGCAGCTGCGGCCACGGGCGGTGATCGTCGTGGGCGATGTGAACTCCACGGCAGCGGCTGCAATGGTCGCGAAGAAGCTCGGCATTGACGTGGTGCATGCTGAAGCCGGTCTGCGCAGCTTCGATCGCTCCATGCCGGAGGAGATTAACCGCATCGTCACCGACTCGATTACCGATCTCTTTCTGGTGACAGAAGAGAGCGGCCGCACGAATCTTCTGCGTGAAGGCGTTACGGCCGAGCGGATTCATCTCGTCGGCAATCTGATGATCGATTCGCTGCAGCAGCATCTGGAGCGCGCGCGCAGTTCCGACATTGCAGACAACCTGGAAGTTCGAGGCAAGCCCTACGGTGTCGTCACGCTGCATCGTCCGGCGAACGTCGACGACCCTGCCGCACTCGTCGAGATTCTGGGCGCTCTCGGGGTGATCGCAGAGACACTGCCGCTGTTGTGGCCAGTGCATCCGCGCACGCGGGCGCGATTAAACTCCGGCGATCTCATGTTGCCGGCCGGTATTCGTCTACTCGAGCCGTTGGGTTATCTCGATTTCCTAAGCCTGGAAGCTGGCGCCGCGCTGGTGTTGACCGACTCGGGTGGCATTCAGGAAGAGACCACGGTGCTGGGAGTCGATTGTCTTACGTTGCGGGACAACACCGAGCGGCCGGTGACGATCGAGTTGGGCACCAATCGCCTGGCAGGCACGAAGCGAGCGACGATTCTGGCGGCGTGGGAGGAGACAAAGCGCTCTCCGCGCAAGAAGCAAATTCCGCCGCTGTGGGACGGCCGCGCCGGCGAGCGCAGCCGCGAAGTGCTGCGCAAGTTCTATTCCGGCGACGTCAGGCCTTTCAGCAACGCGACCGGCAAAGCTGCGCCCCTTCCAGGCTGAAACAATTGTCGCCAGTGAGCGAGTGTCGTAGGATGGCAGATACTCAGAACCCGGGCTGGTATTCGTGACCGCACAATCCAACGCTTCAGCTGCCCCACTCAATCAATCCTTGCAGCAACGGCTCTCGCGGGGTTCGCATATTCCCGCGCTGGATGCGGTGCGCGGCGCCGCTGCGTGGCTGGTCGTGATGGGCCACACCTTCGGCCCGGCGGCGCTGGGTCGGATGGCGGTCTCGGTCTTCTTTGTGCTCAGCGGATTCCTCATAACCTGGCTGCTGGTGCGCGAGTCCGAGTCGACCGGCAAGATCTCATTGCGCAACTTTTATATCCGCCGCACGCTGCGCATTTTTCCAGCGTTCTATGTTTTCTGGATTATTTGCATCCTTGCGGCTGTGGTGCGCCATGCTCACATTCCTTGGGGAGAAGCGTGGTCGTCGTTCTTCTATATGGGCGACTACTACAGTGCCCTGCATGCGTCGCATATAAACCAGATCATGGGCGTGACCTGGTCGCTGGGTGTGGAAGAGAAGTTTTATCTGCTCTGGCCGGCCACGTTCGCGTTCCTGCACCGGAACCCCCGCACGCTCTTTCGCTTTACTTTGGCCTCGATCGCGGCGATCTGGCTCTACCGCATTGTCATGTGCCTGGCGTTTTCGCTGCCGCCGGATTACCTGCGCTACGCTTTCGAGTCGCGCTTCGACAACATCCTTTACGGCTGCGCGCTGGCGCTGGGTCTGAAGCTGATCAAGATCGAGCCCCTGCTGGCCGCCGTAAACCGCTTCAAACTGCTCCCCTTCGTCTGCGGCGCGGCGCTGATCGCGATGGCGGTCTTCGAAGACAACTTCAGCCTCAGGTTCACTTACGTCCTTGGCATGGCGTTGATGTCGATGCTGGTCGCAGTGATGTTGATTCAGTTCGTCTTCCTGGGAGCGATACGGCAGTGGCGCTGGCTCGACCATCCTCTGCTGCGATTCTTCGGTCGCATCTCCTATTCGCTCTACCTGTATCACATCGTTGTCATCGCCCTGGTCGACCACTTTTTCCCGCACCTGCGAATCCGCCTCTCCTATCCGCTCATCTACGGCGGGTCGACGGCGGCAGCCTATGCTTCGTACGTCATCATTGAGAAGCCGTTCTTGCGCCTGAAGCATCGCTTCGAGGTGGGCGCGCCGGCGGCAGAATCACGGACGGTGGCTCCGCCCTTCAAGGCGCAGGTTGCGGGCGCATCAGACGCAGCATCATAGAGGCCGGTTGCAAGCAGGGCGGGGCGAGATGTCGTTCCTCTATTGCTGCGGCGACGCCGTGTTGGCGGGCTTGCCGCCGCTGGGAGTGCGTTTCTCCTCGCTCGTCACCGTCGAATGAATGCCAACCGCGGGTGCGACCTTTTGCGCCGTTTTCAAATCGCTTTCGAGCCTGGGCAGCGTCTGGCTCGCCCAAGCATCCCCCTTCGTCGCTTCCTGTTTGAACCTCGACAAGGCGGTTTGATCTTCGTTCAGCATCGCCTTCATATAGGCCTGGTCGAACGCCTTGCCTTGCAGTTCGGAGAGAGCTTGGAAAGTGTCCAGGTTTTTTGCATCGAGCGTGTTGGGCAGCACCACAGCCTGCTGGTTGGCAATGTTAAACAAGTCCGCTTGCGTCTTGCCGTAGTCGTTCAGTATCTGCTGGGCGAACGCTCGCACCTGTTCGTTTTGGGCGTTTTGCAGCGCCAGGTATGCCAGATGTATTTTCGCCATGGCGTCCTGCGCAGCCTCTTTCATAAATTGCGGGTCGGCGGTTGGAAACACGCCATTGCCGTATTGGGCGCGGTCAGCCGTTTGAGATATTTTATTGCCGTATTGGTCGTACTCGGCCGCGTTGCCTTGCGCAAAGCCAAGTGCTGTCAACAGCAGCGTTGTCGTCGCGACCAACAGACCCCGTCCCAAGAATTTCATTGCCGTTACTCCTTTCAGAGAAACGTCAGGGTATGACTTCAGCCATAGCCTGCACAAAGCTCTTCGGACAGCATAAATCTTCTACCGCCGTGCTGTCGCGTTCATCTGATCACTCCTGTTCATGGCTGCATTGCGCCGTGCGAGGGGACGTGCCCCGGCCAGAGCCGGAGCCAGGCGTGCTACTCTTGAAACGCGCCGGCCGCAGGTGTTGGACCGGCATTGCCAGCGGTGATCGCCGCTGCGAGATCAGGTGGTTGGGGGCCATGAGGCACATGCAGACTGCACCGAAGGTCGCGGGGACATTCGAACTACTCAAGGAAAAGATCGAGACTAAGACGGCCAAGGTCGGCATCGTCGGATTAGGTTACGTCGGCTTGCCGCTGGCGACCGAGTTCGCTAAGGCCGGCTTTAGCGTGACTGGAATCGATGTCCTGGATGCGAAGGTCGAAGGCCTGAACCGCGGCGAGTCGCATGTGCAGGATGTTCCTTCCGAGGAAGTTGCCAGGCTGATCAGCGAGAAGCGCTTCAGCGCCACCACCGATTTCTCTGTTGTTCGCGATCTCGACACCATCAACATCTGCGTCCCTACGCCGCTGCGCAAAACCAAAGATCCGGATATGAGCTTCATCGTCTCGGCGGTGGAGCAGATTGCCAAGCACTTCCACCCTGGCCTGCTGGTCACGCTGGAATCGACTACCTATCCCGGAACCACGGAGGAACTGCTGCTGCCGACCTTCGAAAAGCTCGGCTACAAAGCCGGCAAGGACTTCTTTCTGTGCTTCTCGCCCGAGCGGGTCGATCCCGGCAATCCGACGTATCAGACCTACAACACGCCAAAGGTGGTGGGCGGCATCACGCCGGCGTGCACCGAGATGGGTACGTTGTTCTTCTCGCAGGCGCTGGAGAAAGTTGTTCCCGTCTCCAACACGCGCGTCGCCGAGATGGTGAAGCTGCTGGAGAACACCTTCCGCATGATCAACATCGGGCTGGTCAACGAAATGGCTTTGATGTGCGATGGCATGGACATCAATGTCTGGGAGGTTATCGACGCCGCGGCAACTAAGCCGTTCGGCTTCATGCCGTTCTATCCTGGCCCCGGGCTCGGCGGGCATTGCATTCCCATCGATCCGTTTTACCTGTCGTGGAAGACGAAGCAATCGGGAATTGAGGCACGCTTCATTGAGCTTGCCGGTTACATCAACGGCAACATGCCGCACTTTGTGGTCGACAAGATTCAGACCGCTCTCAATCAGCACAGCAAGCCGGTGAACGGCGCACGCATTCACGTGGCCGGTGTAGCCTATAAGCGCAATATCGACGACATGCGCGAATCGCCGGCGCTCGACGTCATCCTGCTGCTGAAGAAACGCGGCGCGGTGATTTCCTACAGCGATCCTTACGTGCCGCATCTGCGGCTGGATGGAATTACGCTCGATTCGCAGCCGCTGCTCGAGTCTGCGGCCAACGCAGATTGCGTTGTGATCGTCACCGATCATTCGGATTTCGATTATCGCGGCTTGCTGGCGTCGTCGAAGTTGATCGTCGATACGCGTAACGCGATGAAGGCGTTTAAGTCGGACAAGATAGTTCGGCTGTAGCACGACGACTCACAGGCCCGAACAGAGCGGCAGGGCTTTAGCACCTCTGGAACGCGTGATTTCACCTCGTCGAGGGTCGCCAGTAGGCAGTCGGTAAGTGAATTCGACTGGAACCGATGTGCAATTGTTTGCACATCAAGTGACTAACCTATTGCGCTTTCCGAAATGAAAATTTATAAATATTTCGTTATCAGTAAGATATAGTGTGCACAATTTTGGCAACTCGGCTAAACAATTGCACATACCCCTAAAGTCCTAGACTGCAATCAAGGAGTAATTCGCCTGTGGCGCTTGCTGGCACCAAGACGACGGGTCCTGCCCTGACACAACCGGCAGCAGAAGAAGTTCTGCCCGGCAGTAAACCCTCTTCACAGCCTTTCTCGGAAAAACTTCTCTCTTTTTGGCAGACATTGAAACCCTTTGGATGGCAAGGTTTGCTGCTGGTCGGCGTTCTGGGGTTCCTGTATTGGCCGGTGCTCAAGTTGCTGGTCTGGCAATGGTATTACGATCCCGATTACGGACACGGGTTTCTGGTGCCCCTGCTTTCGGCATTCCTGATTTGGCAGCGGCGCGGCAAGTTGCGGACTATTCCTGTGCGGCCTTCGCCCTGGGGGATGGTGATCGTACTCGGTTCGCTGGGAATGCTGGTTCTAGGCAGCCTGGGCGCGGAGTTATCGCTGGCCCGCCTGTCGATGCTGGGCGTCATCTGCGGTCTGATCGTCTATTTCGCGGGCGGAGCTATTTTGCGGGCGTTGGCTTTCCCAATGGCATTTCTGTTGTTTGCCATTCCGATCCCGACGGTGGTCTACAACGAGATCGTCTTCCCGCTGCAGTTTGTGGCTTCGCGCTTCGCCACCAAGATTCTGGAGACGCTGAACCTGTTCCCCATCATGCGGGAAGGCAATGTGCTGGTGTTGCCGGGCATGCATCTCGAGGTGGTGGAGGCCTGCAGTGGCATCCGCTCGCTGATGTCCTTGCTTGCGTTAGCGGCCGGTTACGGATATCTTGTTGAACGCAGTGTTCCGGTCCGCTGGCTTCTCATTCTAGCCATGGTTCCGCTGGCCATCATCAGCAATGGCACGCGGGTTATGATCACAGCCCTCATGGCGAATTACATAGGACCCAGAGCGGCAGAAGGATTCATGCACGAGTTTTCCGGTTGGGTGATCTTCGTGGTCGCCACCATTTTGTTCCTGCTATTGCACAGCCTGATCACAATGATTCGTAAGAAGCTTGGTTGGTACGAAGAGAACCAGCCGCCGGCCCCCGCTGCCAAGGTGGCGCAATGAAGGCCGGTGTGCGCTACTGGCTCATGGTAGCGGTGCTGCTGGGCGCGACAACAGGAATGGCTTACCTCTCGCACGGTGAGTCCACGCCTCCGGCCAAACCGCTTGCCCAATTTCCGGATCAGATCGGCTCTTACTCAAAAGTGATTGAGTGGCCACTGGACAAAGAGACGCTGGACATCCTGAAGCTCACCGACTATCTGAACCGCGGTTACTGGACACCGGGAATGAACCGCGATCTGATGGGACTTTATGTCGGCTACTTCAGAAGCCAGCGCACCGGCGCCTCCATCCATTCGCCGAAAAACTGTTTACCCGGCGCAGGTTGGAATCCGATGCAGGCGACGATTTATCAGCTGCCGCTTCCCGATGGACGCAAGGTGCCGGTGAATCTTTACATCCTGCGCAAAGCTTCGGACGAAGAGCTGGTTCTTTACTGGTACCAGTCGCACGGCCGCATCGTGGCCAGCGAATACTGGGGCAAGTTCTATCTGGTTTATGACGCGTTACGCTTGAACCGCACGGACGCCGCGCTGGTACGCATCACCACACCTGTCGAAGACGGGGACGAAGCGACGGCGAAGCAGCGGGCACTCGAATTCGCGACACAAGTTGCAATGGACGTTGAACAGATTATCCCTCGGTGAACTCAGGAGAAGTCAATGCGGAATCGTTACATCGCTTCAGTTGTAATGGCTGTGCTAGCCGTCGCTCTCGCCGGTTGCAGCCGTAATCCGGATGTCGCCAAGAAGAAGTATCTCGAAAGCGGCATGAAGTACATGGACCAGCAGAAGTATGACGCTGCTGCCATCCAGTTTAAGAAGGCCATCCAGATTGATCCCAAGTTCGCCGAGGCCCACTACCAGCTCGCCGAAGCGGATATGAAGTTGAGCAAGAACCAGGAAGCCTTCAAGGAAATGAGCCAGGTGGTGGAATTGGATCCTAACCACCTCAAGGCCCGGATCGCCGTCGGCGGCATGTACGTGGCATCCGGGCATAACTTCTATGGCAACGCGGAAGAGCAGGCCCGCTACGTCATTGACCACGATCCCAACAACGCTGAAGCCTATCTGCTGCTGGGCAATGTGTTGCTGGCCGAAAAGCATCTTGACGATGCCCTGGCCGCCTTCAGCAAAGCGATCGCGCTCAAGCCCAACGATCCCAATGCCTACCTCAATCGCGGGGCTGCCTACATCTTCCTGAAGCAGGATGAGGCCGCGGAAAAAGACTTCCGCCAAGTCATCACGATCGACCCCAAGATGATTCAGGCATACACCAACCTGGCCGGCTTCTATATGTATAAGCAAGATCCCAAGCAGGCCGAGGAAGTGTATCGCATGGCAATTCGCAACAACCCCGATTCGCCGGTGGGGTATCTGCGCTTGTCAGGTCTGCTGCTGCAGGAAGGCAAGAAGGCTGACGGCGAGGCGGTGGTTCAGCAGCTCCGCGAAAAGCAGCCCAGTTCAACTGAGGTAGCCTCCGCCATTGGCGACTACTACCTGGCGGCGCGCAATCCAGACGCTGCGTTGAAGGAATACGAACGCGGTCTGACCTACGATGCCAAGAACCAGCAGTTGCAGGTTCGCCTGCTGGAAACCATGATCAATATGGGCAAGACCGATGACGCCCAGAAGACGGTTGACCGCCTGCTGAAGGAGGATCCGGGTGATGTTACCGCGCGTCTGACCAACGGTCGCTTGCTGGCCATCAAAGGCAACACCGCCGAGGCGACGACCGTGCTGCGCCAGGTCGTGAAGGACGCTCCCGAAAGCCCGCAAGCGCATTTTGCTTTGGGTCAGGTACTACGCCAGACCGGCGACATCCCTGGCGCCAAGAGTGAACTGCAGGAAGCCAACCGCATTCAGCCTAACAACCCGATGATTCTGCAAGCGCTCGCCGAAGTCTATCGCGATACGCGGGACTTCGACACCGCCCGCGAATATGCGGCGCGCCTGCAGAAGCTGAATGAGAACAATCCGATGGCGCATTACCTCGACGCCACCATCGACCTTGGCGACCGGCAGTACGACAAGGCCTTGGAGGAGTTGAAGGAAGCGCAGAAGGCGGCTCCCAACGATCCCATCCTTTACGTCAACATGGCGTTTGCCTATTCCGGACAAAAGAAGTTTGCCGATGCGGAGAAGTCGTTTCAGCAGGCCCTGCATCTGTATCCGACGTATGACGCCGCCATGGCCAACTACATTGCTCTGATGTTCGCCACCAACCAGGCGCCGAAAGGGCTGGCTTTGGCCAGTCAGTATGCGGCTGCCAACCCGAAGCGGACGACCGCGCTGTTCATTTACGCTTCGGCTCTGGCCACCTCGCATAAGTATGACGAGGCGCTGGTCCAATACCAGAAGGCGCTGCAAGTCGACCCCAAGTCCGCCGCAGCCTACATGCACATTGGCCAGATCTACCTGGCGACCAACAAGCTGGATCAGGCACTGGACTCCTTCCAGAAGGGCCTTGCCCTGCAGCCTAGTTCCACTTCCATCAACAACGCGATTGGCAACGCCTACATGCAGAAGGGCGATCTGAAGCAAGCCGGTAAATATTTCCAGGCCAGCCTCTCGCAGAACGCTCATGATGCCGTAGCCGCCAACAACCTGGCTTGGGTCTACGCCGAGGAAGGCGAAAACCTGGACATGGCGCTCAGCCTGGCAACCCAGGCCAAGCAGATGAATCCTGACCTGATGGCCGTCAACGATACCCTTGCCTGGATCCAGTACAAGAAGGGCAACTATCGCGTCTCGGTTTCTCTGGCGGAAGATGCTGTGAAGAGCGCTCCCGAAAACGCCGGCTACCGCTATCACCTGGGGATGGCACTGAGCGGTGCGGGCGAAAAGGATCGCGCCAAGAGCGAGTTGCAGAAAGCCTTGCAGCTGAACCTGAAAGGTGTGGACGCCGATGACGCTCACAAGACGTTGGCATCCCTGCAATAGCTGAATCAACTTTCACCGTTGCCATAAGGCACAGCGCCGGCGGCCTGAGGATTTTTCATCAGGCCGCTTTTTTTATGCACGATTCGAATTTATGCACGATCCGAATTTATGCACGATTCGGATTTGTACAGGACTCGAATCGGTGCTTAATAGCCCGCCTGGCGATTCGGTTCGGGGCAGAGTCCTCTTAAGCCGCCCCGGTTCAGCCGTATTTTGACCGTCGAAACCGATCCAGAAAAATGCTCCACGTGGAACGCGAACTCGTCTTCGTGTTATAAGACAAGCATCCAAGCAACCAACTACAAGAAAAGGACTTACGCACTTGATGCATGGTTTCAAAATGTCTGCAACTGGGTTGCAAATCCGCGTTTTGCGTGGAACATTCCCCTCGGGCAGAGCTGGAACATTCTCTTCGGCGAGCTAGCAGGCGGAGAGGTAGTGGGCGACTTCAAAACAGCCCACTACCGGCGGAGAAACCTAGTTGACGCCCGCCTGCTTCGGCGTCAAAATCTTGGCGCACGCTGCCGGCCGACCTCGACAAACTTCCAGGAAATGGAGTGCCCCATGTCCATCGCTAGTTCAAGGACCGCGCTGCTGGCTCTTATCGTTGTGTCACTGGCTACCGCGATTGTTCCAGCCTCCACCGCCCAGACCTTTACCGTCCTCCACAACTTCACCGGAGGAGCCGACGGCGGACTCCCCTACGCCGGCCTGGTCATGGACCAGGCGGGAAGCCTTTATGGCACAACCACCAGCGGAGGCAGTACCAATTGCGGCGGCTACGGATGCGGCGTTGTTTTCAAAATGTCGCAGAAAAATTCCAGCTGGACGATTGATCCGCTCTACAGCTTCAGCGGAGATCTTGATGGCGCCAGTCCCTATGCGCCCGTGGTCATCGCACCGAACGGCACGATTTACGGCGTAACCAGCGCTGGCGGCGGAAGTGGATGCAACGGCCTGGGATGCGGCACGGTCTACAGTCTGCGGCCCTCGCCGACGGTTTGCAAGACGACGATCTGCCACTGGAGCGAGACCTTGCTGTATTCCTTTCAGGGCGGCGCCGACGGAGCGAATCCGGGCTCCGAATCGTTGCTCATCGATAAGCAGGGCAATATCTACGGGACCACAAGTGCGGGCGGAGCATTCAATGACGGGACGGTTTTCCAGCTCACGCTCGCTAACGGATCGTGGACCAAGACGATTCTCTACAACTTCACCGGCGGAGCTGACGGCAGCGGCCCGTCGAGCGGCGTCATCATGGACGCGGCCGGTAATCTCTACGGCACCGCCCCCGAGGGAGGAGTCGGAGCTGGCACCGTTTACAAGCTGAGCCCGGTCGGCTCGGGATGGACCGAAACCACCCTCTACAAGTTTCAGAACCAGAATGACGGCAGGTCCCCAGTCGGCGGCCTCATTTTGCAGTCCGGCAGCCTCTTCGGCACAGCCAGTGAAGGTGGAGAACTCCTGGGCGGTACGGTTTTCAGCCTCAGCCCCGACGGCGGTCAAGGGAACTTCTCTGTCATTGACTCGCTCCCCGGTAATGGCTATTTAGGCCCGACCGGCAGCTTCGCGACAGATCAGTTCGGGCGCTTTTACGGTGCGAGCGTCGTCGGCAACGGGCCGGACGGCGAAGTATGGGGGGCTGCAGGTTTCTACTTCAGCGGCTGCTATGGGTCTTTCCCGGGAATAAACCCCTACGGCAGCGTTGTGGTCGATTCGCAACTGAACGTTTACGGGACTGCGTCGGTCGGCGGCGGCTGCAGTGGCGTTCCCGGCGAAGTTTGGGAGTTTACTCCGTCAAGGTGAACACACATTTCGGAGGTACACTTCCGGTATGCGCCTACGCTTCGTCTTGTTGAGTATTGGTTTGGCTTCAAGTTGGATGTTTGCCGCGGCCCAGGTGCTGCAACCCAGCGATCCCGCCAGCATGCCCCTGGTCAGGAACGTCACCGCAGCCGACCCGTTTGACGTCGAAACCGGCATCTATTTTCGCGCTTACCAGGATCTGTTCGTAGCCGACAGCATCCCGATCGACTTCGTCCGTACCCAGCGAAACCAGGATTCTCGGGTTCGCTCATTCGGCGTCGGATCGAGCACCTCCTACGACATGTTCATCATTGGCGACGTGAACAAGTTTTCCTGGGTGGCTTTGGTAAACGCGGACGGTTCCCGTGAGGTCTATACCCGCATATCTCCGGGCAGCGGCTACGCTGATGGCAGATTCGAAAACAAAACCTCTCCTGACAAATTCTATGGCTCAGTCATTTTTTGGAATGGACATGGTGGCTGGACAGTCACCATGAGGGAGGGTGGTGGCTATACGATTCAAGGCTGCGATGCTAACAGCAAGCCCGGACAGTGTGCCGTCACAGAAGAAAGCAATGCGCAGGGAGAGCGCCTTGTGATCCAGCGTGATCGGGATGGAAATATCCAGCGGATCACCTCTCCTCATCGGAAATCCGTGTCCGTTACCAGCGATGGCGCGGGACGCATCATCCGCGCCCAGGACGACAGCGGCCATTGGGTAAGTTATGGATATGATCAGAACGGCTGTCTCAGCGAGGCCTCGAATTGGCGCGGGCAAAAACAGAAATTTGGATACGACGCGCGCTTCAACATGATTTCCGTTGCCGAAAGCGGTGCGGCAACGGCTTCGTCTAAGGCTTACACGTTCAGCATCGTCAACCAATTCGACGAGCATAATCGCCTTAAGTTTCAGAAAACGAGTACAGGTCAACAATGGGCGGTCGAGTATATTACTCGCGAAAACGATCAGACTCGCGTCGCCAATGTTACCGCCCCGGACGGCCTGGTTCGCTACTTTTTCAACTTGTCCGGTTATGAATTCCGCGAAGAGTTTGTCAGCCGAACCGGTTCAGGATATATCCTGAACCTGCCGCGCGATCCGCAAAGCAACTTCATGCGCAGCAAGAGTCTGACTTGTACGCCGGAGAATGTGCGGTCCGAGTTGCCGCTTGCCATGGATCTCCCCGATGGCGAATCTCGCCGCCAACTCCTGTCCTCCCTCTGTGACCGCTCCACCAACAAGCACCCATCGCCAATTCGGCCGAATTTGCCGAACCAGCGCTGGACCGAGTCGAGTTAGCTGCTACGCAGGGCACCGCTGATTACTTACGAGGAGGCGATTTGTCGCCAGCCATCGACCGACCTTGCGGTTTGCCGCTTAACTGTAGTTAACTAAGGCTTGGCCGCCGCACTATGATCACGGTTTCCAAAGAAGATTACCTCAAGGCAATCCTCGAGGCGGAGGGCGAGGGCGAGCAAGTCATCGCTGCGCGCCTGGCGCACTGGCTTGCAGTTTCCGCCCCAGCTGTGACCATGGCTCTCCGCCGGCTCAAACGCGATGGGTTGGTTCTCGTTCGTCAGGACGGCCGCGTTATCCTCACCGCTGCTGGTCGCAAGATTGCCCGGCAACTGGTCATGCGGCATCACCTCATCGAGCGCATGCTGCATGAGATCTTCGCCATGGAGTGGTACAAAGTGCATGACGAAGCGGAGCGCCTGGAGCATGCCGTATCCGGCGACTTTGAAGCCATGCTGGCCCGCAAGTTGGGCCGAGGCTCGCCCTGTCCCCACGGTAATTCGTCTACTCCCGAGCCTCCACGGGCGAAGCGCAAACGAGGATTGGTGCTGCTCTCCGAGGCCCAGCCGGGCAGCACTTATGCGGTTCGAAGCGTTTACGAACGCGATCGTAAGCTATTGGAGTTCCTCGAGCATAAGGGAATCCGCCCGGGTGCATCCTTCAAGGTCGACGCCCGCAACTATGACGGCACGATTTCCCTGACCGTCGACCGGCACCGAGTCGATCTCGGCAGCCTAGCGGCGGAGAAAGTATGGGTGGCAAAGTCGCAGGGGTTTTGAAGGGGCGCAGCTTTAGCCATGCCCTGAGCCTGCCGAACGGGTGCGCCGTGCAGGTGCTCTATTTTTGTCATCCCGAGGAGGCCTTCAGGCCGACGAGGGATCTGCTTCTCGACTTTTCAGAGCGCTTCGTAACAGGGCACGACTTCAGTCGTGCCAATAAGCCGCTTATTTCTCGCCCGAGCCGGCTTCAGCCGGCGGCACAAACCGGCGCGTCAGAGTTTTCCAGCAGCCTGTTCAGTCGTGCCGAAACAATACCAACAACGGCCACGGCACGGGCTTTAGCCGCTGTCCCAGAAAACGCGCAATTTACGCGCGAACCTCTTGCGCAGCCTATTCTTGTCCTGCCTCAGCGCGAGATTCTTGTTAACTCCAATTAACTCCCTCTGCTATACTCCGATTAAATGCCGGCGGGGGGGCTTTTCCGCCCACGCCTCGGCCACGCGCCACTGACGTTGTTATGAATCGCCAGACCATAGATCCAACCGAACCAGAATCGCGCCAACTCGTCATCGATGGCGCGGCCGGGCAAGTGTCGCTGGAAGGGTTGCACAGTTCGGTTGCGGTGCCGCACCAGCAGGCTAGTTTTTGGAAGCAGTGGCGTGCCTTTACCGGACCGGCAATCCTGATCAGTGTCGGTTACATGGATCCGGGAAACTGGGGAACCGATCTCCAAGGCGGCGCGCAATACAAGTACGGCTTGTTGTGGGTCATCGGAGTCGCCAGCCTGATGGCGATCTTCATGCAAGTAATCGCGGCTCGGCTTGGCGTCGTGACCGGCAAGGATTTGGCGCAATGCTGCCGTGACTGGTATCCGCAGTGGACACGCTGGCCCAACTGGCTGATGAGCGAAGTGGCAATCGGCGCCTGCGATCTGGCTGAGGTCTTGGGAAGCGCCGTCGCCTTGAATCTGCTATTTCACATTCCGTTATTTTGGGCCGTCATCATCACCGGTCTGGATGTTTTACTGCTGCTCGCGTTGCAGCGCTTCGGAATGCGAACCATTGAAGCTGTCGTCCTCGTGCTCGTAGCAACCATCGGCTTCTGTTACTTCCTCGAGATCTTTGTACTGCCGCAAACCAAGCCCAGTTTCCTGGAAATGGGACGCGCGCTGGTCACGCCGTACTTTCATCACGCAGGGATGTTGTATGTCGCCATCGGAATCATCGGCGCGACCGTGATGCCGCACAACTTATACCTGCACTCGGCGTTGGTGCAAAGCCGCAGCTTTCAGAAGGACGACGCGTCCATTCGCAGGGCAATCCAATTCAATGCCATCGATTCCACAGTTGCATTAACCATTGCGTTTTTCGTCAACGCCGCGATCCTGGTGCTCGCCGCGACGATTTTCTTCGGCAAGCAGAGCGTCACCGTCTCCGGCGGGCAGGTGATTACCTTCAGCGCCGACAGCGACTGGATTCGTGTCGCATTTCTGACTCTGGCGCCTCTGATGGGCGCGGCCGCTGCCAGTACGCTCTTCGCCATCGCGCTACTGGCCAGTGGCCAGAGCAGTACGATCACGGGAACGCTGGCCGGACAGGTCGTGATGGAAGGCTTCATGCGCTGGCGAATCCAGCCTTGGGTACGGCGGCTCATTACCCGTACGCTGGCGATCCTGCCGGCTGTTCTCATCATCGGACTACGCGGCGACAGCAGCGTTACCGATCTGTTGATCCTCAGCCAGGTGGTGCTGGCATTGCAGCTCCCGTTTGCCATGTTTCCGTTATTGCAATTCACCACCTCCCGGCGGCGAATGGGCGAGTGGAGAAACGGCTGGTTTCTGCTGATCGCCGGTTGGGCCAGTGCTATCCTGATCACCGCAATTGACGTCTACGGCCTGCCTGAATCGCTGCGCGCCTCATGGCAGATTGTCACCGGCAGATAATTGACTCTCTCAGCTAAAACACGGCGCGATTACGCCGGACGCGCCAACCAGTACCACCGAGCACGACCACGATGTACGACAAAATTCTCGTGACGTTAGACGGCACGCCCACTGACCGTGCCATCATCGAGCACATCAAGCAACTGGCAAAGGTGATGGCGAGTCGAATCGTTCTGCTGCACGTAGCCGACGGATGGGCGGCGCGAACGTACGGCCCCGATGCCGTCAGCGAAGAGATTCGCGACGACACGCGATATCTTGAAAGCGTTCTTGCGGAGTTTCAAACCGCCGGAATCCCCGCCGAATCGGAGTTGGCCTACGGCGATCCTGCCAAAGAGATCATTCGTTGGGTCAAGCAAAAAGGGTGTGACCTGGTGGCCATGAGCACCCATGGGCATCGTTTCCTGGCTGACATCTTCTTGGGCACGACAGCCACCCAGGTGCAGCACAGTATCAGAGTGCCAGTGCTGTTGTTGCGAGCCAAATAGCTCACCGACAACCATATCTCCGCGCCCAGCGAACCCTCCACCAGAAAAGGCTGCTCCCAGTACCACTATCTAACCTGTGGAACGGCCTATCCGAGCCGCGTTCTGTACCACCTGCCGGTGATGGAGGTGACCTTTGCAACGTGTTAGAATTTCAATGAAATACGCCGCGAGAGAAGCTTGTCTTGATTGAGATTGCGCCTTCCATTTTGTCCGCTGATTTCGCTCGCCTGGCGGAAGATGCTAACGCAGCCTTGCGAGGTGGTGCGACCCTCCTGCATGTCGATGTGATGGATGGTCATTTTGTGCCTAACATCACGATTGGTCCGCCGGTGGTCGCCTCACTGCGCAAGGCCGTAGATGTTCCTCTCGACTGCCACCTGATGATCGAAAATCCCGATGAGTACATTCCCGCGTTCGCAGATGCGGGTGCGACTTGGGTCACCGTTCATCAGGAAGCATGTGTTCATCTCAACCGTAGCCTGCAGCTAATTCGTAGCCATGGCATGCGTCCCGGTGTTGCCATTAATCCCGCCACTCCTGTTCAGACGCTTGGCGAGGTTCTGGACATTGTGGATCACGTGCTGGTGATGTCGGTCAATCCGGGCTTTGGCGGTCAGACCTTTATCGCGCGCACGCTGGAAAAGGTTCGCAAACTGGCGATCATGCGCAATGCCAAAGGCGTCGATTTTCGCATTGAAATCGACGGCGGCATCGACCTGGAAACTATTGGCGCCGCTGCTCGTGCCGGAGTAGAGATCTTCGTCGCCGGCAGCCATGTTTTCGGCAAGGGCGATCCCGCGAGCAGGGTGCAAGAATTGCTGAAGGCCGCGCAGGAAGCAATGTTGCAGCGTGCCTGATTTGCGTGATCAAGTGCTTGGCAGGCGGTTGCAAGTGAGTCGGCCGGCTGCGTAGGATTTTCAAAGGTGGTCAGGATGTTTCGTCGCGTACTTATAACCGTCATCGCTGGATTCTTGTCGGCATCGCTGTGCTCGGTCGCCCAGAATTCGTCCGGTGTCCAGACTCAAACTACAACCACCACCAGCCCCAATTCCACCGGGACCGGCCAGACCACATCGACCACGACGACAATATCTCCGCAGTCCAGCAACAAGAAAGCCAAGAAGAAGAGCAAGAAGGTTCAGAACCCAATCGCGAATGTCGATTCCAAGCAGCCTGACAAAGTACTCTTCGACCGCGCCATGGACGCGATCAAGCATGGCAAGTACGATGTTGCGCGTCTCAGTCTGCAGACGCTGATTAACACCTATCCCGACTCGGAATACATTGCGCGCGCGAAACTGGCAATTGGCGACTCCTGGTACCAGGAGGGTGGTGCCGCGGCGATGGCGCAGGCCGAGAGCGAATACAAGGACTTCATCACCTTCTTCCCCAACATGCCGGAGGCGGCTGAAGCGCAGATGAAGATCGCCAACATCCATTTCAGCGAGATGGAGAAGGCTGACCGCGACCCGACTCATGCCCGCCGTGCTGAGGAAGAGTATCGCCAGATGATCCTGCAGTTCCCGGACAGTCCGCTGGTCCCGCAGGCAAAAGAGCGCCTGCTGGAGGTGCAGGAGGTTCTGGCTCGCCGGGAATACCTGATTGGGCATTTCTATTTCTTGCGCGAGGACTATCCTGCGGCCATTGCCCGGCTGAAGTCTGTCACCGACACCTATCCGCTCTACAGTGGTGCCGCTGATGCGCTTTTCGAGTTGGGCAACGCTTACGAAAAGCAGATCGACATCATCCGGCGCACGAAGCTGCCCGAGAGTGCGAAGGGTACGCTGATCAAGCAGTACGTGGCGGGAGCGACCGGGGCCTATGATCGTATTCTGACCCGGTATCCCCTGGAGGCTGCCAGTAGAGACGCGAGGAAGCGGCTGGAAGCCATGAAGCAGCCGATTCCCAAGGCTACGCCGCAAGCCATCGCGGAAGACAAGGCCGAGATCGCCAGCCGCGGTAATTTGGGTCATATCGGCAAGGTCATGGAGAATTTCCACCGCGGACCTGACGTCTCTGAGGCGACGAAGGTCGGCGAGCCGACTCTGGTCGATCCCAGGCAGGCCAGCGCTCCAGACATAGTGCGCGAGGCAAATGCCAGTGTCACCAGCATTTTGAGCAGCGCCGGGGTCGGCAACACCGTGTCGGTTGAAAAAATCAATGGAAATGCGCCGCCCGCACCCAACGCTCCTGTTCCGCATTCGGATTCGGCCCCAGGCACTAGCTCACCTCCATCCGGGGATGCGACGACAACCGGTAACAGCGCCAATGGCACAGCACCTCCTCCGGCGACTGCTGATACGGAGATGAAGAATGACATGGCTCCTGCGCCTGGCAACAATGGACCGGCGCCCGTGCCGCCTCCCACCCAGGTCAACGATCTTGCCAATGCGCCGGCGAGCACGAATCCGCCCGCAAGCAACGGCTCACCTAATGCATCCAGCAGTTCTGCCCAGCAACAGGCTCCTGCTGCTGACTCAAATACGGAGAGCACGTCTAAGAAAAAGAAGAAGCATCACCTGTTCTTCTAAATCGATGAAGCCTGGATTGGAGCGTTCTTCGCATTGCCCTCGCATGTTGAAATCAGCCCGGCAAGCGGTTTGCACGTAGCTTGCCGTTGTGTTAACCTCATTGTTTGTCCCGGCTGGCAGGGAAGAATCATGCTGGTTCGGCCATACGTGTCGGATCACGCAGGCTGGCGTAGCTCAGCTGGTAGAGCATCTGATTTGTAATCAGAGGGTCGGGGGTTCAAGTCCCTTCGCCAGCTCCAGAATCGAAACCTTGAGCGCGCCGCGAGGCGTAGCAGGAGCAAGCCAAACGAGACGCGCAGCTCTCCCGGAGAACTGAACCCAGCAGCAGCTTCCCAATTGTAAGACGCGCGAAAGTTCGATCGCGCGGCTGTTGCCGAGTCTTGCCGGAGTTGCGAAGTTTGGTGTTGTGCGTTCTTTGATAGCAGGATTAAGCGATTCCGGGCCTCGGCAATCCGGCTCTCAAAGGTTGAAGAGAGCGAAATGCTCGGTCAAACTGGGGCCCCCGACTGGCCGCCGTAGCCTGCCCTGAGCGAAGCCGAAGGGCGCTGGTGAGGGTTGGGAATGTGCACAGGTGGCCGAGTGGTTAATGGCAGCAGACTGTAAATCTGCCGCTCCTTGCGAGCTACGGAGGTTCGAATCCTCCCCTGTGCACCAGCTTTCCGGCATTAAGGGATTAAGCCCCTTCAGGGGCGGCAGTGATGAACAAGTTTATTGTGGCTATGGGCGCGTATGCGGTGTTGGCCGCCTTGGCTTGGACGACACTGAGCGATCCGAAGTTTAGGTTTGCGACGTTGGCAGTCCTGGCGTTGTTCGCGATTCGGACGTGGTCGTGGAGCAAGAAGCTCGAGAACGAGCACCGCGACGAATAGGGTTTGAGCCGCAAGCGCCGAGCCGCGAGCCTCGCTGGGCAAACGTGATTAGCCCACCGCGGAAGCGGTGGGTACGAGCGGCAATCAGGTACGAGTCCCGTAGGGACGGCACAAGGCGGGAGTAACTCAGTGGTAGAGTCACAGCCTTCCAAGCTGTTGGTCGCGGGTTCGATTCCCGTCTCCCGCTCCAGAGTTTGTGCTGCAAGGCTGTATCAGTTTGCAAGCTGATGTAGCTCAGTTGGTAGAGCACTCCCTTGGTAAGGGAGAGGTCATCGGTTCAATCCCGATCATCAGCTCCAGAGTTTTGAGGTTGTCGGCTTTCGATCTATGACCACTGTCGAGCGAGTTCCGTTTCAGCAGGCTGATATTGCGATCGAAAATCCGACGGAGTTTGAGCATCTGCGATCGGCGTTTGCGAGAGTGTTTGCTCCGCGGTCGATCGAAAGCTGGCTACGGTTGCTGAAGCGGAAGAGCATTCCGATTCGCGACTTCCATCGCATTTTGCGCGAGAGGTTACTGGAACAATCGGATCGGGTGCTGGCGCACTGCGGCAAGTCGTCGCAGCAGCTTTACGACGCGCTCACTGTCAGCGATCAGGCGCAGATGCGCGAATTTTATTTGACGATGCTGGAGGCGGTGGATCTGCCTCTGCGTGAGAAGTACAAGAAACTTTACCGCTATTCATAAGGCGAAGAGACATGGCGAAAGAGAAATTTGATCGCAGCAAGCCGCACGTGAACGTAGGCACCATCGGTCACATCGATCATGGCAAGACCACGTTGACGGCGGCCATCACCAAGGTCCTGCAGAAGCACAATCCC
>Ga0181532_10000126_pt1 | contig 74197 bp, 78 predicted proteins | sample PEATcosm2014_Bin_33_FD_119768 | JGI IMG/M metagenome (GOLD analysis project Ga0181532, IMG submission 119768) | Peatland microbial communities from MTU Mesocosm Facility, Houghton, MI, USA - PEATcosm2014_Bin11_30_metaG | ecosystem: Environmental > Terrestrial > Soil > Wetlands > Peat | place... | reverse complement strand
GCGATTTGCTGGTCTAGCAATGCTTTGGCTGCGTCGTCGTTTCCGGATTCGTTGTGCGAATTACATCCGCCCGCAGCCAAGATCATTCCTCCGGCAAGACCCGCCACCGCCGCCGCCGTCATGGGATGCATGCCCCGGGCGCGGGACGCATCCACAATGGCCGCCACCCGCCCTTCCAATGGACAGGCCCGCGCCATGGCAATGGCGGCTGTTTGGGGCGGCGGGCGAAAGCTCCGCGCAATATCCACCAGATGCCCCGCATAATCCGATGCCTTGCAACCGATGTTCAGCACCATGTCGTCGCAGGCGCGTTCCCGCTCGACACACATTCTGCGGGCCGCAAGCCAGACCAGCGGGTTGAACCAGTAAAACGCGCCGACGATGCCGGTGATCATCTGTGTCCAACAATCCCATCGCCGCACATGGGCCAGTTCATGCTGCAAGACTACGCGCCGACGCTCCGGCGGCCATTGCCCGGCTTCCATCGGCAATAAAACCGTTGGCCGCCGGGTTCCCCAAGTCCCCGGCATGACGTTCTCCGCGCTTTGCAATAAAGTGACCGGCCGGCGGATGCGCCACTGCCCGCGCAGTTCGCCCAGCAATTTTGTCCAATCGGCATCACGCAGCACCTGGCAGCCCCGTTCAATCCGCCGCACACGCCATTGCGCCGCCAAGATGGAGCCAAGAGCCAGAAGGCTCCCGCCCGACCATGCAAAAAAGGCGAGCAGGACCCAGTTGGCGCTGAATTGGGCGGCAAGTTTTCCATGGCTTGCGGACGGCGCGGCAGCCGGGCGGGTGGCGCTGGCGGCTGCGTTTGGCAGCGGCGCCCGATTGACGAACGTTGTCGCCGGAGCGATCGGGCCAAATTCCAGCGCCACCGAGAACTGGTTGCCGGCGCCGGAACCGGCGGACACCGACCACAGCGGCTTTTGCCACGCGGGCGGCAGGGATGCAAACAACGGCAGCAACGGCAGACTGGCCACGCTGAGGAACCAGATCAAATGCCGCGTCGCCGCCGAGGCGCGCCGCAGGCACAGGCATACTCCGCCGGCCACGGCAAGGACGACGAAACTCCGCAGCGCGGTGTCCAGAATCAATGCCGCGGCGTTGCAATGCCGCAGGCCGTCAAAAATGGTTTGGCTCAGTGACGTCATGTTAACGGCCCTCCTTCCTGGCTTGATGGATCATTTTTTGGAGCTTCTTCAATTCATTGTCGGAAATGCGGGTGTCGGCATTTTCGAGCAAGGCCGCCATCGCCTGGCTGGCCGACCCCCGAAAAAAAGTCGAGACGACCCGCCGCAACGCGGATTGGCTGGCGGTTTCCCGCGACACGCGCGGCACATAGACAAAGCGCGCGCCCTCCTGATGATGTCTGACGTGCCCCTTATCCTCCAAAATCCGCAGCAAAGTGCGGACAGCGGAATCGCCCGGGGCATCGGGCAGGGCGGCGCGCACCTCGCTGGCGGTGGCGGATTCCCTCGCGTGCAAGACGTCCATGATCTGCCGCTCGCGTCGGCTCAATTGATGTTCCAAACTCATGATGTGTTAAATTATTAACACCCCAATGCCCGGCGTCAACAGAAAAATGTTAAAATTTTAACATTTTTCCGGCGGCGGTTTCCGGCTCCTTTTTTTCAGGATTGACCTTCAGCCGGTTTTGACCATCCTGTGGCCGTGCAAACGAAACTATTTCTAATGGCGGCCATTATGTGCGCCGGCCTGTCCGTTTCCGCCCAGGATTGGGCGAAGGCCCGGCTGGAAAAATCCCCGCGCCACGGCGAGTGGGTTGATGTGAAAAACGGCTCCCGCGCCGTGCATTGTTTCATCGTCTATCCCGAAGTCAAAAATCCGGCCGCGGCCGTCATCGTCATCCACGAGATTTTCGGCCTGACGGATTGGGCGCGCAGCGCGGCCGATGAAGTGGCCGCGGCGGGATGCATTGCCATCGCGCCGGACTTGCTCTCGGGCGCCGGCCCCAAGGGCGGCGGCAGCAGCGACTTTGCCGGCGTCGATGATGTTCGAGCCGCCATTTTCAAATTGCCCCCGGCCCAAATCACCGCCGATCTCAATGCCGTGGCGGATTACGTCAAAGCGCTGCCGGCGGCCAACGGCAAACTGGCGGTGGCTGGCTTTTGCTGGGGTGGTGGCCAGACCTTTCGGTTCGCCTGCAATCGGTCCGACTTGAAAGCCGCCTTCGTTTTTTACGGACCGCCTCCTGACGGGAAAGAAATACAGAATATTATGTGTCCGATCCATGGCTTTTACGCGGGCAACGACGCCCGCATCAGTTCCACCATTCCGGCCACGGAGAAGCTCATGAAGGCGGCGGGCAAGACTTACAAACCGGTGACGTACGACGGGGCCGGCCACGGCTTCATGCGCGCGGGCGAAGATCCCGCCGGGGGAGAGGCGAACAAGAAAGCCCATGACCAGGCATGGAAACGGTTCAGGGTCCTGCTCGGAAAACTCTGAGCACCCGGGTCGTTTTTGTTCAGCAAAAATGTTGCCCGAAAAGACTGTCAAAAAGATCGGCAGTATATTAGCTTGCAATCACCCCTTTCGTTCAAATATATGCTTGTAAACAGGCATTTTATGTGCTTTATTTAATCGGCAACAATATCGGCATAAATGACCACAAAAGCCGCCAGCAAAACACTTTATGATCATCCATCGGACATGGAGCCGCTCCTGCCTCGAGACGGTGAAGCAAGATGGCCTGCTCTGGCTTTGGCTCTCATCCGGGGTGCGGAACGGCTGCGGGCTTCGCTGCATCCCATCACCCGCGCGCTGGTCGCCGACCTGGTGCGCTCGATGAACAGCTACTACTCGAACCTTATCGAAGGCCATCGCACGAGGCCCAGGGACATCGACGCGGCACTGCGGAAGGATTTTTCCGTAAACCCCGCACAGCGTTCGCTCCAGATTCAGCACCTCGCCCACATGGAGGTTCAGGCGGAGATGGAAACACGGCTGCGCACCATGCCGGCCAGTGAGATTTGCTCGGTTGGATTTCTTTGCTGGTTGCACGAAGGATTCCATCGGCGGCTGCCGGAGGAATTTCGCAAACTCGAAGACGAAAAAGCAAAGGTCCATGAAATCCAGCCCGGCAAACTGCGCGAAAGCGAGGTGAGTGTGGGACGGCACATGGCGCCCGCCAGCAAAAAGTTAAGGCAGTTTCTCGATCGGTTCGCCGAGTTTTACGGTCCGTTGGTGACGACAAATCCCGATTCGTTGGTTGCCGCGGCTTCCGCTCACCATCGCCTGACTTGGATTCATCCGTTCCTCGATGGCAACGGACGTGTGGCGCGGTTGTTCACCCAGGCGTGGTTCGTCAAAGCGGGCATTGACAGCGACGGACTGTGGACAATCTCGCGCGGACTGGCGCGGCGGAAAGCGGACTATCAAGCGGCCCTGGCCAACGCCGATGAGAAACGCGTCAACGACTACGATGGACGCGGGTATCTCTCGCAACGTTATCTGGGCGAGTTTGGCGAGTTTTTCTTAAGCATCGCAGTGGATCAGGTCGAATTCATGCAGGAACTCCTGGCTTTGGATGGCATGCTGAACCGGATCGCCGGTTATGCGGAGCGCAAGGAGTCGGCCAGGGAACTTCCGGGCGGCTCCGCCTTGGTGCTCCGGGAATTATTCCTGCGCGGGGAGATTGCGCGCGGCGACGTTCCGCGAATCGTCGGCGCGTCGCCCCGAACCGGGCAGAAGGTCACGGGAGAACTGCTGGCGGAACGGCTGGCAACATCCAGTTCGCCGAAAGGACTGCTGCGTCTTGGCTTTCCTGCTGATGCAGCCGGTTGTTATTTCCCGAATCTGTACCCCGCCGGCGCGGATTGATGGCTGTCACTCGGCATCCAGGATGTTGCCCGAAAAGAGCGGTCTGCGGGTGGGGCCAGGGAAAAAATTCTCCATGAATGTCGGGTCATGGAAATCACTGTAACTGCGCCCTCGCTGGGGTTCCTTCGTGCCAAATGCATTCCAGCACGTGAGGGTGCCATCTTTCGCCAATGCCCAAATGATCTGGGAATCCTCCGTCGCGGCCAGCCAGTCGGCGTACTTGCTCGGATGCTTGCTTTGGCCGAATTTCATTGCCCAGAGGGTGCCATCCGCTTCCAGCGCGGCAAACTGCAGGTATCCGCGTGATAGCGCAATCCAATCTGATTTGGTTCCGACACGCACGGCATCCCGATGCAGGCCGCGGCGGACGTATTCGCCAAAAACTTTTGAGGGAAGGTTACCGGAGACCCATAGGCTGCCATCCGTGCGAACGCCCAAGCTTAAATTCGCAACGCTGACAATTGATAACCAATTGGTCCCCTCCGTGTTCCCAAGTGGCGATAGGGCGCCGATACGAGAGAGGCTTGCCATAAATTCTAACTCCCTTGTGCTCCCATTGCGTTTGACGCCCATGGGTTGTCCAAAGGACGGAACAAAAACATTTATCCAATCAGATTCGTCTCCAATGCGAACAGGATTAGAAATATTCTTCGAGTATATATCGCTTTGGTCGCGTCCCCATCCCCAGAGCGTCCCATTCTTTTTGACAGCGAGAAAAACGCCGCCACCCGCTGCGATCTCTTTCCAGTCTGAGTCAGGGCCGATTTGGCGGATGTCTGATTGGTTGGGAATTCTCCAGAGCGTCCCGTCAGATTGAATGGCGACCGCCCCCTCGAGACCGGCCGCCACTTGGACCCAGTTTGAGTCATGCACAAACCCGCCGGAAATGCTTTTCAATAAGCCTTGGTTGAGCCTGCCGGAAATGAGTTTCCATGTGTAGTCCTTTTTTCCAATCCAAAGTCTGCCATCGGGCAACAAGACGTACAGATCCAACGCCGAAGCCTCCATCCTGGCTTGTCCTGCGCCGCTGATTCGGGCCGGGCCATGGGGAGGCTCAAACGTCTGGAACAATTCCCAGGGGCGGTCGAAAATCGCGATGGCCACCAGCGTCACGCAGCCCGCAACTGCGCCGGCCCGGGTCAAATTTCCAATCCAGACCTGCCAGTCGATTTGCAATTGCTGGTAATTCTTGAAGGCGAGCCAGAGAAAAGTGACAGTCATGATCGGCCATGCCAGCACGGGAAAAATCGCGTTGGGCGCAAAAAAAGCGTGCTCGGCGACACCAGGGCAGAATTCCTCTAAAAGAAAGACCGCCATCTCCGTCAGCGCCGCAAAGCACAGGATTGTGGGAACGGCTTGCAACAGGCCGCGGCTCATCGTAGAGGCGTAAAATGCAACTCCGGTGATCAGCGCGGCGACTTCCACGGCATTTTGCATTTCTAAATTCATGGTCCGCATGCCGCCCATGCCTAACAGAATCCAGGGAATGATTCCGCCCAACACGATTCCCAAAACCAGCGCGACCGCAAGCTTCACTTCAAATTGATTGCGCTTGCTGATCGGCAGGCAGAGAAGGCTTTCCAATGTGTTGAGGCGGCGTTCCTCGGCCACTGCCACACATCCAATCACGAGCGGCACCGCCGCCAGCCAAATGCTGGGGACGGCTCCTAAAATCAGCTCTTTCTCAATCCAATGTGGAGCAAAATGGTGGATGACCAGAGCAGCCAAATGCAATAGCGCCAGCAACGGAATCAGGAACATCGTGACTTCCTGCAATTGCAGTTCCTTCTTTACCAGGGCTGTCCACCGATTTGGTCTGCCTTTGATTTCGAAGGCCAGCCACCGCAATGACACTGCGCGCCCCGACGTCAAAGAAATTTGCCCGCCGGTCCACGCCACATCCTGCGCGCCAAGAAAAAGCCGCCGCGCCCACAAGAAACCCGCAGCCGCATATGCTGCCAGCACACCAAAAATGATGATTGACAACAAGTCGCTCCCGTTGTGTATCCAATGGCTCACAGAGAGCATTGTGGCGGCGCAAATCATTGGTGGAACAACCAAAGTGCAAAAGAAAGCGGACACCATGTCGCGCAACAATAAAGTGGTCCACAGCCCGCCGGAAAAGGCCAGGAGCGTCATCAGCGCGCTCATTTTGAGCATGTCCAAACCGTGGTCATTCACCCAGACCTGCGTCCATAGACACAAAGCGAACAACGCCCACGCTGACAGCAGAGCGATGACGAGGAGTCCGGTCTTGATCCGCCAAAAACTCCGTCTTTCCACCGGTTGGACGAGCAGGAGGCCAAACGTGCCATGGCTCATTTCCTGTCCAAAGGGTGACAGGGACAAGGCCAATATCGCCGCGACAAAAATCAAGATCCATATGTTATTGATGTCATGCCACTGCCAAAGTGGCGTGGTCGCCGCCACCAACGCCACAATCCAGGCCGGCAGCAGCAGCCGAATCTCTTTGCGGACGAGTGGACTCATGGCGCGGCCTCCGCCAGGGTTTTGGAGGCGACAAAAATTTCCTCCAGCGACAACGATTCGCAATGGAGTTCCTCCGGATGCTGCGCGCGCAGGATTTCCATCAACTGCTCGCAGTTGCCGTTGCCCAGCAACTCCAGCTCGCGGCCTGACTTTTTCACGCCCAGCGCCCCGGGTAAATTCACGGCGGGCGGCGGCCCCGCAAAACGCGCCCGGATTTTCCGGAACCGGTCGCGCGCGCTGTCCGCCTCCATCGAGAAAAGCTCGCGGCCTTGTTCGATAATGGTGAATTCGTCAATCAACCCTTCGAATTCGGCGATCAGATGCGTCGAAACGAAAACGGTGCGGCGCTCCGGGTCGCCGGATTGATACGCGCCGATGACTGTTTCGATGAATTCGCGCCGGACAATCGGGTCCAGGCCCGAGGTCGGCTCATCCAGCACGAGCAATTCCGGTTCGGGACAAATCGCGCCGATCAAGGCCAGTTGTGTTTTCTGGCCCTTTGACAAATGGCTGGTCTTCTGCGCCGGGTCCAAATCGAAACGCCGGAGCAGATCCGCCTCGACCTCCGTGTTCCAATGCCGCCGGAATGAGGCCAGGTAATGAACCGTCTCGCGCACGGTCATCCAGGGATAAAACGCCACCGCATCGGGCACATAAGCGAGGCGCGATTTCACGGCCACTTCATCGCGGCGCGGATCCAGGCCAAACACGCTGACGCTGCCCGAAGTGGGCCGCAGCAGATTGAGCAAACATTTGATGGTGGTCGTTTTCCCGGCGCCGTTGCGTCCAAAAAAGCCGAAACAGCGGCCGGGCCGCACGTTCAGGTTGAGTCCGTTGACCGCGTCGAGTTTGCCGAAGCGGCGTGTAAGATTGTTGACTTCGATGACTGCCGGGCTGGTATTCATGATGATCGTCCTCCCTGGCTTCTGACTTGTTCTTTGGCGGCTTCACGTTCGAAAAACGCCAGTCTTTCCCGCGCCAGTTCGAGAAAAGTGTCCGCATCCACCTGCAATTGATGCGCCGTCACCCAGGCGTCGTCGATTTTTTCGACCAGCAATTTGTGCCGCGCCTGTTTGGTGAATGGCGAATGATTGTCCTTCAAAAAGCAGCCTTTGCCCGCGATGGTTTCGATCACCCCCTGGCTTTCCAATTCGGTGTAAGCCTTGGCCACGGTGTTGCGGTTCAAACGCAGTTGCTCGGCCAGCGGCCGGATCGAAGGCAGCGGCTCCCCCGCGCGCAGCGCCCCGCAGGCCGCCGCGTAACGAATCTGATCGACCAGTTGCAGGTAAACCGCCTTGCCCGATTTAAAATCTATTCGAAACAGCATAAAAAATTGAACTGTCATAGGACAGTATGACAGATGGCGGAATTTGTCAATGGATTATTTCAAATTATTTTTTCATCCGGGTTTTTTCCTGATCCTGATCTTACTCCTAATCCTCGGGGAAAAGAGATTAGGATTGGGAGCGGCTGCCCCAAAAAGTGAACTGCACCCTTATTCCGGGCAGCGAACCGCTTTTGCTTGCCGGGTCAGGGGAAGTCAGGGGAAGATGGGAGGCAGGATGCTGGCTGAGAATTTGCAATTGTCGCTCGATTGGCGGGGCCCCTCCACCCGGCCGGCAACGATTGTCCCGTTGCCGGAAGAATTGGCGGGGTTTCATCAGTTTGGCAAAAGCACCATCCGGATGACGACGAGCATTGCGCTGGCCGATGGAAGGACGGCGAGCGTGCCTGTGTTCGTCAATGAGTTCTGGACCTCCAAACAGCGCGCGGCCAGCCGGTTGCATGAGATTTCGTACCGCGCCTGCTTCAAGCCGCAATTGCCGCGATTTTTCATCGAGCGCCTGACCCGGCCCGGCGAGGTCGTCTATGATCCGTTCATGGGCCGCGGCACGACGCTGTTGGAAGCGGCCCTGTTGGGGCGGGTTCCTTTCGGCTGCGATGTCAATCCACTGAGCCTGCGTTTGCTCGGCCCCCGGCTCCGCCCTCCGGGTCTTGAAGAAATCCGCGCGCGGCTGGCGGAAATCAATTTTCGCGATCACGATGAGCTGCCGGAAGAGTTGCTGGTCTTTTATCATCCCGAAACGCTGCGCGAAATCGCCGCCCTGAAAAAATATCTGCTGGCCCGGAAGCAGGACGCGATTGATCAATGGATTTGCCTCGTGGCCCTGAACCGGCTGACCGGCCATTCCCCCGGATTTTTTTCCGTCTATACGCTGCCGCCGAACCAGGCGGTTTCAGTCAAATCGCAGCGCAAGATCAATGCCGACCGCAATCAAACTCCCCCCCGCCGCCATGTGCCGGAATTGATTTTGAAGAAGAGCCGCATCCTGCTGGGGGATTGCGACGCGACCATGCGCGGCGCATTGGGGGCGGTGGCGGCACAAGCGCTGCTCTTGAATCAAGCCGCGCGGGCCACGCCGCAGATTCCTTCCGATTCGGTCGCGCTGGTAGTGACTTCGCCGCCGTTTCTCGACGTGGTGGATTACGCCGGCGACAACTGGCTGCGCTGCTGGTTTCTGGGCATTGATCCAAAATCAGTCCGCCTGACCGTCCCGAAGAAACTGCCGGAATGGCAGGCCGAAATGACGGCCGTATTCCGGGAACTGCGGCGGGTGTTGCGGCCCGGCGGGCATGTGGCCTTTGAAGTGGGCGAAGTCCGCGCCGGAACCATCAAGTTGGAAGAGACGGTTGTGGTCTGCGGACTGGACGCCGGCTTGAAGCCGCTGCTCATCCTCATCAACGACCAGAAATTCACCAAAACCGCCAATTGCTGGGGCGTTGATAATAATAATAAAGGCACCAACACCAACCGGATCGTGCTCTTTCAGAAAACATAGCGGGTATGGATCGCCTCACGCTATTTGGCCTGGTTGCGGTTACCGCGATGCTGGTGTGCTACGCGCTGGAGGATCGCAGCCGCTGGTTTGTTTTGGGATTCGCCGGCGCCTGCGCCTTGGGATCGGTCTATGGGTTTCTGCAAGGCGCCTGGCCCTTCGGAGTGGTGGAGGCAATCTGGTGTCTCGTCGCGGTGCGGCGGTGGTGGCTGAAGAAAGGCTCAATGCGTGTGACGGAACAGAAATGAGCGATATGCCTTGGATTTCTTCTGGCCAGCTTCGTTGCGCCATTATAGTGTATGCGCATGGATACTCTGCCCCGGCCGGAAGTTATTTTGACGCATGAAAGCGATTTGGACGGCTTCGTCTCGGGGTTGCTTTTGCAGCGGCTGGCCCGGAAAATTTTCAACGCGGACATCCGCCTGGAATCCTACCATTACAACAATTGGAAAATGCGGGAACCGCGCGAAAAATCCGGCTGGGTCTGCGATTTGAGTTTCGAACCGCGCCTGGACAAGCCGGATTGGCTGCTGATTGATCACCATGCCACCGAGGTCCAGCCCAAGAGCGCGCATTTCATTCATGATGTCACCAAATCCGCCGGATTGCTCTGCTACGAATTGTGCAAGGAACACGGCCTTGGCTCGCCGCAATTGGATCGCCTGATCCACTTCAACAACGTGGCGGATTTGTTTCTGGAGGACGACCCAGATTTTGCCCTGGCCAACGATTTCGCCAACCTGGTAAAGACGTATCAGTTCTGGAATTTGCACGCGCTGATCGAGGGCCAACTGGAACGGTTGCTGGACCATCCGTTGCTGGAGGTCATGGCCGTGAAACGGCGCATCGAAGATCCGCTGGGTTTCGCATGGAGCAAGGCCAACGTGGCCGCCATCAGCCCGACGGTGGGTTACGTGGACACTGTGGTGGGCAACAATAATTTGATCGTCCACCAACTGCTGGAACAAAAAGCCACGCCCTACCCGGTGCTCCTAACCCTTTTTCGCAAGGCGAACAACACGGTGGTGGTGAGCTTGCGCAGCCGCAACGGCGAAGCCTTGAAAATTGCCGAGAAACTGCACGGCGGCGGCCACGCCAACGCCTGCGGGGCAACGCTGCCGCGTTCAGTCAGGTCGATTCCTGACGCGGTTGTCTATCTGCGTCAGCTTCTCGATCCCGCGCCCAAAAAAGACGCGCCGCTCAACAGCCTCGAAGCCTTGTTCGAGGGACTGGAAACCAAATCCTGACGCGGCCCGCTACAGGCGCAGGTGCGCCCACAACTCCGGCGGGCGCAATCTCATGTTGACAAAAAAAGGGCCAAAATCCGCATAGCGCGCGCTGACCTCGTCGAAGCGCATTTCATACACGATTTCCTTGAGCGCATCGACTTGATGGGCCATGAGCGTGACGCCCCATTCCCAATCGTCCAGCCCGGTTGATCCGGTGATCAATTGCGAAACGCGCCCGGCATATTTGCGGCCGATCCGCGCGTGGCCGCTCATCAATTTTCGGCGCGTGGCAAAATCGAGCGCATACCAGTTGTCCGTCGCGGCACGCCGCTTGCTCATGGGATAAAAGCCCATCACTTCCCAATCGGGCATCTCCGGGTAAAGGCGATACTGCTCGTACTGTTTCATCCGCTCCCGCATCTCGCCCATGCGCTTTTGGAAGGCCTCGCTTTCGGGGGCCAGCTTTTCCTGTTCGATCAGCGTCCGGCGATTTTCCTCCTCGGTCGGCATGTATTCGCTCAACTCCGTCACGCTCAGGTAGGAAAAGACGCGGACCAACGCGCCGGGAGGAAAACAAGCCTCCAAGTCGCGGTGCATCTGGCCGAGCTGGGCCAATTCAGCCGCGAGGAGGAAGAAAGCCAGATCGGCCTTGCCGCCAATCGTGGCGTAGGTGGTCAGACGGGGATGGGACGGCTGGGCATTGGCGGCGCAGAGGGTCTCCAGGCGGGAAAGGCACTCCGCTGGCTGCGCCCAGCGTTCCCGGTCCACGCGGTAAAAGAGATGCAGCGCGTGAATGCCGCGGTCCAATTTGATGACAGGAAGAGTCGTCATGGCTTATTCCACTTGCAAAACCTGGTCCAACAATCGCGGCAAATGTTCGGCAATGGCGGCGGTGCCGGCCAGCAACGAGACGCCGGCTTCCCTGGCCTCGAGTTGTTGCGCCGGGTCCTGCGCCGCCGACCAGCCCAGCACCGGAATATGCTGCGTGGCGGGGTCCTTCTTCAGTTGGGCGATGGAGGCGCAGGCGGGGCCGCCCGGCAAAATTTCAGCCACAACCACCAGCGGTTTTTCTTTTTGACATGTCTCAACCAGGGCCGCCATGTCCGCGAGCATCTGGACGCGATAACCCAGGTCGTGCAGCCGGTTGGCCAATTGGCCGCCCGGCATCAGGTTCGAGTAGTAAAGGAGGGCCAGGGGTTTGCTCATGGTGCGCCCGCCCTTTCCTTGTGCCAAAGCGTGCTCTGCTCATAAGCATGGGCGAGTTTCAAGAGAGTCTCTTCCCCGAACGGCTTGCCCAGCAATTGCAGGCCGATGGGCAGTTTCGGTTCCCGGGTGAATCCGCAGGGAAGGCTGACGCCGCAAATCCCCGCCAGATTGCAGGAAATCGTAAAAATGTCCGAGAGATACATCTGCAACGGGTCGTCCGCTTTTTCGCCGATTTTGAACGCCGGCGTCGGGCTGGTCGGAGTGATCACGGCATCCACCCGGGCGAAGGCGTCGAGAAAATCCTGGCGGATGAGCGTTCGAACTTTCTGGGCGCGCAGGTAGTAGGCGTCGTAATAACCGCTGCTGAGGACGTAAGCGCCCAGGATGATGCGGCGCTTGACTTCGGCGCCGAAACCGGCCCCGCGCGTTTTGCAGTAGAGATCAATCGGATCGGCCCCGTCCACGCGCAGCCCGTAACGGATGCCATCGAAGCGGGCGAGGTTGGCGCTGGCTTCGGCGGTGGCCACAATGTAATAGGCGGCCACGGCGTAATCGGTGTGGGGCAGTGAAATTTCCACGATTTCCGCGCCGAGTTTTTCAAAATGTTTGACAGCCACCTGCACCGCCGCGCCCACTTCCGCATCCAATCCGCCGATCATGTATTCCCTGGCCAGACCGAGCTTCAGCCCCTTGATCCGGCCATCGAGCGCGGCAGTGTAATCCGGCACGGGCCGCGGGACGCTGGTGGAATCGCGCGGGTCCTGTCCGCTGATGGCGCCCAGGACGATGGCGGTGTCGCCCACGTCCTTGGCAAACGAGCCGATTTGATCGAGTGAGGAGGCAAAAGCCACCAGGCCATAGCGGGAGACGCGGCCATAGGTGGGTTTGAATCCCACGCAGCCGCACAACGCCGCGGGCTGGCGGATGGAGCCGCCGGTATCGGAGCCAAGCGCGGCGATGCATTCATCCGCCGCCACCGCCGCCGCCGAACCGCCGGAGGAACCGCCCGGGATGCGCGAGATGTCCCACGGATTGTGCGTCACGCCAAAGGCCGAATTTTCGGTGGAACTGCCCATGGCAAATTCATCCATGTTCAAGCGTCCAAATACAATCGCGCCCGCTTCCTGCAATTTTTCAATCACCGTGGCGTTGTACGGGGAAATGAACCGACCGAGAATTTTTGACCCGCAATTCAGCGGCTGGCCGCGCACGGCAATCACATCCTTGATGGCGACGGGCACGCCCAGCAGCGGTTTTTGCGTTGCGCCGCGGGCGATGGCTTGATCGGCGGCGTCGGCCTGCGCCAGGGCATCGGCGGCATCGTAACTGATGAAGGCATGAATCCGGCCATCGACCTTCTGGATTTGATCCAGGCAGGCCTGCATCGCCTCGCGCGCGGAAACCTCGCGGCGGCCCAGCTTGGCGGCCAATTGGGAAATGGTCAGTTGGTTCAACATGGGTTGGGGTCACTCCACGATCTTCGGCACCATGAAAAGCCCGTTGGCGCTGGCCGGAGCGTTGCGCAGCGCCTCCGCGTTGGGCAGGGAAGGGCGAACCTCATCGGCACGAAACACGTTGACCAGGGGCACGGCGTGGGCCGTCGGTTCGATGCGGCTCACATCCAGTTCATTGAGCTTCTCGATGTAGCCGAGGATGTTGGCAAGCTGGGCGCCAAATTTTTCCTCCTCCTCGGGAGTCAGGGCGATGCGCGCCAGGTGCGCCACATATTTAACGTCAAAATCTCCAGCCATGGTCGGGACCTATTCTTCGTCGAATTTGCGTTTGATCAGGGCTTCGATTTCGGCCAGCGCTTCCTGGCAATCGTCCCCTTCGCAGTTGACCCCCAGTGTGCTGCCGGGGCCGGCGGCCAGCATCATCAAGCCCATGATGCTTTTGCCGTTGACTGTTTCGCCGTCCTTCTCCACCAGGATGGTGCAGGCAAAGCGATTGGCGGCTTTGACAAACATGGCGGCCGGGCGGGCATGGATCCCCAACTTGTTGATCACAACAAATTCGCGCCGCATGGCGTGCTTGCCGCCTGTTTTCTTCGCACTACTCATTGTCTGTCATGTTGGACTTTGCCAAGAACTTATTCCAATGAATTATCACTGAATGTTTCCGGTCATTTGCGCAATCAGGCGGTCGTTCAGTTCCTTGGCCGGGTTCTGGCCGGAGGATTTCAACTTGATTTGAAAAGCGGCCACCTCAATCAACCGGGCCAGGTCGCGCCCGGGCCGCACGGGGATGGTGATGTGCGGCACCTCGATCCCCAGGATTTTCACATATTCCTGTTCCATGCCGAGGCGTTCCACATCGGGCACATCGTCCCACGCCTTCAACGTGATGACCAAATCAACCCCCTTCTGGCTGCGTATGCTCCTGACTCCAAACATCGATGCGACATTGATGATGCCAATGCCGCGCACCTCCATGTGATTGCGGGTAACCTCGGCGCTGGTGCCGATGATTTCCCGCCCGTCCAGGAGCGTGACGCGCGTGATGTCGTCGGATACCAGACTGTAGCCGCGCTCGATCAGGGCCAGGACGCTTTCACTTTTGCCGATGCCGCTCTCGCCGCGAATAATGACGCCGACGCCGAGAATATCGACCATGCTGCCGAGTTCGCTGCTGCGCGGGGCGAACAACATTTCCAGGGCCAGCGTGGCCAGGTTGATGAACTTCATCGTAATCATCGGCGTGACGAAAATGGGCACCTGCGCCAATTCGGCGGCGCGCAGAAAGACCTTGTCCGGCTGCAAATCGCGCGAGAAAACGACGGCGGGAATCTTGAAGGAAAAAAGATTGGCATAACGTTTGGCCCGTTCGGCGGGGGAAAGCGTTTTCAAGAAACACGTTTCGGCATTGCCAATGACCTGCAAACGTTTGCTGGCAAAATAGCGGGTGAAGCCGGCCAGGGCCAGCCCCGGCCGGTTGACCGTGGGTTCGCGGATGATGCGTTTGAGGCCGCTGGCGCCGGCCACCAATTTTAATTCGAGGCTCCGGGCTTCGCCGGTATAAAGCCGTTCGACAGTAATCGTATCGCGTTGCATGAGAATCAGATCATAGGAAATGAATGCCCAATATCCAAGCACGAATGACCAAATCGTCGAGGTCTGGATTCCGGCTCATGGCGCCGCTTCATGCCTCTATCGTCACGTGATCGGTGGACTTGGCCTGGCACAGCAAAATGAAGTTGTTGATGTCTTGCGGAGTCCTGGCGCAGTAGAGGAAGTGGATGTCGCCTTTCCAACTCTGATCGGTCAGGTAGCGCAGGATGGACATAAGCGGCGTGATGCCCACGCCTCCGGCGATGAGCACGATGCTGGTGGACTGCGTGCCGTCGAAGGTGAAGCGGCCGGCGGGAGCGGAAACATCGAGCATGTCGCCTTCGCGGAGGGTGTCATGGAGGTGGCGCGAGGCGAGGCCGATTTCCTCACGCTTGATGGTGAGTTCGCAGTAGGCGGGCCGGGCCGGAGAAGAAGCGATGGTGTGGGTGCGGTTGACCCTTTTACCGGCGATCTGTAGCGAGAGGAAGAGGTGCTGGCCGGGGAGATAGTTGAACGGGAGACGGGTGCCGTCGGGTGAGGCGAGGCGGAACGTACGGACGTCGGGCGTTTCTTGGATGATACGCACCACGCGCAATGGACCGGACTATAATTTCGACTTGACTGCCGTGGCGGGCGGCGGCGAGCCGGGGCGGCGCCAGTAAACCGCCAGCCGGTATCCGAGCAGGACGGCCAGCACCGCCGCAAACGCCAGCGGCTGGCGCACATCGGCTTTCACCTGCATGTAATAGTGAATCACACCCGCGATGGCGGCCACATAAGCCAGGCGATGAAGCGCCCGCCAGCGTTTGCCGCCAAGGCGTTTGATCATGGCATTGGTGGAGGTGACGGCCAGCGGCACCATGACCATGAGACCGGTGATTCCCACCAGCAGGTATTTGCGTTTGAGCATTTCAGACCACGTGCTGGAAATGCTGAACGACTGGTCGAGGCTGAAGAAAATCAGGAAATGCAGGCAGGCGTAGAAGAAGGCGTAAAGCCCGAGTGTGCGCCGGAAGGAAATAATCCAGTTCAAGCCAGTGATTTTTCGCACCGGTGTCACCAACAGTGTCAGCATCAAAAAAACCAGCGCCGACATGCCGGTCGTCAGGATTGCGAAATTGACCGGGTTGGCGCCAAGCCTGAGGCGCCAGCCATCCCAGCCCAGCAATGCCAGCGGCACGGCGGCATTGACGAGCACGAGAAACTTGGTGAAACGAAGATCGTTCTCTTTCACGACGGTTTCTGCCAGTCAGAAATTTGCGCGCAGATCCATTCCGGTGTACAAATGACCCACCTGCTCTGCGTAGCCGTTGAACATCATGGTGGGACGCCGCCCGGACTCGCCGATCCGCTGTTCCGTCGCCTGACTCCAGCGGGGATGGTCAACCTGCGGGTTCACGTTGGCGTAGAAGCCGTATTCATTCGGGGCCTGCATACTCCAGGTCGTGCGCGGTCGCGTCGCCACCAGCTTGATTTTGACAATGGACTTGATGCCCTTGAAACCGTATTTCCACGGTATGACCAACCGAATCGGGGCGCCGTCCTGTGGCGGCAAGGCACGCCCATACAGTCCGCTGGCCAGCAGGGTCAACGGGTGCATCGCTTCATCCATCCTCAACCCCTCGATATAAGGCCAGTCGAGCACACCGCCCCGCTGGCCCGGCATGCGCTTGGGATCCAGCAGGGTCTCGAAAGCGACATACTTCGCATCGCTAAGCGGCTCCACCACATCGAGGAGTTTGGACAGCGAAAAACCAACCCACGGAATGACCATGGACCATGCTTCGACGCAGCGCATGCGGTATATCCGCTCTTCTGGCGGACTGATTCTCAATAAATCGTCGAGGTCGAAAACCTTGGGCTTTCTCACCAAGCCCTCGACCGACACCTGCCAGCCTTTGGTCTCAAATTTGGCCGCCGCTGGCGCAACCCCTTCCTTGTCAGTCGAAAATTCATAGAAATTGTTGTAATGCGTGATGTCCTGGAGGGAGGTGGCCGGGTCGGATACGCGAAAGCTGGCGGCATCCGCCACCGCAGCGGGCGTTGTCAGTCCCTTGATCAGGGGCGTATCAATGGAACCCGTGGCCACAGGATTGAGCCGCCTATAGACCAGGCCGGTGGCTATGGCGCTGGCCGCAACGATTCCGGCCCGCATGAACGTGCGACGATTGAAGTAAACGGCAGGGTCGGTGATTTCGCTGGCGGGTATTTGTTTCAGTTCCTTCATCGGGTTTTTCTCGACCCACCGTTGAATTCCAATTGTGCGCCTTTCCTTTCAATCAAACCAGTCAAATCGCAGAGATCATCAACTATTGATTGGTGCCTGCCGGCATATTCGTATTCATATTCGGCATGCTGTTGGTTGCCATCATATTCGTATTCATGTTCGGCATGCCGTTGCTTGCCATCATGTTTGTATTCATGTTCGGCATGCTGTTGGTTGCCATCATATTCGCATTCATATTCGGCATGCCGTTGCTTGCCATCATTTTGGTGGTTCCGCCCATCATGCCGTTGGTATCGGCCATTCTCGAATTGGGGGCGGGCGTCTCGGTTGAATCGCTGGCCCTGCCTTGGTTACAGCCCACCAGCGCCAATGCGGCCAGAACTGGAATTGCTAACAGTGGAATTACTGATTTCATAAGCTTATTTTCGCTTTTATTGTTCATGTTTATTGCCTTTCGTTTTTGCATTTATGAATTGGTCGAAACAGAAGCGGATTCCTTACGGCAAAATTCGATTAAGCTGAATCTGTGTTTTCTTTTTTCGCGACCCGGCCATGCCAAATGCCGGACGCAATCAGCACGACCGCGCAGGCGGCGGTGAACAGAATCAAAAACGGCGAAGGCAACATGAACCACGCGACGACCGAGGCGGCGGCGGAGAGTCCTCCGCTGAGGTAGCAGTAAAACGCGCTGGCTCGCGCGCTTTGCGCGCTGCGCTGTAGAATCATTTGCATCGCCTGGTCGGCGCGCGTAAGCGCCGCCGCGCAATCGTTCGAGCAAACCATGCGGGGCGCGGTTGGCGATGGGATGCAGTCGTTGCACAACGCCCGTCCGCAATACGCGCAGACAGCCACGGCGTCGGTGTTGTGCCTGGAGCATTTCATGGTTGGCGATGTTCCTGCGTTGTTCGGGAGAAATCTGGATTGCGGTGGAGGCTCGTTCAATCCCGCAAAACGTGGCAGGTATAACCGCCGGGGTTTTTCAGGAGATACTTTTGGTGGTATTCCTCCGCCGGATAGAATTTCGTTGCTGGCGTAATCTCGGTTGTGATCGGCCGATTGAACTTGCCCGATTTGTCCCACTGCGCCTTCACGCGCTCGGCGGTCTGTTTCTGCGCTTCGCTGGTGTAGAAAATGGCCGAGCGATATTGCGTGCCCACGTCGTTGTGCTGCCGGTTCAACGTCGTGGGATCGTGCATGCGAAAGAAATAATCCAGCAACGACTCGTAACTCAGCCGCGCGGGATCGAACACCACTTGAACGGCCTCCGCATGACCGGTGGCATGGCTGCAAACCTCTTCGTAGGTCGGATTCGCGCTATTGCCGCCAGTGTAACCCACGGTCGTTTCGGTGACACCAGGAATCTTGCGAATGATCTCCTCCATCCCCCAAAAACAACCGCCCGCCAGGATGGCCGTCTCGCGGGTCGGGGCCTTGATCAAACCCGCCTTCACGAACGGTTCGAGATATTGGCCATACCCGGCCTGGTCCATCTCTTTCACGGGAATGAATTTCAGCGCCGCGGAATTAATGCAGTAACGCAAACCTTTCTCTCCCGGTCCGTCGTTGAACACATGGCCGAGATGCGAATCCGCCATTTTCGAACGCACTTCCGTCCGCTCCATGCCGAAAGCCGGGTCTTTCTTCTCCACCATGTCCACGCCTGTCACCGGCTGGGTGAAGCTCGGCCAGCCCGTGCCGGAATCAAACTTGTCCAGCGAACTGAACAGCGGCTCGCCCGACACCACGTCCACGTAGAGGCCCGGCTGGTGATTGTCCCAATAGGCATTATGGAACGGCGGTTCCGTGCCGCACTGTTGTGTGACGGCGAATTGCTCGGCGGACAGTTTCTTTTTCAACTGCGCCGGCTCCGGTTTCTTGAAATCCTTCATGCGTTCTGGTCCATAGGTTGAAATGTTTGTCGGCTGCGCGCATCCCCGGCGCTCCATCGCGACAATACCCGCCGCCAACAACACCACTGCGGTGATCGCCGCTATTTTGATTGAGAACATACGCTTTCCTTTTATTCAGTTTAACTCACATTTAAGACTCTTCGCGCCAAAATTCCATTCCGGCACGATAAACATGAGTCGCATGTCCCGCTGAAAGCTTACAAAGGAAAATGAAAAAAACATGATTTCCATTCAGTAAGCGAAGGCGGGGGCGGCTTGCTTTTCCCGAATGAACAACTACCCTTTGCCTGTGGATGCCGACGATGATTCAATCACGAGCCAGGAGTTGCCGGCGGAAGGCATGAAAACGACGCCCGGCCTGTCCAACCCGGAACGGTGGGTGGAACTTCACGGTGATTACCTTTTCAGGTACGCGATGATGCGTCTGCGCGACGCCACCCGGGCGGAAGACGCGGTCCAGGACACATTCCTCGCTGCGCTTAAAGGAGGCAAAAGCTTCGCCGGCCGGTCGTCGGAGAAGAGCTGGCTGGTCGGCATCCTGAAAAACAAAATTTGCGATTCTTACCGCAAAGCCAGCCGCGAAACCTCCTTCACGGACCTGGAGTTTTACTCGGACGAAGAGAGCGACCGTTTTGTCCCGGATGGCCTGTTTAAAGACGGTTGGATTCACGAACTCGGTCCGCAAGAGTGGTCAAGTCCCGGCGCCAGTCTGGACAGTGAAATGTTCTGGCAGACGTTTCGCGATTGCTCGAACAAACTGCCAAAGAAGGTCGGCACTGTGTTCACTTTGCGGGAGGTTGACGACATCGAGGGCAGGGAGATTTGCGCCATGCTGAACATTTCTGAAAGCAATTTATGGGTGATGTTGCATCGCGCCCGCATGGCCTTGCGTCGCTGCATGGAAGTGAACTGGTTTGGAAAAAAGGATCTGCCGGAATGAACCAGGCGTGTGTTGGCATGGCGTTGGCGGAATTCCGGTGGTTCTTCAAAAGGCGGGACAAATCCGAAATTAATCGTAAGGATTCGCACCGTCTCTCCGACGAACTGGTGGGCGGTGCTGCGTTCGGCGCGGGTGCGGCGGGCCCACCGGCTCGAACGTTGCTGGTTCGCCGGCGGAAAACAATATGAATTGGCCTTCTAACAATGTCAAAACGCTCGTCCGAAGGCTTGGTGACCTTTCACCCAGTTGCAAGGAGGCCATCCGCCTGCAATCAGCCGCGCTCGACCGCAAGCTCACGTTAATGGAGAGGTTCGGTTTGCGTTTTCACCTCGTGCTGTGCAAATGGTGCCGCGCTTATGGCAGGCAGATCACGTTTCTGCGCTCGGCGGCCAGGGAGCATGCGCTGGACGACCAACATTTACCGCAGGAGGCACTGTCCTCTGAAGCCCGCGAGCGTATCAAACGGATGCTGCAATCCAGCAAGGAATAAGATTTGTCCATAACAATGCTCACAACAGTGGTGCGAGATTTGCGTGAGGAGCGTATGTCTCATAAAACTGGCGTATCCGTTTTCGGGCTTGGGCGGCCCGAAAAGCAAAGAATCGTGTCTTGACTTTGTGGGGCGCCCGCCCGAAAGCCGTTGAACGTGCCCGGTCAGCCGCCCTTGGGTCTGGATTTTGAAAACGGATTGACCACCGGCACACCGGTGTTGCGAAAGTCCTCTTCGTCCCGGCTGACCACGGTCAACCCGTGAACCAGCGCCGTCGCGGCCAAAAAAGCATCGAGGATCGGAACCGGCTGCTGCAAACTCAATCTTCCCCATTGGTCCGCCACCTTTTCGTCCACCGGCAAGAGGCGGTCGGCAAATTCGTTGGCAACCCACAGCAGCCACTTCTCCAACGCCCGCGCTTGAACCGGGTCGCGAAGGCGAATCCGCTCGATCCCCTGGCGGATTTCCCCCAGCACCAGCACGCTGATGAACAGTTCCTCCTCGGCGGTTTCTTCAAACCATTGCCGCACCCCGGCATCACAATGTTGCTCCTTTCGCAGCTCGCTTAGGATGTTGGTATCAAGCAGGCAACCACTCATAGTTCAATCGGCCGTTCAAGCTGCGGACCGCGCTCGAAATCCGTATCCTTGCCAACGTTGGGCATGGCCAGCAGGGCTTCCTTGAAGGACGTGCGCCTGCCCGCCTTTCCGAGCAGCGACTCCCGCAGGATGCGCCGGTGTTCCTCCTCCATCGAAACCCCGTGCGCGCCCGCTTGTTGTTTCAGCTTCTTGACGACCTTTTCTTCGATTTGTCTGACAATGAGTTGTGGCATGGTTCATCCATTCCAGTTCTGCTATCAATGCTGGCACAAACCACCCATGAAGGGAAGGGCAAAATCCCGTCTTGACTTTGCCGGGTGCCCGTCCGAAAACCATTGCACGTGCCCGGTCTCCGTCCAGGTTTTTATGCGGAATGGCGCGCGCAAAATGAATCGCGCCTCCTTTTGCGCGATCGCGCCGGCCCCCATCCGCCCGAACGCCTCCTGCAAACGGTCTGGCATCACCAGCGCCTCCAGCGCGATCAATTGCAGACGGTTGATGGCCGGTCCTTGCGCGTGCTCCATCCGGGTTTTTGGAATCATGAGGCCGGCCCTGATTTTCACGGCGCGGTCATCCAGATAGGCCGGGAGGAGGCGTGCTCGGGTGACATTGAAATCGATTGGGAACGGCAGAACTGGCAGGCCCATCAGCACCATCGCAACCCGGCTTTTGCCAACGTCATTTTGCATGTGGTTTGGAGCGCCGGGCCGGATGCGCCCAATCCGCTTCCGACTCTGGCCCTGGAAAAGTTTGTCGATACGCCGTTAACCGAGATGCAAAGCTGGGCGGGCAGCGCCGTCGCGGCCGTCTGGCCCGAGGCCTTGCAGGGCGCTTGTTCCGCCCCGCTGGCGCAATTGACGCCGGAGCAATCGGGCGGGCTGTTGCAACAGGCCGCCCTCATCCGTTTCCAACGCAAGGCGCTCGAATTGGAACTCCGCGCCCGCCAGGCCGGCTGGGATCAGGCGCTTTGGGAAGGACTCTTTCGCGCGCTCGGTTACAAGCAGAACATCTGGCCCATGCAGCGCGTTGCCGAGCTGCTGCCGCGTTTGGGCGAAGCCGGCGATTCCCTGCCCGCCTGGCAGGCGCGATTATTCGGCGTGAGCGGTTTTCTGGGGGCGTCGCACGAAAAGAGCCGCCAGCATGAGCACCTGCAAACCTTGTGGGACCACTGGTGGCGCGAGCGCGAAAAATTTCAGGACGTCGTGCTGCCCAAAACACTCTGGCGCCTGAACGGTCTTCGTCCGGCCAACCAGCCGCAACGGCGCCTGGCTTTGGCCGCGCACTGGCTGGCCTGGAAGAACTTTCCGGCCCGGCTCGAGGAATGGTTTACGACCGGGCCGGCAGGCGTCCCGCTGCCGCAATCCCTGCTCTCCTGCCTGCAACCGCCGCAGGATGATTTCTGGTCCCGGCACTGGAGTTTCCAGTCGCCCCGCCTGGCCAAAGCGCAGCCATTGCTGGGCGAATCCCGCGCCACCGATTTGGCCATCAACGTCATCCTGCCCTGGTTTTGGACCCGGGCGCGGGCCGGGAAGAACAAGCGATTGACCCAACTGGCCGAGGAACGTTTTCTAGCCTGGCCGCCCGCGCAGGACAACAGCCTTTTGCGCCTGGCGCGGCAGCGTTTGCTCGGACGGCAACCGCCGGGATGCGCCAAGTCAGCCGCGCGCCAGCAAGGCCTGCTGCAAATCGTGCGCGACTTCTGCGATCATTCCAACGCCGTCTGCGCCGATTGTTTGTTCCCGGACATGGTGCGGCAGATTGTACTCTCACAATGAGGTCGTGAGCTAGGTTTCATAGTCAAGCGCGACCCTGATGCGGACAATATTTTTCGGCCAACGAATCCATTGAACGGCCACAGTGTCTTCTGATATGATAGCCGGCGCAGACAATGAAGCTGCGCTGGATAATTGCAGGCGGACTGACCGCGATGGGAGTTGCCGTGGCTATTGTGCTGTTGCGGCAAGGCGACGATGTGCAAAAGGCACTGGAGGAAACGCGCCGCGCTTTGTGCCAGCAGGGGTTCAAGACCGACATTGCGCAGTTCGATTTTTCCACCTCCGACGAATTCCGCGCGCGCGCTAACGCGCTGACCTCTCTCGGGACCTGGGTTCGCGAGCCGATACTCATGTCGTCTGCGGGATCCAATGTGGCTATCGTGCTTTGGAAGCAGGACAAATTGCCAGGGAAACCGTACCAACAATCTCTGGCGTCGTTGGAGGAAACATTAAGCAACCATCAAAAGACGCTGGACGCCGCTTGCGCAGCCGCTCTGGCAGGCCCGATTCGCTTCGATTTGAATGCGCGTGCGGGAAACTTTATGCAGCTTCCTCATCTGGCAAACTTGCGAATCCTGGCCAAGACCCTGGACGCTCGCGTCATTCTTGATATCCACGACAAAAACATGGATACCGCGTGGACCAACCTGCTGGCATCCACACGTCTGGTCACCGCCTGGGATCCGGAGCCTGTTGACTTTTCGCATCTGACCCGGTTCGACTGCGCCGAGAGCGCGTATGCCGCCACCTGGCAAGCGCTCCAGGCAGACGCTTGGGCAGATGAACGGCTGGCAGCTCTCCAGCGCGAATGGGAATCCGTTGATTTTTTCCGCGGTCTGCCGGAAATCGCCTCGTTCACCCGCGCCAGCATGGCCGCGACTTGTCAATTTGATCGTCAGCAATATGGGGCACCATGGCCCAATCCTCCTCCAGCACAGTTTCTTCGCTCCCCTTGGAACGCTTGGTCTGATCTGATCTCCCGATGGCGTCGCTACCGCTACCTTGGCAAGGGAAGCTATGAGGACGAAAAAGACTTTCTGCTCTACTATCGGGACCGCGAGCTGGCGCTTCAACACGCGGTACAATGCCCGACTTGGCTGCAGATGCGGCAACTTCCCGGAGTCACCAATACGGTTCCATTTGCTTCAAAATACGCTTCGCTGTTCTTCTATTCGCCGGCTCTAATGATGATGAACGAGAAGCAGATGGCTTTGAGCATGGATGAGGAAGGCAAAGGATTGCTTGGGCGTGCTGCCGAATCCGAAGCCCGGCGCCGACTCGTGGTCACCGCCATCGCTTTGGAGCGTTTTCGTCATCGGCAAGGTGCCTACCCCAAATCGCTCGAAAAGCTTGCGCCCGATTTCTTAAAAGCCATTCCCGTTGATTTCATGGACGGTCAACCGCTGCGCTATCGTACGACCGGCGATGGCCATTTTGTCCTCTACTCGGTCGGATTGGATTGCGTTGACGACGGAGGATTGATGCCGTCGCATGAAGAGCGTTCGCCTGTCTATCCAGGCTTCCCCGGTTTTGTCGTCCCCCAAAAAGCGGATATCGTCTGGCCGCGCCCTGCTTCGGACGCCGAGGCCGGCGCGCAGCAAGCGACTGAACGAAAGGCTCGAGAAAAGAAACAGGCGCTGGCAGAAGCCAGGGAAGCGAAAAGAGCGAAGGAAGAAGAGACGGCGCGACAGGCCCGAGTCAAAGAGTTGCTGTCGGCAAAGCCCGCCCGTGACGCGAAGGAGCCAACTTTCAATGGCAAGCCATTGACCAAAATTCTTGGCAATGACAAGGCATCCAGCCATCTCACCTTGCATGAAATGTTGACGCTAAAGCGCATCATTACCACCAACGACCCTGACATCGCCACCTTCGAACTGCCGATCAGCTACGACGTGGTCACCAACCAGCGGAAGTTTCCTCTTTCGCTTCGTCTGTTGGTGGATGCCCCGGCCAACGAGACCTGCTTTCTCGGGCAAATGCAGGGCTGTGAGCGCGCGACCAATGGCAACTGTCTTCTGATTTGGAATACGACATACGATCCGCCCGGGCAGCACGCTCTGCAGGCGCAACTTTTCTGCGGTTGGCAAACGCTCGAAGTTCAAGGGCCCGTGACGCCTTTCTTCTCCAGCAATATCTGTCAATTCGAGCTTTTCTATGACACATTCGATTCCAGTGGAGCCACTCTCTATGCCAGGCTCCCCGAGTCGAACGGAATATACACCATCGAACTCACTTCCCCTTCCGGCTCCCACCTCAAAACCTTCACCGGAACTACCTCCAACGGTGTCATCACGATAGATTGGAATTTGATCGACGACCAGGGTCGGCGCTTTACGAATGATTCCTTCAACAGTGCCTTCAACGTCACCCTTCCCGATTCTGGGCGGTCACAAACCCAAAAGGGCCCGTGATCAAGGCGCGCTTCCGAATAATCGCCTTTCACGCCCCTTCGCGGCCAGCGCGTGTTTCTGCCTGACAATTCATCGGAACGGGTTGATCGCCCGAATGCCACTGTAGTCCTCGCCATGATTGAAATCTTCGGTGTAAATCTCGCTGGCGCCCGAGGCGCGGGCCGCCGCCAATATGAGCGCATCCCAGAGAGACAATTGCCACCGGGTCTGCTCCATCAGCGCAGTCAAAAGGATTTCCAGCGAATTGTCCACCACCGGCCATGCGGCGTAGTCGCGGATGATCCGGGCCGCCTCGGCCTTCGCCACGCCGCGCTTTTCAAGATTGACGTGCATTTCCTGCAACACCTGCACGCTGATGGCGGTTTGACCCAGGGCGCTCCAGCCTTGCTCGACCAGCCGCAGCGCCACGGAACGCTTGGCAGGCGCGTCCCGGTCGTACGCGTAAAGAAGAATATTGGTGTCAAGGAACCAGGTGGCGTTCATGGGCTTGGTCGCGGGTCAATGGTTTTCCTGCAAGCGGCAGGCCTTTGTGCAGACGGTCGAGCGCTGCCGCCTGGGCCTCTGGAGCCTGCGTGATCGAGCGGAGGACTTGATCCAGTCCAGCCACGATCAGGGCCTTCAGGGTGGTGCGACGCTCGGCAGCAGCGACTTTGGCTCGATGCAGGATTCCATCAGGCAAATCAATCGTTGTCTTCATAATCAATGAATACAGTAATATGGCCATAAGTCAAGCCTGCATTCCACAAAACCAGTAACATGTTACCGCTCTGTTATCCCTTGTGTTACCGGCTAAGTCGTTGACCTTATCATCCTGGCCTTGGTGGTCGCCGGCGCATCTGTTATCCCTTGTGTTACCGGCTAAGTCGTTGACTATCAATACTTGTTACCGTGTTACCGATTTTTCAGACCAATGTATCAATAAGAATAAAACTCACCACAGGAGCCGGAGGGTGCCGGCGAGGGTGAGAACCAGCACCATTCTCTCGAAGGCGGCTTGGTTGATGTGGTTCAGGATGCGGGGGCCGAGCAACGCGCCGGGGACCATCGGCAGGACCAGGATCGCGTCCATGAGCAGCGAGTCGCCTGTGATAAGCCCCAAGTTCACGCTGAAGGGCACTTTGAAGGCGTTAACGAGCATGAAGAACCACGCGCCGGTTCCGATGAACACGAGTTTGGGCAGGCCAATGGCCAGGAGATAAAGAACCATCACAGGGCCGGCGGCGTTGGCCACCATGGTGGCGAATCCCGCCAGTATGCCCATCAGGGCCGTGAACCACATCGAGTGCGGCAAACGGGCGGCGACATTGTCCTGCTGGCGCCCGCGCCACCAGTGCAGGGCCACCATCACCAGCAGAATGACCCCGATCATCCGCTGCATCTGGGCGTTATTGACCCGGCCAAGAGCGAAGTAGCCGGCGACGACCCCGGCAATCACCCAGGTAAAGAGCCGCCACAGGTGCGGCCAACTGGCGTGTTTGCGGAAATACATCACCCCGAAGACGTCCCCGCACAGGAGCAGCGGCAGGAGCGCTCCGGTCGATTCCCGCGGCGGCAGCAGGTTGGCGAACAGCACCACGGGCAGGATGCCCAATCCCGCAATCCCGGTCTTGGACAGCCCGGAACAAAACGCCGCCACTGCCAGCCCAATCCATTGCCAATACGATAAATGCACGGCGAAACCTTGGCACAAATCTGGAAAGGCTAAAGGTTAAAGCAAGCTGCATGGATTTGCATTCCTTCGACACCCCGTTAAATTACCCACGTGCATCGGCTGAGATTACATTATGCAGGCCCATTGTTGCGATTAAAGTTCATCGGGCTTGGCGTCATCTGGCTGACGGCAATTATTTGCCAGTCCCAAACGCAATTGTTGTTGAATCCTGGTTTTGAACCCCCATTTGTCGGCGGAGTCGCAACGAACTGGACGCGCAACCCTTACGGTGGCGCCGGAATGGTCTGCGCCCAGGATACAAACAATGTTTATGGCAGCAGTTCGAGTCAAAAGGCCACGATCAGCAACCTCGATTCGACCAACGGCGCGCTGCTTCTTCAAGGGTTCATTTTGCAGCCCGGCCATGTCTATAACGCCAGCGTTTGGATGCGCGCCGCGGCCAATTCTCAAGTGCAGTTTGAACTGCGAAATCTGGACAATAATTATGAAGCCGGCGCAACCCACATCGTCACCATTGGCACCAATTGGCAACAGATCCTCATTAACGGCGGGTGGCAGGCGGGAACGAACGCGCAGTTCGCCGTAAATTTCTTGAGCGACGGCACCAATTGGGTGGACGATGCCAGCCTCACGGACGTCACTTCAAACTATCTGAACGCCCCGCTCACGAACACCACGGGCAGCGTTCCGGCAACGTTCTTCGGCATGCATGTCAACAAATTGACCACGCCCAACAACTGGCCGCCCTTGCAGCAGGGGCTGATCCGGTTGTGGGACACCGGCACACGATGGAATGAAATACAAACCAATGCCACAAATTTTACCTGGACGCATTTCGACGACTGCACCAACGTCATTTTGGGCAACAATCCCAACTGCAAAATTCTTTACACGCTCGGCCAGACACCGGAATGGGCCGCCAGCAACACCAACACCCCAAATGCGCTGGACGGAACCAATGGCGCGAGTTCCGCGCCGGCCAACATGAATGACTGGAGCAATTATGTCCTCGCCGTTGCCACGCGCTACAAGGGGGTGATTCAGTATTACGAAGTGTGGAATGAAACGGATTTCAACGGCTTCTACAGCGGCTCGATCACCGACATGGTGACCATGACGCAGATTGCCAAAAACGTCCTGACCAATGTTGACCCCGCCATTCAACTCATCGGGCCCAACATCACGCTGGGCGGATTCGACTGGCTGGAACAGTTTCTTCTGGCAGGCGGCGGGCAATATCCCGACATCATTTCGTATCATGATTATCCCACTTCCCGGCCGGAAGACAGCCTGGCCGGCTTGGTCGGTTTGCGGGACATGCTGTCGCATTATCCGCAAGTGAGTTCCCTGCCCCTCTGGTGTACCGAGGGCGCGCCGGACGAGGGCACATCGGACGCGCAAAACCAGGGCATTGCCTCGCGTTGCTATTTGTTCTGGTGGTCTGAGAACGTGGTGAACTGGAATTGGTATGCCTGGGACCTCGACAACGTGAATGATACTTTTCAGGTTCCATTGAGCATCAATCCGCCCAGCGAGACTCCAGCCGCGGGCGGCGTGGCCTACAGCAATACGGTCAACTGGCTCGTCGGCGCGCAGATGAATTCACGCTCGATCGACACCAACGGAACCTGGGAGATTGAATTGCAACGGCAGGGGTTCCCTTCCGGCTACGTCGTTTGGAATCCTGAGACGAACGCCACTTTCAACATTCCCGCAAGCTGGAATGTTTATCAGCAGCGCGATCTTTCCAACAACGTCACCAGCCTCACCGGCGAAACTTCCATCACGGCTGGAGTGGCCCCGGTGATTCTGGACAGTTTGCCGGCGCTCGCCATAACGCATTCCCCTGGCGGCACGAACCTGGTCATTTCCTGGCCGCTGACAGCATCGAACTTTGTGCTGGATCAAACTTACAACCTCGGCGCCACAAACGCCTGGACGCCGGCGCCGTATCCTTGCGTCACCAATCCCACCGGCATCCAAGTCACGGTGGCTCCTTTGCCAGTGTCAAACACATTCTACCAGCTCATGAACCCGTGACGGATTCACCACCCGATTCAAGTGATTTGCCTGTTGTTGGTGAATTTACGGAGTTCCTCATTTGTCTCTTAAATAAGAGACGAATTTGTGCAATATTGTCCTTATAAAAAGGACAGTTATAACATGGTTGTCCTTGCACGATAGACAACATGAGGAATTTCATTCCCGACTTCAACGCAAAGCCGCAGGCGGATTGCTCTTGAGAAATTCAAAACTGCCTTTCAAACTGAAAGAAAAAGAGGCGGTCAATGGACAATTGACAATTGGCAATCCATGAAAAACCTGAGGCTGAATTTGCCTGTGGCGTTATTGCTGCTGGCTCTGCTCTTTGTTGCCGTTGTCCGCATTCGATTATTGGCCACGCCGCTGGAACGCGATGAAGGGGAATTCGCCTATGCCGGCCAACTGATGCTCCAGGGCATTCCTCCGTACAAACTGTTTTACAATATGAAGTTGCCGGGAATTTATACGGCCTACGCTGTCTTGATGTTCTTGTTTGGCCAGAGCGACTCGGGAATCCACTTCGGTTTGCTGCTGGTGAACGTCGCGGGCATCTTGCTGCTCTACCGTCTGGCCCGGCGTTTTCTGGACGTGACGGGCGCCGTCGCAGCCGCCGCCTCGTATGCTTTTCTTTCGACGAGTCCGGTCGTGCTGGGGACGGCGGCGCACGCCACCCACTTCGTCGTGGCGGCGGCCCTGGCCGGCCTGCTGCTGTTGTTGCAGGGGGAGGATTCTGGAAAGCCCGTTCTATTCTTTTACAGCGGCTTTTTGTTCGGCATTGCCTGCTTGATGAAGCAACCGGGAGCCATGTTCGGGCTGTTCGGGTTCTGCCTGCTCGCGGCCAGGGGCGCGCGGGAAAGAGAGCGGTGGCGTATTCATTGCCGGAGGATTGCCTTGTTTTCGACCGGTCTGGCTGTGCCGCTGGTTTTGACGGCTGTAATTCTTTGGCGGGCGGGAGTTTTCAAAAGGTTTTGGTTTTGGACCATTGTTTATGCCGGGACGCACGCCGCTGTGATTCCCTGGTCCGTCGGCCGGCTGAATCTCGCCGCATTCTTCCAGTCGTTGCCCTTCACGGCCGACGGTTTGTTTTGGATGGGCGCCGTTCTGGGAATGGCCTCGCTCGCTCTGGTCAGGGGCGAACAGCGCAGGAGATTTTGGTTGGCGGCTTTTTTGGTCTTCTCGGTCGTGGCCGTCTGTCTTTCGAACTTTTTCTTCGCACATTATTTCGTCATGCTGCTGCCGGCGCTGTGTTTGTTTGCGGGCCAGGCGGTCAGCGCCGCCATGCAGTGGGCCAGGGGCAGGAAGCCGGACAGCGCATGGGTTGCCCTGCCCGCCAGGCTGTTCGTCTTGGTGTGGATGCTGGCCGTGTTCCACCATCGCGCGACATTTTTTGCGCTCAGTCCCGACCAGGTTTGCCAGGAGAACTATCCCGGGCATCCGTTTGTGGAATGCATGCAAATCGGCCGCCACCTGCGCGAACATTCACCGCCCGACGCCCGCATTGCCGTCCTCGGCTCCGAGCCGGAGATCCTGTTCTATGCGCGCCGCCATTCGGCGACAGGTTATATTTACATGTTTGACCTCTTTGCGCCCCAGCCCCATGCCGGGGAAATGCAGCGTGAAATGGTCGCGCAAATTCAGGACGCCCGGCCCGAATATCTGGTCTTTGTCAGTACTCCTGTCTCGTGGGACTTGCGGCTTGATTATGAACGGGTCGCGGGCAGTGTCGTGGCAGCTTGGTACCCCAAATTCTTGAAGGATTTTTATGAACTGGCCGGGGTGGTCGTCATCAAGCCCGACGCGGAGTATTATTGGGGCAGGGACGCGCTGCATTGTCCGCAGCCCGGCGGGCCGTTCATCAGCATTTTTAAAAGAAGATGACGCGCGCCTGACGCGCCTTAAGCGCCGGGCGAGGGGTCGCCATCGTCCGCGCCGTTGCCCTTGCCGGCAAATTCCTCCACGTTCTCGGCGTTCTCTTCGCTTTCCTGCGGCTCGTCAGGAGTCTCGGAACCGTTCGCGCCCGCCGCCGCGCGCTCGGCCGCCAATTCTGCGTCGCGCTCGGCCTGGCGCGGATTTTTCGCCCGCTTGGCCCGGGGCAACGGACTGAGCATGACATTGATGCCCTTGCCGATGAGCTTGGCCGGAGCATCGGGATGGCCAAAGAGGGTCAGGCTGGCGATGAATTTTTCCACCTGCTGGAACCCAAACTCCTTGTGGGCCATCTCGCGCCCCCGGAAACGCAGGGTGATCTTCACCTTCATATCCTCGCAAAGAAAGTTGACGGCGCGCTGCAGTTTCACCTCGAAGTCGTGCGGGTCGATATTTGGACTGAGCTGCACTTCCTTGACCTTGTTGGCATGCTGATGTTTGCGCGCTTCCTTTTCCTGCTTGGCCTGTTCGTAGCGATACTTGCCAAAATCCACCAAACGACACACCGGCGGCGTCGCGTTGGGCGCGATTTCCACCAAGTCCACCCCTTTGTTTCGCGCCAAAGTAATGGCTTCGCCCAAGGATAAAACCCCCAATTGCTTCTTGTCCAAGTCGATGACGCGCACCTCACGGGCGCGTATTTTCCCGTTGACACGCGTGAACGAGGCAGGCGACGAAAAAGTACGGGGAGAGAAAGGGCGACTCAAGAGGCCCTCACGGGTTGGAACATGTTCATGTACGCTTCAAGTGACTTTCAATCCGGGCACAGCCCGGCCAGACACCACTAATAAACCAAGTTTTGGCATAAACGCAAGTCAAATATCGCTCTAATCCATCCTTATATCGGCGCAACCGGGATGGACCTTAACATCAGGACGTTCAGAACCGGGTCAGGGTTTCAAGCTCTTTGACCCGCCTTTCAACCGCCGCCCGCGTCACCCGGGTCAGCGCCTTTAACCCAAATCCTTCGCAACAATATGATGCCAAGACACTTCCATATAGAATCGCCCGCCGAAGATGGGCGTCAACCGAGCCTCCCGCCGCCGCCAGCCAGCCCATCATGCCGCCCACGAAGCAATCCCCCGCCCCGGTCGGGTCCTCCACATGCTCCAGGGGAAAGGCGGGGGCGACGAACAGTTTATTGCGCGCCGAAAGAATGGCGCCGTGCTCGCCTTTTTTGATAATGACGTAATCAGGCCCCATGCGGTGGATCTTTTTTGCGGCGCGAATCAGGTTATGCTCCTGCGTCAACTGTTGCGCCTCGCTTTCATTCAGGACAAAGCCGTCCAGCCGCCGCAGCAACTTCAATAAATCCGGCAACGCGATGTTCAGCCACAAATCCATGGTGTCGGCCACCACAAATTTTGGCCGCCGTATCTGGTCCAGGACAAGGTGCTGCAAAGCCGGCGCAATATTCGCCAGCAAAACATACGCGCTCTTCTGGTAAGACACGGGCAGGCGCGGCGTAAAAGTCTCGAACACCCCCAATTCCGTCTTGAGCGTGCGCCGGTTGTTCATATTGGTTTCATATTCGCCCGACCAATGGAACGTCTTCCCCGCCACGATCTGCAATCCTTCCAGATCAATTTTATGTTTCCGGTAGAGACGCAGGCAGGATTTGGGAAAATACTCCCCGACCACCCCCACCATTTTCACCGGCGCAAAAAAGCTGGCCGCGACCGCCGCGTAACTGGCCGATCCCCCCAGCAGGCGCGGATGCTGTCCCTGCGGAGTTTTAATCGAGTCAAGGGCGGTGGAGCCGACAATCAGGACGCTCATAACCAGGAATTACCGGCTGCGCGCCGGGAGGCTTTCTTGTCCGCGTGACGGGATTTGTCAGCGAGCATCCGCGCTTTGGCCCGCCGGCTCCGCTTGCGTTTCTGCCGGCGGATTTTCTCGATGCCGGCCCGCTCCGCGGCCACTTGCCCGGTCTGCCTCTCTTCGATCTTGTCGAGCAACAGCCGCCGGGCAATGAATCTGTTGAGTCCCTGTTGACGCGTGGTCTGGCACTTGACTTGCAGGCGGGTTGGGCGGTGGAGCAGCATGACGCAGGTTGCCGATTTATTCACATTTTGCCCTCCATGTCCTCCGGACCTCACAAATGTTTCTTCTATATCGGATTCACGCACCCCCAAGGCGGCCATGCGTTGGGCGAGTTGCTGTGCCTTCTCCGGATTGACAGGAAACGCAGTCATTGCCGCAGTTTAATAGAGCACGCCGGGCAGGGATGCCAGATTAATGTGGCCGCGTTTAACGTGGGTCATGGCTTTTCTCTTTTGCGCGTGCCGGCAACGCTCTACACTGCCGGGCATGTTGAAGAAAGCGGTGCTGGCGTTGGCCGCCCTGGCCATGATTTTTGCCCTGGGCCTGTTCCTCGGCTTTGTCGCGCTCCGCTGGACGCCGTTGGGGGGCGCTTTTTCCTTCAATTCCGCCACTCTCCTCGCTCGGGTGCAAAACCTCAGCCAGCTCGTCACAGTCAAATATGTCCTGGAAAAGGTCGTCGTTTATGAAGATGCCAAATGGTACGGCGACAATCGCGTCCTGCTCATCGCTCATGGCGTCGTCAAGGCTGGCATTGACTTGCGCTCGCTCCAGCCGGGCGACATCCAGATTGCGGATAAAACAATCCGCGTGGCCCTGCCGCCACCCCGCATTACCGACGTTTATCTGGACGACCGCCACTCGGAAATCCTGGAAAGGTCCACCGGCCTGTTGCGCGTTTTTGACAAGGATTTGGAGCAAAACGCCCGCATCCAGGCGGTGGAGGATTTGCGCCGGGCGGCCTCCCAAAATGGAATTTTGACCGATGCCACCGCGCAGGCCAGGGTCGAGTTGACCGCTTTGCTCCGTCAATTGGGCTTCACCGGGGTCGAATTCCGGGAAAAATAAATTCAACGGCCCGCAAATCTCCCTTGGCAGTTTCCCCGCCTTTTGTTTAGCTGTGCGCGATTAATGAAAGAATGGCGTGCGCTGAGCGCGATTTTTCTGCTCCCCGTTCTGGCCTTTGTCTGTCAAGCACAGCAAAGCGCGCCCCCGGTCATTCACGGGCTGAACCCCAACAGCGAATACCAATCCGTGGGCAACACCAATTATTTCAGCAACGGCGTCCTCGTCAGCAACGAGACGGGCCTGGTCACGTCGGACCGCGCGGCGGAAAACGATCTGACCGGAGACGTGGTGGCGGAGGGGGATGTGACTATTTTGGATCACGGCCATATCTGGCGCGGCACCAACTTTGTTTACAATTTCAAAACCGGCGACGTTCGCGCCAACACCTTCAAGTCGCTGCAGGAGCCTTTCAGCCTCTCGGGCTCCCACCTGACCGGGGGCAGCAATAATGTCTATACCGCGACCCGCGCGAACATTACCACGGACGATTATGCCCGGCCGGGTTACAGGATTCGCGCCAGGCGCATTACCATCGCCGTGGGGCAGTATTTTGAGGCGCATCAGGCCACCCTCTATTGGGGAAATGTGCCCGTGTTTTATTTCCCCTATTACAAGCGCACCCTGGGACAGCATCCGAACAATTGGGAATTCGAGCCGGGCGACAGCAGTTATTTCGGCCCTTATTTGTTGAGCGCGTATAATTGGTACGGCAACGGCATGTTGGACGGGACTTTGCACTTCGACGTGCGCGAGCAACGCGGTGTCGCCACCGGTCCCGACCTCAACTTCCACATGGGCAACTGGGGCGAGGCCGCCTTCCGCTATTACTACGCCAACGACCAGAAACCCAACGCCGATGGGTTGAATGCGCCGGACTTGGGCGAAAACCGCCAGCGCGCGTCTTTTTTTTATGAAGTCCACCCCGCCACGAATTTGACGGTCAAGGTCGTGGCCGATTATCAGAGCGATCCGCTGATGCTGCTCGATTTTTTCCGGGGTGAGTATGAGACCAATGTGGAACCGGCTTCCTATGCCGAGGCCAGCCAATTGTGGCCCAATTACACTTTAAACGTCATGGTCCAACCGCGTTTGGTGGATTTCTTTGAAACGGTGGAACGCCTGCCGGATGTCAAATTATCCGGCCTGCGCCAGGAAGTGGGCGATACGCCCGTCTATTATGAAAGCGAAAGTTCGGTCGGCTGGTTCAAGCGCGCTTTTTCCAGCACCAACTCGCTTTACTTCCTGACCAATGACGCCCTGATTCCCAACAACATGTTTGTCAGGACCACCAATGCCGCCCCGTCTGATTACTCGGCCGGGCGCATTGACACCTTCCATCAGTTCACCCTGCCCGAAACATTTTTTGGATGGCTCAACGTCACCCCGGACGTCGGCGGGCGCCTGACGTATTACAGCGACGTGGACGGTCCGCAAATCCACACCAACCAGCAGTTGCGCGCCGTCTTCAATACCGGCGTCGATGTTTCCTTCAAAGCGTCCCATGTTTACCGCGACGCGGAAAGCAGCCTTCTGGATGTGCATGAGTTGCGTCACATCATTGAACCGGAGATTGACTATGCCTACGTGCCGGCGCCCACGCGCTCACCCGGCCAACTGCCGCAATTTGATTACCAGTCGCCCAGCTTGCGCTTGCTGCCCATTGAGTTTCCCGATTACAATGACATTGACTCCATTGGCGGCATGAACGTGGTGCGTTTGATGCTGCGCAACAAATTGCAAACCAAACGGGACCCCGGCGTCCAGGACCTCGTCAATTGGGCGCTCTACACGGATTGGAACCTGCACCCCGGCACCAACCATCCCTTCGGCGATCTGTACTCGGATTTGGAATTTCGCCCCCGCACCTGGCTGAGCTTCGTTTCCTCGACCCGCTATGACATGGTCAGCAATCGCTGGCGCGAAGCCATCGAGAGCGTGGTCGTGCAGCCGTCCACCGACTGGAGTCTGACCCTCAGTTACGACTACCTGATGAACAATGATCCGGAATTTCAGACCTATGCCGGAGAAGACCTTGCCGGCCACAACCTGATCAGTGCCAGCGTTTATTATCGGATGAATGAAAACTGGGGCGCCCACATTGCCGAGCAGTATGAAGCCCAGTACGGCGGCCTGCAGCAGCAGGTGTATTCCATCTACCGCGACTTGCGCAGTTGGACGGTGGCCTTGTTGTTTCGCATCACCGAAGGGCCGGCCCAGCCAACCGACTTCACCGTCGCCCTCACTTTTTCGCTCAAGGCCTTCCCGCGTTTTGGCATCGGATCGGACAGCGACCGTCCGGGATCGCTGTTCAATGGCGGGGCCTTGTTCGACCCGGTGGACAGGTATTAGAAGAGAATTAAGAATTAGGAAGTAAGAATTAAGAAGTCAAAAAGACTTCCCGGTTCGATTGTTGACTGTGCTTCATTTTTCTTAATTCTTAATTCTTCCTTCTTACGTTCTCAATTGGTGCGATTGGATCAGGACGCGGAAGGCGCGGCCCAAATGGTCGGGATGCGTCAGGGTTTGAAATTGCCGGGTCCGCGACGGGGTCCACGCTTCAAATCCACCCGGTTCCACTTCGGTTTGCGCCAGAATTTGCGTCAGGAATTTGCCTTGCTCCATCAGGCCTTCGGTGGCCAGCCCGACGGTCCGGCCCGTGGCCTCGATGGCGGAAAAATTGACGTGCGCCGTGATGTCGCATTCGCCGGGGTTGTCGAGCAGGCCGCCGCCCATAAGATGGCGGGCATAAGTCCGCAATGTTCCCCCGCTTCGTTCCGGGCGCAACCGTTCCTGGTCAGTCAGGCCGTAGTCTAGTGTCAACAATTTTCCGTGGGCGAGCGCCGCCGCGGCCTTTTTCCACCACGCTACGGCGGACGGGGAATGCTCGAGGATGAATCCGGATGGCAAAACGGCGGCCAATTCCGGGCCGATCTCCGGCAAGGATTCCGCCAATTCGGGCGGCGGCGCGGCCTGTTGCCAGACAAAAACCCCGTTCTCGCAGGCCACGCGGCATTCCTCCCATTTTCGGGCATTCCAAGCCAGGCGGTGAACGGGCATGGCGTCGAGAAATTCATTGCAGAAAATGATGCGGCTGGCCTGTTCCGAGCCGGCTTCAGAGATATTGGAGACCCATTTGACGCCGGGCAACCAGTCGCGCAGTGTTTGCTCCTGCCAGGCGCGGCGGGCCGGCGATGGCTCGACCAGGCAGTATTCCAGGCGGGCCAGGAGATCCGGCCGCCGCCGCATCCAACCGAGGATATCGGCCGCCAGCGCGCCTTGATGGGCGCCCGCTTCGACGATTTGCAGCCGGTCAAAAGGGCCGTCCCGGCCCAGCCATTGCGCGAATTGAAAAGCCAAAAGTTCGCCCAACAACGGGCCGACGCTGACGCTGGTGAAAAAATCGCCGCGCCGCCCTATTTCGCGCTGCCGTTCGTAATAGCCCAAGCCCGGCGCGTAGAGCGCCAGTTCCATGAAACGCGCAAAGGAAATCGGCCCGTCGCGCTTGATTTCCTCCTGAATTTGCAAGGCCAGGCGATTCATTTTGAATGACTAATGCCGAAATCCTAATGACCAATCAATTAAGAATAAATGACTAATGCCGAAATCCTAATGACCAATCAATGTCCCAAGGCCCAAAGAAACACGGGATCGCGGCTGCGTTCGTCATTTTGGCTTGGTCATTAATTGGTCAGTCGTGCTTGGACATTCGTCATTCTTGTAAGAAGAGCTTGCAAAAGCCCGGAATTTGGCCAACATCACAGACATTACTATGGATTCCTTATTATCTACGCTGCCGATTATTCTGGCTCTCTCTGTCGCTTCCGCCGTTGCGGAAGACACCGCCCTTGTTGTGGAGGCCGACCAACCCATGGGGAAGGTCAGCCCGCTTCACTACGGGTTGATGACCGAGGAAATCAACCATTCCTACGATGGCGGCCTTTACGCCGAACTGGTCCAGAACCGCGCCTTCCTGGACGACGCCGCGACGCCTGTCCACTGGTCAGTGGTGCAAGGCCCGGGCGCGGCGGCAACCATCGCTCTCGATGGCGCCGCGCCGCTCAATGACATCCTCACCAACAGTTTGCGCCTGGACGCGGCCTCCGCTTCGGAGTCGGGCCGGGCGGGCGTTGCCAACGACGGCTATTGGGGCATCCCGGTCAAGCCGCATACGATATATCGCGCCTCATTTTACGCGCGCGCTGCGGCGGATTTCAAAGGCCCAATCAAGGTCGCCATCGAAAGCGACGACGGCGCGACCATGTTCGCCGAAGCCAAAGTTTCGCGCCCCGGCCCCGGGTGGAAGCTGCACACCGTCACATTGAAAACAGGCGGCGTCACTCCCACCGCCAAAACGAGGCTCGTCCTCTCCATCGACCAGCCTGGCACGGTGTGGTTCAATTTGGTTTCCCTTTTCCCGCCGACTTTTCACAACCGGCCCAACGGAAATCGTGTTGACATCATGCAAATGCTGGCCGGCATGAAGCCCTCCTTCCTCCGTTTTCCCGGCGGCAATTACGTCGAAGGCAACACCCTCGAAACCCGCTTCGATTGGAAGAAGACCATCGGCCCGCTCACCCGGCGTCCCGGCCACGCCTGTTGCTGGGGCTACCGTTCCAGCGATGGCTTCGGCCTGCTCGAATTCCTCGACTGGTGCGAAGACCTCGAGATGGAGCCGGTCCTCGCCGTCTATGCCGGTTACAACCTGAACCACACCCACGTCGATCCCGGCCCCGCTCTCCAGCCTTATGTGCAGGATGCGCTGGACGAAATCGAATACGTCACCGGCGAGACCTGGACCAAGTGGGGCGCTGAGCGCGCCAAAGACGGTCATCCCGCCCCCTTCAAGCTCGCCTACGTCGAGATTGGCAACGAAGATTGGTTTGACACTTCGGGAAGCTACGACGCCCGGTTCGCCCGGTTCTACGACGCCATCAAGGCGAAATACCCGAACCTCAAATGTATCTCCACCGTCGGAACCGAGCACCGGAGCCAAATGATTCACAGCCGCAAGCCGGACGTCCTCGACGAACATTACTATTCCGCCGCCGCGACCTTCGATCAGGATTCCCCGGCGCATTGGGACAAATACGACCGCAACGGCCCCGAAATCTTCGTTGGCGAATGGGCCGCCTACGAAGACATCAAGCCATGGGCGCCGCCTTCGCGCCAATTGCCGCCCACGCCAACCCTCAAGGCCGCCCTCGCCGACGCCGCCTGGATGGCCGCCATGGAACGCCATTCCGATCTTATCGTGATGCAGTGTTACGCCCCGCTTTTCGTCAACGTCAACCCCGGCGCGCGCCAATGGCGTCCGGACCTGATCGGCTACGACGCCCTCAACGTTTATGGCTCGCCCAGCTACCATGCCATCCGGATGTTCAGCCAGAATCACGGCGATACCATCCTCAAGACTTCCGTCGCCAACTCTCCCCTCCACTACAGCGTCACCAAAGACACCAAAACCGGCGTGATCTACCTGAAAATCGTCAACACCGAATCAACGCCAAAACCCGTCAATATCACGCTGCACGGCCTCGCCTCCCTCGCGCCGGACGCAACCGCCACCACCCTCTCCGCGCCCAGCCCCGGCGACTCCAATTCAATTGACGACCCAGCCCATGTCGTTCCCGTCACCACGACCGTTCCGAACATCAAGTCCACGTTCACCTACACGTTTTCCCCGTATTCCATCACCGTTCTGCGGCTGAAAGGCAATTGATGAAGTTGCCAAATCCGGGATCTGCCGTAATCGAACGCGAAAAATCGCTCATTACTTGCTCGATCCGGCGCACCCCGATAACGGCGGCAAGGCTGCATTCTTTTTGTCGCTTGGTTTCAATCAGGAGGATTGGCAGAAACTGGCGCTGGCGTTTCGCAAGCTCGCGGCAAGGGCGGAAATCGCGAAAAGTGTGGAAACTTCCCACGGTTGCAAGTATATTGTCGATGGCCGCATTGAGACGCCCGTCGGGAAGTCTCCGGCTGTGCGGACGATCTGGATAATTGACCGGGGCGCGGAGGCTCCGCGATTGGTCAGCGCTTATCCGTGCCAGGAATGAGAAACTATGATCGCAGAACATGAACGCGTGGTGTTGACGAAAAGCGTCCCAGCGGAAGGGCTGGAATCTGGGGACGTGGGCACCGTGGTTCACGTTTATAAAGACGGCCTCGCCTACGAAGTGGAATTCACAACGCTGGACGGAAAAACCGCCGCAGTGGCCACCCTGGAAGCTGCCCATGTGCGCCCTGTGGGCACCCGGGAAATCACCCACGCTCGACAGTTGGCTGCCAGATAGCCTGTCGCTCAATCCTAAACGGGTCATACCCCGGTCCCGCGCAATCGCCTGTTTCTATTTCCGAAGACGGTGATTTCATTGGCTTGCAGTCTGCGCGGGATTTGCTAAAACAGGGGCGTCGTGCATTATATTAATCGTTATGGCCAGAATTGACGCACTTTTCAATCTTATGTTCGAGCAGAAGGCCTCGGACTTGCATCTCTCGTCGGGCAATCCCCCGATCCTGCGCATCAACGGCGAGCTGACGCGCGTGGATTATCCCCCCCTCGAGGACGATCAGCTCAAAATCATGCTCTACGAGATCGCACCGGAGTATAAAATCAAAACGTTCGAGGAAACCGGCGATGTCGATTTCGGCTATGAGATCGCCAATGTCTCCCGCTTCCGCGCCAATTTCTTCACCCAAAAATACGGCATCGCCGCCGTCTTCCGCCAGATTCCCAGCAAAGTCCTTTCCTTCGAGGATTTTGAAAAGTTCGACGCCCCGCTGCCGGCTGTGCTCAAGAAATTTGCCATGTTGCATAAGGGCCTCATCGTCGTCACCGGCCCGACCGGTTCGGGCAAATCCACCACCCTGGCCGCCATCGTGGATTACGCCAATAAAAACCGCAAAGACCATATCATTACCGTCGAGGACCCGATTGAATTCGTCCATGAAAGCAAAGGCTGCCTGGTCAACCATCGCGAAGTGGGTCTGCACACCAAGTCCTTTGCCTCGGCCTTGCGCGGCGCGCTGCGCGAAGACCCGGACATCATCATGGTCGGCGAATTGCGCGACTTGGAAACCATCGAACTGGCCCTGACCGCGGCCAGCACCGGGCATCTGGTGTTTGGCACCCTGCACACGCAAAGCGCCGCCAAGACGGTGGACCGCATCATTGACGTTTTTCCCGGCGATCAACAAAACAAAATTCGCGCCACCCTGTCCGAAGCCCTCAAGGGCGTGGTGGCCCAGGGTCTTTTCAAGCGCATTGACCGCAAGGGGCGGGTGGCGGCGCTGGAGGTCCTGATTTTCAACACCGCCGTGGCCAACCTGGTGCGCGAAGGCAAGACCCACCAAATCCCCGGCATGATCCAGGTCGGCAAGAAATACGGCAACATGCCGCTGGATGATTCCATCATGGACCATCTCAAAATGAAACGCATTTCCCCGGAGGAAGCCTACGACAAATGCATTGACAAGAAGAAGTTTCGGCCGTTCCTGAGCCGTCCGCCCGAAGAGGACGAAATGTGAAAACGGCCCCGTCCCATCCATGCCCCACCCAATGAATTATGCGCCGCGCCGAACTTGATTACATCCTGCAAACCATGCTGGGAATGGACCGGCAGACGGAAACCGTCATCCGCCGGCGCAAGGAGGTGTCGGACTTGAATTTCACCGTGGACCGCCCCCTGCAAGTGGAACAAAACGGGGAACTGGTGCCGGTGATTTGCAATCCGCCGCTGGATAATTTGACCCCGTATCAAACCGAAATGATTGCCTTGAATCTGATCAACGGCAATCCGCGGCTGACCGAAGACTTGATCCGCACCGGTTCCTGCGACGCTTCCTACGGCGTGGGCGACATGTTGCGTTTCCGCGTCAACGTCTTCACCCAGCGCGGCAGGTTTTCCATCGTGATGCGCAAGCTCAGCACCGAGATCCCGACACTGGCCGCGTTGAAAATGCCGGAGATTTTCCACGACGTCGCCAAGGAAAAAACCGGCCTGGTCCTGGTCACGGGCGCCACCGGCTCGGGCAAGACCACCACCCTGGCCGCCATCCTCCATGACATCAACACCACCAAATCCGTTCACATCATCACCCTGGAAGACCCCGTGGAATTCGTCCATTCCCACAAGAAATCCACCTTTAACCAGCGCGAGATGGGCAGTGATTTCAGCACCTTTGCCGCCGGCCTGCGCGCCGCCTTGCGCCAGGCCCCCAAAGTCGTGCTGGTGGGCGAAATGCGCGACCGCGAAACCGTTGAAATCGGCCTGAGCGCCGCTGAAACCGGCCACCTGGTTTTGAGCACGCTGCATACCATTGACGCCGGCCAGACGATTAATCGCGTCCTGGGCATGTTCGAGCCAGAGGAGCAGGAGCAGGTTCGCACCCGCCTGGCCGACACCTTGCGCTGGATCATCAGCCAGCGCCTGGCCCCTCGCGTCGGCGGCGGTCGTTATGCCCTGCTCGAAATCATGGGGGCCAATCTGCGCACCCAGGACACCATTGTTCACGGTGAAAGCGAGGGCAAGAGCTTTTACGAGATCATCGAGTCCAACCACTCCTTCGGCTGGCGCAACTTCGACCAGGCCTGCCTGGAGGCCTACGAACACAACATCATCACCGAGGAAAGCGCGTTGAGTTATGCGAGCAAGCGCGGTTTCGTTTCACGCGGCATTGATGCGATCAAGAAAGCCCGCGGCGAAGGCACGTCCAGCGGCGACCTCAAAATGAAATCGGACCCAGCGAAGGCCAAGGCCGGGCTGTCCTTTCCCACAACCTTCAAAATGAAGTGAGTCATGGAAGAATTTGATTTCATCGGGCCGAACGATAAACCCGCCTTGCTGGCCATCACCGAGCCGGAAGCGCTCAAAGCTGCCAAAACCGTCCTGGTCGGGATGGGTTACAAGGTCCATGTGGTCGAAAGCCATCCGCAGTTCGAGACCCGCTATAACCAGGTCAATTACAATGTGGTCATCATCGAGGAGAACTTCGCCGGAGGCAACGTCCTGGAAAATCCGAGCCTGCAAATGGTGCAGGCGCTGCCCATGAGCCAGCGGCGTTACGCCACCTTTTTTTTGATCGGACAGACCTTCGAAAGTTTGAACACGATGCAAGCCTTCAGCCAAAGCGTCCATTGCGTTCTGAACTTCGCCGAACTCCCGATGCTGAAGGAAGTGGTGCAAAAGACCATCGCTGAGAATGATCTGTTTCTGGGCACCTTCCGCGAGGTGCAACGCCGCGTTGCTCAAAAAGTGGCCTAGAGCCGCCGGGGTGCCAACCATGCCACGCCCGCGGCTCGATCAAGCCCTTGTCGAACGCGGCTTTTTTGCCAGCCGCGAGAAAGCCCAACGGGCCATCCTGGCCGGTGAGGTGCGGGTCGGCGGCCGTCTGGCGCGAAAAGCAAGCGAGCCCCTCAAGCCCGATGACGAAGTTGTCCTGGCCGCTCCCGAACGCTACGTCAGCCGGGGCGGTTACAAGCTCGAACATGGATTGCGCCATTTTCAGGTGGAGGCCAGGGGTGTCACGGCCATTGATTTGGGCGCTTCCACCGGCGGATTCACCGATTGCCTGCTGCAAGAGGGCGCGGCCCTGGTCTATGCCGTTGACGTTGGGCGCGGCCAACTGGCCTGGAAACTCCGGCGCGATCCCCGCGTGGTTGTCATGGAAAAAACCAACGCCCGCTCCCTGACCCCGCGCAGTTTTCCCCAGCCTTTTGCCGGCGCGGACTTGCTGGTGGCCGATTGTTCCTTCATCTCCCTTAAAATCATTCTGCCGCCCGCCGTTGCATTGTTGCGCCAATCCGGTAGAATCCTCGCCCTCGTGAAACCTCAATTCGAAGCGGGCAAGGCCGAAGCCGACAAAGGCGCCGGCGTCATCACCGACCCGGCCGTCCACGCCCGCGTCTTGCGTGAATTGAAGGAGTTTGTCGGCGCAAGCACCGCCCTGCTTTGGCGCGGCGAAACCCCGTCGCCTCTTCTTGGCCCGGCGGGCAACAAGGAATTCCTGGTATTGCTTGAAAAAGAAACCTGAAACACTTCGGAAAATCGGCCTGATCGCCAATTTCGACAAAGCCGCCAGCCGCGACGTGGTCTTGCGGGCCGCGGCCCTCATCGCCCGCGCCGGGCGCGCCGTCGTGGCCGACCAGCAAACCGCCCGCATGACTGGCTTGCGCTGCGCCACCTTTCAAAATCCCGCCGCCCTGGCCCGGCAGGCCGGCTTGCTCCTGGTTTTTGGCGGCGATGGCACCATGTTGCATGTGGTCCACGAGATTCATGGCTTGGATACTCCCATTTTGGGCATCAACATCGGCCGCCTCGGATTCCTGACCGCGGTGTCCTCCAATGATTTGCCCGGCGCGCTCCAAAAAATCTGGCAACACGATTTTGTCATCGAGTCGCGTCCCCTCATCGAGGCCGCCGGCCAATGCCAGGGCAAACCGATCCAAATGCACGCCTTCAACGACATCGTCATCAGCCACGGCGCCGTCTCGCGCGTCATCGAACTGGACGTTCACGTCGATGACCAACCCCTGACCCGTTATCGTGGCGACGGCCTTATTGTGAGTTCCCCGACCGGTTCCACTGCGTACTCCCTTTCGGCGGGGGGGCCGATAATCAGCCCGGAGGCCCGGGTATTTGCCATTACCCCCATCTGCGCCCATGCCGTGTCCAATCGGTCCGTCATCATCAACTCAAACTCCGCCGTCCGGGTGAAACTGCTCAGCCGGCACATGGAAACCATCATCTCCGCCGACGGCCAGCTCCAGGCCACTCTGGGCGCGGACGATGCCATCACCATCCGGCGCAGCCGGCGCTCGGCCAAACTGCTTCATTTGGGCGACAGCTCCTTCTTTGCTGCCGTCCGCCAAAAACTCCACTGGAGCGGCTCCTCCGTTTAATACCATTCCCAGTATGGAACTGTACTATTCGCAGCGGCCCAACCCTCCGTAGGAGCGTGTTACGCATCGCGTTGTAAGTACTTGTATAGAGGCACGCACACGCAAAGCCGGGCCCACCAAATTTTACGTCGCTTTTAAAAAGCACACCTTGCGCTCATGGTTACAGTGAAGCGATGGTTCGGAATTGCATGATTCGTCTGATGGTTAAACGCCTGGCGTTAATATGAAAAAGGCATTTTTAATACACGCTCTCAAGCGCCACTTGGACATTTGCTGGCGTATTTGAAGCACCACATCACCAACGCAGTGACTCAAGGATTGAACTCGAAGATCCAGAGCATCAAAGCTGCCGCCCGTGGCTTCCGCAGCTTTCTCAACTACCGTACTCGCATCCTTTTCTTCTGCGGAAAGCTAGATCTCTACCCACTATGATCCTCGAAGCATCAAATTAACTGACCCCATATTAACTTTACCCCTACCCCACGATCCCCTTACAACGGCTTTAGCCCATATAACATCATCTGCTGACCGTTGCGACCAGGTCCAAAAGGCCTTTCGCCGACTGAGTCCATGACAATCGACTGGCGAGCTCACTGCGAATTTTCCATGCGCGTTCGAATGCAGCATCACGATTCGCGACAATTATTTCGAGACGTTGACTCCACTCCAGACCATCCTGAGCAAGATCATCTCTCACTGGGACTATCCAATCCTTGCAAAGTTCGGGCACAATTTCCTCGAGAAGCTCTGCCAATCCACTTTCACTAGTGATCAGAATTGGTATTCCCAAAGAAATTGCTTCCAAGCCGACCAAACCGAACCCTTCGGCACGCGAGGGCATCAACAAAACTGAAGATTGGATGAGATCCTGGGCAATTTTGTCCGCGCTTGAGGTAAAGTTACGTGGAATAATGCGAGCCCTCTTTTCGCCGGCGATTTGCTGCAATTTCAAACGCAATTCATCTCCGGTTGTTGCGATGAAGAACTTCGCGAAGTAGAAGTGTCAGCCGCTCCACTAACAACTCTGGAGGTGTTGTGTGCAGCGAAAGCGGTTCATGTAGACGATAGGCACTACGAACCACGCCTCTGCTATCGCACAAAGCAGCAACGCTGTGCTGCCCACTCGTGCCTTCAATGCCGATGTAAAATCGGAACTCCTTCATGCGTTCTGGCATAAGTCAAGGTTCAATCTTGTCCAATAATAGGAGATTGCAAAGTTAAAATCCAATTTGTTACTGAGAATACAATAAGGAAACGTCGCAACACATTGCAAGCAATTTTTATCTGCTGTAAGTGCTTGACGCTAAATTAGATATGATTGTTTTTTGTTTAGGAGAATTGACCGATGAACGTGAACGGGTCATGAACGGGTCAGTTCCGAGCATGTCAACATTTTGTCTAACCAGCTATTTTTGTTCTGCGCTTGCGAGCAGCAATTATCGGCGAAACTATCAGCCTTTCCTCATTCTGCCGCGCCTTGCTGTCGGACCTTTCTTCCGGTGGCGTGTGAAACCCGATTTCGCGGCGCGGCGGTTCCGGCGGTCTCATCAGTTCTTTCAGACTTGAGGTTCCAAATAGGTTCCAAATTGGAACCTCAAGTCCGCAAACTCCTGCGCGGTAATCCGTTACATCAAAGTCAAACCGGTTGCCCATCTCCAAGCCGGGATACTCGATTCGCAACTGAAGCGCCGTGATCCCAATCCTCCTCCTCCGACTCAATTGCATCCGCAAGCCCCCTTTGCCGCGTCCCACCCGTCGGACTGGTCCTGAATCGCCGCCGGTCTCAACTTTAGCCTTTCCATAGTCCGCCAAAGCCGCTTGGGCGACGGCGGAAGCATTCAGCCTTTAGCCTTTGTTCTGTGGTTCTTCGCGAAGTTTGTTCGAATCCGATGGGCCGGCACTTCGGCGGATGGCGAGTTCCCGTTCGCGCAACGCATCGAGCATCCGCAGTTTCTCCGCCACTGGGCGCGAGGCGAGGTCGTGGCGCAGGGCGCGTTTGCTTTCCAGAATTTTTTGCAGGTCCAGTCTCATGGAATCTCGCTCAAGAACTGTCTTTCAAACTTGCCCCACGCGTCAAGGAGACCGTGTCGGGCAAGGACGTCTCGAAAACGCGGGGCGTCAAGCGCCCCGGCCTCGACGAACTGGAGAAGCCGCGCTTTATCCTTGGCGCGCCCGGTCTGGAGTGCGATGGCGGCGAGGTGTTCGGCAGTGAAGACACCCGCCGGGGTTCCATCCACGTCTTTGCCCAGGGATTCGCTTAACGATCAAAGGAAAGGCTGAAGGCTGATCCGCCGTCGCTGCCGGTTTCACTTTAGCTTTTGGCATTCAGCCTTTGGCCCTTGCACGAGTCGGAACGCCGCAAACCGGCCATCGTCAACTGCAAATAATTCAACTTGTGCAAGTGTCTTGCTGTAAACTGGTTATGACTTTGCAAAATGTCGAAATTTTCACGGTTTTTTCCGGGGCTGATTTTGTTGGGAAATTCAAAATTGGCTTGCGTTTAGTTTAAGATTGCAATGGACGGCGTTGACCCTTAAACGAAACGCATGGTGCGTTTAAAAGACATCGCGGCCCAGGCCGGCGTCTCGGTCATGACCGTGTCGAAATCCCTGCGCGGCGCGTCGGATATTGCGGCTGAGACCAAGACCCGCATCAAGGTGCTGGCCCAACAAATGGGCTACATGCCCGATTCCATGGCCCAGGGCTTGCGCAATCGCACCACCAAACTGCTCGGCCTGATCCTCTCCAACGTCGTCAATCCGATTTTCGTCCGCACCGTCTCCGCCATCGAGGAAGGCGCGCACGAGTGGGGCTACGATCTGATCCTGGCCCATTCCCTCAACATCCCCGAACGTGAGGAAGCCTGCATCCGCCGCCTGCTCTCGCGGCGCGTGGACGGACTTTTCATTTTCCCGGTCTATCGGCTCGCGCCCACCGCGCCCATTTACGAGGAGCTGTGGCAGCGCCAGACCCCCACCGTCATCCTCGGCCAGCGCGCCCCCTTTTGCGCCCAGTTCTGCAACGTCGAAACCGACGACCTGACCGGCAGCTACCTGATGACACGGCATCTGCTGGAATTGGGCCACAAAAAAATCGCCTTCCTCTCCGGCGTCAGCGGTTCTCCCTGGGCGCAGGAACGATTGGAAGGCTACCGCCGCGCCCTGCGCGAAGCAGCCATCGAACCGGAGGACCGTCTCATTTTCACCGCCGGCGCCACCCTCGAAGACGGGGAAAAGGCGGCGGTGCAGATGATCAATGAATCCGCCGCCATGACAGCCATCCAGGCGGCCGGCGACCTCGTGGCCATGGGTGCGGCCAACGTTTTTCTCAATCAGGGCGTTAAAATTCCCGAAGAACTGTCCATTGCCGGTTTTGGCAACATCCAGATGAGCCAGCATTTTCGCGTGCCGCTCAGCACCGTGCGCCAGCCGAAACTTCGCCTGGGCGTTGCCGCCATTGACGCCATGCAAAAACTGCGTCGCGGCGAGCACCCCGAATCCAAGCGCCTCCCCTCCGAAATCATAATCCGCGCCAGCACCGCCCGCCCCAAACCCGAAGCTTCTTCATCCTAATCCTAATCTTAATCTCCTCATCCAGAAGCCAGGGATTTCCAAATAAGTCCCATCCCTCTCATCAGTCCCATCCCCCCGGAAAACCATCCCGCAGCCAGGGACTTGCAAAAAAGAGCTTGCCCTGCCGCGCAATTTGGCCAAAAGTCATCGCCGGATCGTGTCTGTGTAAAAACCCAATTTTGAAAATTTATGGCGCGTATTTATAACAATATTGTCGAAACCGTCGGCCGGACTCCCCTCGTCCGCCTCAACAAAGTCACTGCGGGCCTGGAGGCCGTCATTCTGCTCAAGTGCGAGTTTTTCAATCCCCTGGGCAGCGTCAAGGACCGCATCGGCATGGCCATGATCGAGGCGGCGGAAAAGAGCGGCGTTCTGAAGGCCGACACGGTCATCATCGAGCCGACCAGCGGCAACACGGGCATCGCCCTGGCCTTCGTCGCCGCCGCCAAGGGCTACAAACTCATCCTGACCATGCCGGAAACCATGTCGCTGGAACGGCGCACGTTGCTGGCCATGCTCGGGGCCAAGTTGGTCCTCACCCCGGGCACCGAAGGCATGAAAGGCGCCATTGCCCGCGCCGAACAGATCGCCCGCGAAACCCCCCATTCCTGGATACCGCAGCAATTCGACAATCCCGCCAATCCCGAAATCCACCGCAAAACAACCGCCGAGGAAATTTGGGCGGACACGGACGGGAAGGTGGATATCCTCATTTCAGCCGTTGGCACGGGCGGGACCATCACGGGCTGCGTGGAAACCATCAAGCCGCGCAAGGCCTCCTTCAAGGCCATCGCCGTTGAGCCGAAAGATTCGCCGGTCATTTCGCAATGCCTGGCCGGACAGCCGCTCAAGCCCGGTCCGCACAAAATTCAGGGGACGGGCGCCGGGTTCATCCCAAAAAATCTGCATCTTAAAGACAGCAAGGGTCATCCACAGATCGTCGAATGCCTCCAGGTCACAAACGATGAATCCTTCGCCATGGCGCGCCGCCTGGCCAAAGAGGAAGGCTTGCTCGTCGGCATCTCGACCGGCGCCAACGTGGCCGCGGCCATCCAGGTGGCCCGGCGTCCTGAAAACAAGGGCAAGATGATCGTGACCATCGCCTGTTCGACCGGCGAGCGCTACCTGAGCACTCCGCTGGCGGCCGAAGCCAGGGCCGAGGTAGGGGGCTGAAAACGGCCCCAAAAGAAACGCGCCAAAAAAATGAGTTGCATTGCGCCGCTTTTCGTCTAAGATTTTGGATGTTGAAGGTCTGACCGATGGATGCGGATAACGCGAAAGCGCGCGCAACGGTCCTCCAAAAATTCTAAATTCAAACGAAATTGATTTTTCGAGGCAATTCAAACCAGGCCTTGACACTTTTGCAATTATAAATCTATGAGCACCGCGCCCAGCGCCACAACTGCCGACTATGGAGCCGGCTTTTTGGAAATATCGGAAAAAGGTTTTGGTTTCCTTCGCACGAAGGAAAACAATTATCATCCCAAACCGGCCGACATTTTTGTCACGCCCGACACCATCAAACGGAATTTCCTGCGCGAAGGCTGCCTGGTCGCGGGCGAGACCCAGCCGCCCCACCGCGGCAACAGCCCGCAGCTCAAAACGGTGGACAAGGTCAACGAGCAGCCCTTCGAGGCCTACACCAAGGCCGTCCGTTTCGAGAATCTGACCACGATCGATCCCATCGAAAAAATCAATCTGGAAACCTCCCCCGACCTCCTCGAAACCCGCATCATCGATTTGGTCACGCCCATCGGCAAAGGCACGCGCGGCTTGATCGTCTCTCCGCCGCGCACCGGCAAAACGACCATTCTCAAGCAGATCGCCAATGCCGTCACCACCAATCACCCGGAAGTCTATGCCATGGTCCTGCTGATTGACGAGCGGCCGGAGGAAGTCACCGATTTCCAGCGCTCGGTCAAGGCCGAAGTCGTCGCCTCCTCCAACGATCAGGACCTGGAAACGCATGTGCGCCTTTCCCGCTTCATGATCGAACGCTGCCGCCGCATGGTCGAAAGCGGACGGGACGTTTTTGTGCTGCTGGATTCCATCACCCGCGTGGCCCGCGCCTACAACAGCGTGCATGGCGGCAGCGGCCGCACCATGACCGGCGGCGTGGACGCGCGCGCGCTGGAAATCCCGCGCAAAATGTTCGCCTCCGCCCGCAAGATTGAAGAGGGCGGTTCGCTCACCATTATTGCCACGGCGCTGGTCGATACCGGTTCGAGAATGGACGAATTGATATTCCAGGAGTTCAAAGGCACGGGCAACATGGAGTTGATCCTGGACCGCAAGCTGTCGGACCGCCGCCTTTTCCCGGCGCTGGATATTCCCAAGAGCGGCACGCGCAAGGAGGAAAAACTCTTTCCGCCCAAACACATCGAGGCCATTCGCAAGCTGCGCCGCATGATGGTGGACCTCAACCCGATCGAGGCCATGGAAACGTTGCAGGCCGCGTTGAAGAAACACAAGACCAACGACGAATTGCTGGCCAAGATCGCTTAGCGGCAGTTGAAATCGAAACCGGAGAAATTTCTGCATTCCCGCCCGCCGCTGGAGCGGATGCTGCGCATTCACCAGGCCATTCAATCCGGCCGCCACCCCAACGCCGTCTCCCTCGCCCGCGAATTGGAGGTCAGTTCCAAATCCATCCATCGCGATTTCGAATTCATGCGCGACCGCCTGCAATTGCCGCTGCAATACGACAACCTGCACAAGGGTTATTATTACACGGAGGAGGTCAGCAACTTCCCCACCCTGCAAATCACCGAGGGCGAATTGTTCGCGCTCCTGGTCGCGGAAAAAGCCCTGCAACAATATCGCGGCACGACCTTTGAAAAGCCCCTGCTCAGCGCCTTCAAGAAAATGGCCGCCGCCCTGCCCGACACCGTTTCGCTCAATCTGGCCGATTGGGAACGGACCATTTCCTTTCGCACCAGCGCCGAGCCGATCCTGAACCTCGAAATTTTCGACATTTTGGCCAAAGCCACCGCGCAGCGTCAACAATTGCAATTGACCTATCGCAAGCCCGGCCGCCGCGAAACCGAATTGCGCGTGGTTGATCCCTATCACCTCGCCAACATCAACGGCGAATGGTTTCTCTTCGCCTGGTGCCATCTGCGCCGGGACATCCGCACCTTCGTTCCCGCCCGCATTCAAGCCATTGACACAACCGGCAAGACTTTCGCCCGGCCGCAAAAATTTTCCCTGGAAAAGCGGCTGCGCGACAGTTTCGGCGTGCAATCCGGCCAGGGCAGTTTCGACGTGGTCATCCGCTTCAACGAACTGGTCAGCGACTACATTCGGGAAAAGAAATGGCACGACTCGCAGCAGCTCAAGGAACTCAAGGACGGCGGATTGGAACTGCGCATGAAGTTATCGAGTTTGGCTGAAGTGGAGCGGTGGGTCTTGGGCTGGGCCGGCAACGCCAAAGTCATCCGCCCGGCGGAACTGGCCGAGAAGGTGCGCAAATCCGCCCAAGACATTTTGGAAAGGCAGAAGCAGCAGTATTGATAGGTAGGTCCGGAAAACCCGTAACATCCGCTACAGTGTTGATAGTCAACGACTTAGCCCGTAACACGAACCGCTACAGACCCGTAACATGTTACTGCTTTTCGCTGGTTTTGTGAGAAGCTGTATAAATTTAGCCATCTGAAAAGGGATTTTAACCACGAACCAGAGGCAAAACGGCTTTTCATTGTGCGTCCTGCGGCCGATGCCAAATGCGCCGGCCCTCTTTATACACTTCCCGAACGCGGTGAAAGGGCACGCGATGAATCCGGCCCTCCGTGTCTGCGAGCCGGAACGCTTGCGGGTCGGCTTCGGGGAAATCCAGTTCTCGAAACGGGACGACGATGACCCGGCCCTCCACGCGGTCAAAGTAGCCCAACTCGAAGTTCCCGCGGCCAAATTCGGGGTCCCAGCGGATGCGGTTTAGCAGTTCGTGAATGGGGGTCATCGCGAGGACTGGTCAGTTAACCGTGGTCCAACAACCAGCACAAATCACCAGTTGCCTGGCGCAAGGGGTCAGTTGTCATAAATGCAGGCGATGATCTCGCTTGGCATGGAGTACCCGGACAACAATGACATCGCGGCCTTCAATCCTGTAAAACAACTTGTATGGAAATCGATGCGTCAGCATCCGCCGAAAACCTCGGTAATACACGGGGTGCCGTTCAGGCGAACTCTCGAGCAAACCGACAGCACGGTTAATCTCGTCGAGGAATTGGCCGCCCAGAAGCGGGCGTTGCGATTCATACCAGCAGGCGGCTTCGCGCAAGTCCTCCTCGGCTTTGGGACGAAGAATAACGCGCCAACTCACCGTTGAATTTGTTGGCGGAGGCGGGACTCAACTTCTTTCCATTCAGCCCCGGCACTTGGGTCCGCCTGATACTCCTCAAATTCGCGGTCGAGCAGCGCTTTCTCATCCGCGTCAAGTGGCGCGCCTCTGAGCAAGTCCGCTTCGTCCATCTCCCAAATGCGCTCCAGGATTTCGCGACGATCTCCCTGCCCCAAATTGGGTAATCGTTCCAGAATATCCGATTTACTCATAACGTTAAATTAGCCTCCTCGCCCGGCAATTGCAATCGTAATCGCAATGGAAGCGGATGATTTGAAGGCTGCCTGCGCTTATGGCGAGCGGTTATCCAAATAATCTGCCACTTCTCGAAGCACGACAAGTATCTTCCCTCGATTAACCGGAGAGTGGTTGACGAACAACGGGCTTGGATGCGGAGACTTGAAGATTCTGACATTGGGACGCCAATTCGCAATTTGGATTGAGGCGCGTTGAGCTTTCTGTCCCACGAGCATGATAGCTCGCAAGTTAGGTAGCAGGTCCAAAAGCGAGTTCAGTGACCGCATTCCGACTTCAATATCATCAGAAGTTGCAGGGCGAATACGGGAGCTAGAGCCAATATACCAAGGAACGATATTCCACGATATGGCTCGCTTCCGTGGGATTCCTGATTGCTGGTGGAGGTAGAAGGAGTTCTTCGCGGTCTCATCCGGGTTGTTGCGTGAGATAAAGCCTGACGCCACGGCCTTAGCACCTGGTGCTTCATATAGGAATAAGACCTCGGCGGCAGTCCCTCCATCCCACGGATCGAAATAGGGGATTTGGTAATCCGAACCCATCTTGGCGCGGAGCGTATCGACAAATGCAGTTAATGGAGCAATATGCGGATCATGTAACTCAGCCCGCCTTGCTGCGCGAGCTTCGGGGCTGCCAAGAGACTTCGGTTTGTCCTCAAAATGTTCGTTTGCAATATCTCCTTTTCCCTTGATCGGTCTAACCGGACGTTTGTCGCGCGGCGCTGCCGGCACGCGGCCCAATCGGCGCAACCCTTCCAAAATGCTGCCCGGGTTGGCCGCCGGGCCTCGATAAATGCAGCGCGCCGTGCAGGTTTCGGCCACGACGATTTCAACCAGCAGCGGCAGCTTCGGCTTTAACCGGCGCCAGATCCAGATCGCGATGTTTTCGCTCGTCGGATTTTCCAGGCCCGGGATTTCGTTTAAATGGCGGTGGTCCAGCTTTTCCCAAACCGGCTTGAAGGCGTCGGCGATGTCCGCGTAGTCCATGACCCAGCCCAGTTTCGCGTCGCATTCGCCCTCGACGGCCACCTCGACTTTGAAACTGTGCCCGTGCAAGCGGCGGCATTTGTGCGACCGCGGCAGGTGCGGCAAGAGGTGCGCGGCTTCGAATTGAAATGTTTTTCTCAGTTCCATCATGGTTTCTCCCAATCGGTCCAGGTGACAAGGTCGCCCAACGGCGGACGTCCGTCATGCCGCCAGGCCAGCGGCGGATTTTGCATCTGGCCCAGGGGACAGACGCGCCGCGCGCCCCAGCGCGCCAGATGCGGTGCGATGTCGCGGGCCTGCGCCGCCGTGCTGGACAAGCCGACGGTGGACACCTGGTCGCGCACCAATTCCGCGCCTTGCAAAGCGTGGGTCAAGTCGGCCACGGCCTTGATGTAAATGAACCGGTTCGCGCAGGACATCTGGAAGCGCGGATCGTTTTCCAAAATGACCGTCCAGGCGGTGGATTCGAGGCTGGCCCACATTTTTGTTTCCAGCGAATGCGCGGCCCGCACCTCGTAAAAGGAGCGCCGCATGGAAATGGCGGCCGCTTCCCTGGCGTTCAAAGGCCCGCGCGGAAAGGTTTTCTCCACCGCGTCCAACTGTCCAGCCAGCAGCGCGGCGAAAGCTTCCGCCGTGACTTTGCCCGAGTCTTCAACATAGATCACATGCGGCGAAAGGCAGCCGCGCTGGTTCCAGGCCGTCACGTCCGCCGCCGCCTTTTGCACCACCGCTTCCGCGTTCTGTTCCAGGCTCTCCCGCGTCACGTAGCCGAAGCTGACCCGTGTTCCGTAACCGAGGAAGCGCGCCGTCCGGGGAACTTTTTTCCCAATGGCCTCCAGCATCTCGTCGCTGCCGGTGGCGACCACACAATCAGCTTCAGCGAAAAGGGCCGCTTCCAAAGGCTCGATGCCGCCCTTCCATTCCGCCACTTCCAGGCACGAGCCTGCCTTGTGATCGGCCTCGTATAGGGAATGGGCGAACAGGCGCGGAATGAAAGCGCCGCCGGAAGCGCATTTGACAAACTGCGCCGAGCGGGTCAGCAGCCCGAAAACCATTTCCGACAAAACCGGGTCGGGAATATTGCCCGGCGCGATTTGCGCCAGCAAAAGCGGGCCGCGAACCAGGGCGGTCCTTTTTCCGCTCACCTGATGTTCGTCGGGGTGAAAACCATCCAGGCGATGCGGGTGCCCCAATTCCTGGCGCAGCAACGCTTCGAGATTTTCCGCCGTCAATTGTTTGAAAAACTGGTCCAACCCGGCGGCCAGCACCGGCCCGGAAAAGCCGGTGGCGGCGGGACCGGATTCCAGGACCTCGCGGCGAAAGGGGGAATCGGCCGAGAGCCATTCGGCAGCCAGTCCGTCCAGGAGGCGGATAATGCTCTCCGTCGTGCGGCCCTCGAGGTATCGCTCGCGATTGCGTTTGAGCGTTTGGCAGGCCTCGGTGATCAGTCCGGCTGTGAGTTCGGCTTCGGCGGGCAGGTCGGCCAGGAAATAATTCGGCAAATTCATCGGTATCAAGGCGCGGCCAGGAGCGAGCAGCCGCGCGGCCCGGCGGATTCCGCCCGGCCCAGCAGTTCGAAACCGTCTTCGCGGCTTGCGGCCAAATCTTCGGTTTGCATTGCCATGACGGAATACATATTCGCCGGATCGAAAACGCGAAGCAACCCCGTTTCACCCGCGGCCGCGACCGCGCCCGTTTCAGGCGAAATGATCTGTGTCCGCACCCAGGGCGGGAAGCGGAAGATTTCCGCAGGCGGCCGGGCTTGTCCCGCCACGCCATCGTAAGCCTGCGAACTCAATTCGCTCATGCCATATTCCGTCACGATGTGCAACTCCGGCACGGCTAGATATTTTGTCATGAGCCGGCGCAAATCCGCCTTGGTCACGACGCGCGAGCGCCCCTTGTAACCGCCCGTCTCCATGATGCGCGACCCGGCCGGCAGGCGAAGCCGGGTCTTGTTGACAGCCAGATGATCGAGCCAGTGAACGAACGAAAAAGCCGTGCCCAACAATGCCACGGGCCGGTTGTCGGAAGTGGCGTCGCGCAAGGCGGAACCGATTTGGTTGAAATCCAGGTTCCACGAGCCATCCGCCTCCACCCGCCCGGCATACAGCGACTCAGGCCCGCCGAATTTCAAGCGGACCGTTTCAAACATGTGGACCAGTGAAGAATGCGGAGCAAGCATGGGGGGCGGCGTGAGAAAAAGGAACGCCGCGCCGCCCGCGCTGGAACCGGGAAAATGCCGTTCAAACCAAGGGAGCAGCGACGCCTCATAAAGCGAGAGCGACGCGGCGTTATGAAAATGGCGGCTGGGAACATGCCCCGTCGTGCCGCTGGAGTAAAAGACGCGGCTGCGGTCCTTTTCGGCCAGGCTCGAAATGACGTGCTCTTTAAACGCCGAAGCCGGCAGCGCCGGAATTTGGTTCCAATGCTTGATTGAGCCGGGGCCGATTCCCCTCCTCTCGCACAACCGGCGATAAATCGGCACCCCCTCAAACTGAAAGGCGAACAAAGCCAGGGCAAGGCGATTGAAGCCCTCCTCGCCATCCATATCAGGACCGGTTTGAGAAATGAGAGAGCGCACCCGGAACAGGAGATCCGATGCGCTCGAAGCAGGTTGGAATTCATTTTCCATAACGGCCGATTTCCCGCCCCTAATCCTAATCCTGCTCCCAAGCTTAATCCAGAAATTACCTTTACATTCCTTTGAGAAACTTCACCACTCTGGTGAATGCCCTGAGAATGGCGCCAAGATACAATGACGCGAGAATGGCGATGATGGCTATGACGCACAGCAGCTCCGTCAGAGTCATGCCCTCAAGCCCTCTCCGAAACTTCTTAATCGTCTCATGGCCCGCTATGCGCATCATGGTGCTTTTAACCCATAGGACGAGGGAGACGGGAAAATCCTTTGAAATCTTTTTGAAAGGGTCCTGTCCAGGCAACCTTGTTGGATGGGCGGTGTTTGATCTATATTATACCAGATGGCCACACCCTTGGATCCAGACGCCGCCCTGATGCTCCGCGTGAAACGCGGCGATATGAAGGCTTTCGAGGAATTGGCCGAAAAATACAAGCAGCCCATCGTCAATATGATGTACCGGATGCTGCGCGACCTGGATGAAGCCGAAGACCTGGCGCAAAATGTCTTCATTCGGGTCTATCAGTCGGCCAAACGTTATGAAGTGTCGGCGAAGTTTTCCACCTGGATTTTCACCATTGCGCGGCGTTTGTGCTTGAACGAAATCCGGCGGCGCGGACGGCATCCGGCCGAATCAATCGAGTCGAGCCAACCGGGCCACGAAGAGCAGGCGCCGCGGCAGTTTGAAGACGTGAAGACTTTTTCGCCGCCGGAAGCATTCCTGCACGGGGAACTGGCGCAAAAAATTGAAGAGGCGCTGGGGCAATTGCCGGACAAACAACGGCTGGCCATCGTGCTCTGCCGCCAGGAGGAACTGTCCTACGAGGAAATCGCCCGGGTCCTGGGGTGCTCGGTCCCGGCGACAAAGTCGCTCATCCACCGTGGACGGGAGACGTTGAAAGAAAAGCTCAAACCTTATTTGCAAAGCGGCGCGTGGGAGGCGGACGGGCCGAAACTCTGCCGGTGATACGGTGTTTCCATTCTATACACTGAATATGCGCGACGAACAACATCAGGAAATCAAGGAGGCTGGCTGGCGGCGGGCGCTGACCAGCGACGAAGAAGCGGCGTTGCAAAAATTTCTGGCGGCGCATCCCGAAGCCCGTCAAGCCTGGGGGGAGGAAGCGGCCCTGAACCGCCTTTTGCAGCGTTGGCCCGCCCCGCCCGTTTCATCCAATTTTACCGCGCGCCTCCTGCAGGCGGTGCAAAACGCTCCCGCCCGGCGCCCCTGGCGCGATTGGTTCGCGCCCGCGCAGTGGCTGCCCGAAGGCCGGGCCTGGCGGGTGGCGATGTGTTCGATGATGGTTTGCCTGGGTCTGTTTTCCTTTCGCGAGTCCCAAATGATTTATCGCGCGAGAATGGCCCGCGAACTGGCCGGCGTCAGCCGTGTGGCCGCGCTGCCGCGCATGGAATGGTTGAAGGACTTCGACACCATCAACGGAATCAGCCAGGTCAAGGTGGCGGATGACGATCTGCTGGCGGCGCTGGAGTAAATGCGATGATGCGGCGACCCGGAATCCATTGGTCAGGCCTGGCGGTGTGGAGCGCGCTGCTGGCGGCGGCGCTGCCGGCGGCGGAAACCAACCTGCCCCCGGCCCCGCCCGCGCCGCGATATCAAAACGTCACGGCCGGCGTCCAGTTGCGTCACTTGTCCCCGGTGGAGTATTTTCGCGGGCTTCTGGGCATGAGTCCCGGGGAAAGGGAGCGCGCGCTGGCCAACAGATCGCCGACCGACAGGGCAATCCTTCTGGCGAAGCTGCGGGAATACGGGGCATTGCCGTGGGGAATCCGGGAGGCGCGGCTGTGTCAAACCGAATTGCACTGGGAGTTGTCCGGGCTGATGAAACTCGCGCCGCGCGACAGGATAAAACGGCTCCAGGAAGTGTCGCCGCTCTACCAGCCGATGGTTGAAGAACTTTTGCGGCAATGGGACAAGGTGCCGGCCGAGCTGCAAAAGGCCCTGATGGAGAAGCAAAATTTCATCGGCGTCTATCTGCGCATGCAGGGCGCCCCGACCGCGGCCCGGCAGGAAATTCTTGCCAAACTTTCGCCGGAGCGCCGGGCGCATTGGGCGGAGGAAATGGACCGCTGGCAGGCCCTGCCTGAAAAACAGCGGGCGGAATTATGCGCGCACTTTCAGCGCTTTTGCTCCATGAGCGGCCAGGAGCAGAAAGAGACGGTTGATGCGCTCTCGGACGCGGAACGGCAGGAAATGGAAGAAGCGTTGCAGGCTTTCGACCGGCTGCCGCCGGCGCAGCGGGCGCAATGCATCAATTCTTTCGGCAAATTTGCCACCATGGCCCCGGGAGAGCGAAACCAGTTCTTGAAAAACGCCGCCCGCTGGGACGCGATGACGTCGCGCGAACGGCAATTATGGCGCGAGTTGGTGCATGCGCTGCCGCCCGTGCCGCCGGGCTTTCCCCCGGGCCTGCCGCCCATGCCGCCGGGGTTTGAAAAGGGGATGCCGCCCATGCCGCCCATGCCGCCGAACGTGACAGCGCTCGTCATCGTTGCCCGTTCAACAAACGAGGCGCGATGACTGGGGAGGGAAAATGCCTAGTGACGAAATCCTAATGACCAATCAATGACCAAATGACCAATGACGAATTTTCGTCATTCGAGCTTCGTCGTTAATTGGTCATTCGTCCTTCGACATTCGTCATTCCTTCTGGCGGCTGTGCGGGCGCATCTTCTGCTTGGCATCGGGCCGATGTTTCCTTAGCTTGAGCGGGTGACAGGATTTTTAAGATTCGTGGGCTTGCTCAACGCCGCCGTTTGGTGCGGCTCCACCATCTTCCTGGTCATCGGGCTGCCGGCGTTGTTCTCTCCCGAGTTGAAGAGATTGCTGACGGCGGCCGGCGTTGGCTTCGCGGCGGAGTCGATTGTGGCGCGGTTTTTCATTTTGCAATATTGGTGCGGAGGGATTGCGCTGGCGCATTTGCTGGCGGAATGGCTTTATTGCGGCCGGCCGTTGTGGCGTTTGAACCTGGGCCTGCTGGTCGTTATCCTGTCATTGAGCCTGGCTGGCGGAATGGTGGCCCAGCCGAAAATGCGCGCTCTGCACGTCACCAAGTATTTTGGCAGGACGAGCGAACAGCAAATGCAAGCCGCCAAAGCATTCGCGGCCTGGCACGCGGCGTCAGAGGCGGCCAATCTGCTGGCCATCGGATGTTTGGTCTGCTACCTTTGGCAGGTGAGCAGGGAGCAGGAACCCCCGCGTTTGCTCAGTTTTAGCAAAATACGGGGTTGACAAAATGAGACTTATGCTCAATCAGTACACTGGAAGTGAAAAGCGTTCCTAGCGGGCGCAATATGGAAGGAAAAGATAATCTATGATTTCGAATGAACGCCCATCCCCTCAAGGGTACCGCTCATACAGCGCCGGCCCGCCCAAGCCGCCGGTCAACGAAGACACTTTAAAGACGGAAAAGATCCAGATCGAGCGGAAAACATTTATTTTCACCTTGAAGGAGAATCCCCGGGGCCGGTTTTTGCGCATCACCGAGGACGTGAATGGCCGCCGCGATAATGTCATTATTCCATCCACCGGCTTGGACGATTTTCGTCGAATTGTGGATGAAATGGCGAAAGCTTCCGCCGAAATCCCGGTCAAGAGCGAATAGCGGTTCCTGTTTGACGGCGGTCCGCGCCGGACTTTTTGCCAGCCTCATTGGGCTGCGCCGGGGGAAATTTTCGTTCCCGCCCGCTTCCTGGCCCGGCTCGCCCCGGCGCGCGGGGCATCGCCCCAAAGGCTTTCCAAATTATACTTCTCCCGCACCTCGTCCCGCATGATGTGGACGATGACGTCGAAGAAATCCAACACCTGCCAGGCCGCGTCGGGGCCTCCCTCGACCCGGCGCGGACGCACCTGAAAGTCATCCCATAACGTGCCGGTCATCTCGTTGACGATGGCGCGCAGGTGCGGCTCGCTGCCGCCGGAGGCGATGACAAAATAATCGGTGACGGATGACAGCTTGCGGACGTCGAGGATGACGATGTTTTCGGCCTTTTTCTTTTCCGCCAGCTTGCGGCACAACAGGGCCAATTTCTTGGAATCCATTTTCCCTGAAGGTTAGCTCATTTGCTTTGGAAGATAAAGCCGATTGTTTTTGATCGCCTCCGCCACCGCCGGCGGCACCAAATGCGCGATGGCCAATCCGGCCCGGCAACGGGCCCGGATCTCCGACGATGACACGCCCAGCGGAAACCCGCGCAGGGCTTGCCCGCGAAAGGGCGCGGCCAGCCGCGGCACGATTTCCCCGGGACGCGGAATGACCACAAATTCAACCAGGCGCGCTAGTTCCCCGGCTTCGCGCCAAAGCGATACTTGTCCCGCCTGGTCGGCACCGATCAAATAAAACAATCCCGCTCCCGGAAAATTCTTGCTGTACTGGCGCGCGGTATCGATGGTGTAGGAAACGCCGCCGCGCCGGATTTCCTGGTCATCCACTTCGGCCGCCGCATCGCCCGCCAGGGCCAGCCGAAGGAGCCGCAGCCGTTCGGCGGCGGGGGCGGGCTGCGAATCGGGTTTGAAGGGCGATTGCGCGGCCAAAATGAAAAAGACGCGCTCCAGCCCCAGCTCTTCGCGCGCGGCCTGCGCCACGAGCAAATGCCCGAAATGCACCGGATCAAACGAGCCGCCAAAAAGACCAATCTTCATGCGCAAAAAATAATGGGTGAACAGCGCGCGGAATTCAACGTTTTACCAGGGGAAAATCGCGCATTTTGCGTGAGAATGGGCCAGGATGAGAATATACAGAGCGTCAAATGCACCGGAATCCGCGATGGCATTGCCGATGCTGCGAATATTTGACATGAACACCAGAATGCTGAACCGACGCCTGCAAGGGATGACTTTGCTTGAAACGCTGGTGGTGATGGTGCTTTTGGCGGTTCTGGTCGCCATGCTGGCTCCTGCTTTTTCGCGAGCGCATGCCCGTTCTCCGAGGATCACTTGCGTTAATAATATGAAACAAATCGGCACAGCCTACCGAGTCTGGGAAAACGAAAATGGCGACAAATACCCGGTGCAGCAGGTGGAGGCTTTGAGAGGAATGCAGGGAATACTCTCCAACTCGATGAGCGCCGGCAGGTTCGCTTATTTGCCTTACGCGATCATGGCCAATGAGATGGGCCAATCGCCCAAGATTGTCGTCTGTCCAAGTGATGACCGGGTCGCCAATGTGAACTTTTATTGGGGGCGGCAGAATGCGCCTAAAGAGGCCGGATATACATGGCCAGCCCCCGCTGCCTATGGCTCATTCGACAATACCAACGTCTCTTATTTCGTAGGAGTTGGCGCGGCTGACACGTGTCCGCAATCGATGCTGGGCGGCGATCGAAACTTGGGGAACGGCGGCGTTATCAATGTCACCAACGGAGATGTGGCCTCCCCGGAACAAGACCCATACTATGGCATTTCCGGCACAACAGCGAACCCTGAATATCCCTGCGGAGCGGATGCAATTGTCAATACCAATGGACAATGGACCTACTCGTTCGTCAGTGGGGGCGGCGGACGTGTAGGCAATCGCTCGCAGGCGGTTGCCTGGTCCGCAAAGATTCATTCTGCCGGGAATATTGCGGGCGCCGGCAATATCATGTTGGGCGATGGCAGTACGGTGCAATGCACCTCCGCCAGCCTTCGCAAAACCTGGCTCATAAATGCAACCGATTCCGGAAACTTTGCCACGAATGACAAGATTCACACTACTGCTGGCGGGTCCATTCGCCTGCTTTTCCCGTGAACCGAACATCTCGCCCTAACGTCGCCGTTCCTTGACAGCGGACGGCGCGTGCCAAAAGATGGCGCGATGCGTTCGGACGGCTCCATCAGGCATTTTGCAATCGCTTTTGCCATTGCGCTGGTTCTTTACATCGCCGGCTTTGGTTGGATTCAGCACCGGCGCGTGTTCAAAGGCCCGTGGGAAATCACTTTTGCCACGGACGGCGCCGGCCACCCATCGCTCAAGATTTCCGAACCGATGCTCAGAATTTCCCAGGAAATCGCCTTTCCCGCCCGGAAAATCGCGCCCGCCAACCTGGCCCGCGTGGAACGGTTTGACGAGGCCGTGACGAATCTGCCTTTCGGCGAGATGGTTTTCCAGGACCCGACCTTTCTTCCCGGAACGGTGACCCTGCGCCTTTTCGGCCATGAAATTGAATTGCTCCCGCGCGTCTTGATTGTTGACAAAAAGGAAATTCCCTGGCGCGCCGGGCAGAAAGTGGAGGTCCCATGAATGACATTACATTCAGTTTGGCAACAGCCGGCGATCTGCCGGGAGTTCAGTCGTTACTGACCGAGTGCTGTCTTGCCAGCGAAGGCATCGAACTGCTCACTGAGAGCTGCATCGCAGCCAAGGTTGATTCCAAAGTCGTCGGCTGCATCGCTTTGGAGCCGTATGGGAGGCCAGCCCTGCTGCGGTCTTTGGCGGTTGCGCCGGACTGTCGGGGACGTTCGCTCGGTCGGAACTTGTGTGCGAGGATGGTCAGCCACGCGCGCCTGCTGGGCGTCGAGCAGCTTTATCTGCTGACGACCGACGCGGACCGATATTTTGCGGCACTGGGCTTCAAGCGCATCGAGCGGAGCGAAGCGCCGGCACAGATTCAGGCGACCACCCAGTTTCGTTCTCTGTGTCCGAAGAGCGCTGTTTGCATGGCGCGCGACATCAGCGCCGAGGTCATTCACGCCTCCTCGGAGCTGCTGCCGTTGCGCCCGGATGTTCCCGGTGATGCGAAAGTATGAATCAACAAAGGCTTGATTTTTTCGTTGGATTCATCCCATCCAACCTCCGACGGCTCACCCCGGTCGGTGCCATTGCGGCCCTGTTCATGTTTGCACAAAATGGGTGGACTGCGTTGGAACCTTCTGTTGCCATTCAACAAGGACGAAGCTTTTTGCTGAACCTGCTGAATCCCGACTTGGGTCTTTTGCCGGAGTATCGTGGCGCAAATGTTTACTGGCTGTTTCATGACAATTATCTGGCCGCGAAAGTGCTCGCCGCCAGCCATCCGCAGACCGCCCAAAGTATTATGGCGGCCATTCACCGCGAGGGCATTTACAAGTCGGGCAAGATTGAATTGATTTTTGGAGAAGCGGAAAAACCCCTGCCGTTTCGACAGTATCAACTGATGGAGGTGCGGCGCGCCGCAAACAAAGTCATCCGCACCGAACTGGCGACCGGCCAAGTTCTTGATGGCTGGGAGGCCTATGCCGATCTTCTGCTGCTGGCCAGTATCGCGGAAAAGACCCATCCGGCGGCCCGCCAACATTGGGAAGCGGCCATGCGGTTGTGGGACGGCAACGGTTTTTTCGATGCCGCCGCCAGACACGACCATCGTTATTCAACTTACAAGCTCGGCCTGGCGTTGCTTGCCGCCAGTCGCCTGTCGCCTCCTGCGGAACCGCCGCAAGGTTTGCTGGAAACGTTGCTGTCTCTCCAGGATGGCTCAGGGGGCTGGATTACCGATTACGACGCCACGGGCAAAAGAATTGGCCTGGCAAATGTGGAGACCACATGCCTCAGCATTCTGGGCATCGAGGCGTTCCCCGCGCATAAACAACCAACGGTGAAATGACCGAAACGTCCACAGGGCAACATTACGCATGGCAATTAATTTCTTGTTAAAGGGCGTCATCATCGGGTTCTCCATCGCTGCGCCGGTTGGACCTATTGGGGTTCTCTGCATCCGCCGCTCTTTGGCCGATGGGAGACAAATTGGATTGGCCACCGGTTTGGGGGCGGCGACGGCTGATGCCGCTTATGGTGGCGTCGCAGGTTTTGGCCTCACGGTCATTTCGAGTTTTTTGGTTGGCCACAGGTTGTGGCTTGGTTTTATCGGTGGATTATTCCTGTGCTATCTTGGTATTCGCACTTTTATGAGCAGGCCCGCTGAGCAGGCTGCGAAAGTTCGCGGTGGCGGGCTGTTTTCAGCCTACGTCTCCACGGTGTTTCTCACCCTTGCCAATCCGATGACCATTCTTTCTTTCGTGGCCGTGTTCGCCGGTTTTGGGCTTGCGGCATCGCCGGACTATTTCAGCGCGGGCACATTGGTCGCGGGTGTGTTCATTGGGTCGGCACTCTGGTGGTTGCTGCTCAGTAACGGTGTCGCTCTTTTTCGGACACGAGTCAGCCCCGGCTGGATGCGCGGCATAAACCGGTTATCCGGGGGTGTTATCCTGGCATTTGGGCTTTATTCCGTTTCGACATTTCTGTTCAGATGACGAGGCCGTCGGCATAATGACCAAAAACGAGAGAGGTGTGTCCTGGGTGAGTTTGGTCACGCTTCATCCGCAGATTATCTACAGCGGTAACAACAAGCTCCCCATGCCCGCAGACGAAGAGCGTCTGCATCACATGGCGCACGAGCAGTGCTTCATCGCCAACTCCATCAAAACCGAAGTGACTGTGAGAGGGGCTAAATCTTCACCTTGAACTCTTCCCCCTTTTTCAACGACCTGGCAAAAGCGCCCATTAAACGCGGAATTTGTTCGAGGTCCTTCAGGCTGACCACCTCCACCGGGGAGTGCATGTAGCGGTTGGGCAAACTAATGAGCGCGCTGGGTATGCCGCCGCGCGTCCAGAAAATCACGTCGGTATCCGTTCCGGAGGTGTTGGAAGTGGCTTCGTGTTGCAATTTGATCTTTTGCGCCCCGGCCACTTTCTCGAGACGGGCCACCACTTCAGCATGATTGCAGCCGCCGTGGGTGAGCGCGGGGCCGTGGCCGATTTTTACGTCGCCGTGCTGTTGCTGGCTGACGGTCGGGTAATCCGTGGCGTGGGTCACATCCACGACCAGCGCCACGTCCGGCTTAAGGGTGTAAGCGATCTGGCGCGCGCCAAAGAGGCCGACTTCCTCCATGATATTGGACACAGCCAGAACTTCGGCGTTGAGTTTGACTTTGCCTTCCTTCAATTGCCGCAAGGTCTCGGCGACCGCGAACGTTCCGATCCGGTTGTCAAAAGCCCGCGCAATGGCCAGATTATTGCGCAAAAGCTCGAAGGGATCGTTCAACGTGATCATGTCCCCGACGCGAATCAACTTCTCCGCCTGCCTGCGACTGCTCACGCCGATGTCGATGAATAAATCCTCCATTTTGGGCACTTTGCGGTCCGTGTCGCTTTTCATGAGGTGCGGCGCGACGTTGCCGACGACACCTTTGACCGGGCCGCCCCTGGCATGAATGGAGACGCGTTGGGCCTTGGTGATGGCCGGATCGATGCCGCCGACTTTCCGCACATAAATAAAACCCTGGGAATCAATATAATTGACGGACATGGAAATTTCATCGGCGTGCGCGGCGAGCATCAAACGGGGCGAGCCGCCCTTGTTGAGCACGGCGACGGTGTTGCCGTAGGCATCGCTGAAGGTTTCATCGGCAAAAGGTTTGACATAATCGAGCCAAACCCGCTGGCCGCGCGCCTCGTGGCCCGAGGGGCTTGGGGTATTGACCAGCCGCTCCAAAAACTGAAGTGATTCATCACGCATGGGGGCATGTTAACGGTTGCGGAGCAGCGCTGGCAATTCATCAATGCGGGGAAGACTGCCATTGGTCGCCCGGTTCCATGACGGAACGCGGACCGGGGCCGTTCAGCCACGCGATCGCCCCGGCATCACCGCACAAATACGCGTCCCAAAAGGCCGTGGACAATGCGAGAATCACGCGATGGTGATTCGGGTTCCGCGGCTCGTGGTCCCCCGGCAATGCCCGGTCGGTGAAGACGGAATGCTCCGCGTTGAACAGCACCACCTCATATTTCGGCGCGCCGTGGAGCGCCGGATACACCGCCAGGCGCGACTTCATGTCCGCAGTGCCAATGACCGTGACATCTTTCGTGCCCGTCATCAGCAGCCACGGAATTTTCACCGCGCCGAACGCCTCTTCCGCGCTGAGGGTGTGTGGCGCGCTGGGGCTGAACACGATGGCCGCCCGAAGGCGCGGGTCGGTGAATTCCTGACCGCCCGCCGGCATGATTTCGCCGCTGACCGCCTCCGTCGTCACCGCGCCAAACGAATGGCCGGACATCCCGATTCTTTTCATGTCCAGCCGGCCGGCCAGGGAATTGGTTTTGTCCGCGTTCCAGACGGCGAGCTGATTGAGCACCACGGGAATGTCCTTCACCCGCAACAAAAAATTCTCCAATGAAGCCGCTTGCTTCATGGCCTGGATCCGATCCGCCACCGGCTCGTCCTTCCACACTGAATCATCGCTGCCCGGATGTTGCAGAAACACCGCCACATAACCGCGCGCCGACCAATGTTCGCCCAGATAAACGCTGCCCGCCCGCGTCCCGCCCAATCCGTGGCTGAATAAAACCACAGGCGCTGGCGCCCTCTTCGCGGGTAGATAAACGCGCAGCGGAATATCGCGGTCCCGCGCCGTGTCATGCACTGTCAGCTCAACATGCGACGGGCGAAATGCCGGATCCACCGCCAGCGGATTGTAACTGTCCGCACGGATGTCCCCGGCGCCTGCCAAATTCAGCGGCAGCACGGCAACGATCAACAGAACAGCAGAAAACGAACTTTTCATTCCCTCATTATTTCTCTGGAATATCAGGCGCTTCCAGCCAAAACTTCGGGAAACAAGCCGGCCCATGCGCGCGAAGCGTTTTTGCGTCTGGTATTAGATTATGATAATAGGTTAACCTGATGCCTGTGTAAATTACTACGTCTAATACATTATGGTTTTTTGCGCCGGTTTGGGCCGGTTTTGTCGGCAAGTGTTTGTGTTTGAGGAACTTGCGAAAAATATTCAGCATTTGACATGCTTATGGTGAAATGTTAGCCTTAACACTGCAAGGCTTGCGCCAGAGCGATTCGAGGAGGCCATGACAAAAAAGCAGTGGCGGCTCTTTCGTCGGCGCGGACAAGCTGAATATACGAACATGAGTGAATCAATTGTGACCCCCGCTCTCAACGGCAGCGCGGCGAAGGTGTCGAAAATTTCCGAGGCCGTCATTCGTTTTGCCGGCAATTCCCAAGACGGCATCCAGGCCATCGGCGGCTTCCTCGCCCGTTTGGCGGGCCGCAGCGAACAGGAAGTGATGACTTTCATGACCATCCCGTCCACCATTTCGGGCGGCCCTTCCATTTTCCAGGTGCGCATCGGTTCGGGGGAAGTGTTGAGCGCGGGCGATGAAGCGGACGTGCTGATGGCATTTTACCAGCATTCCTACGAGGAGCATGTCACTTCGCTGCGCAAAGGGGGCATCGTTATATATGACTCCGATCATGTGCAGCCGAATCCCGAATGGGAAAAGAATTACCGGCATGTGGCCGTGCCCATTTCCAGCCGGACGGTCGAGGCCATCGGCGGGACCGCGAAGGACAAGGGCAAAAACATTTTCGCGCTCGGTTTGGTGGCGAAGATCTTCGATTTGGATGTGCCCAAACTGGAGCGATTGATCGCCGAGCGATTCGGCGGCAAGGATGCCGGCATTCTGAAGAACGCCATGCTGGGGTTTAATGCGGGCTACGGGTATTCGCTGGGGCCAATCCTGGAAACGTTCCAATTTGTTGAGTCCGCGAAAAGGACGGGCCGTCAAGTCGTGATGACCGGCAACGAAGCGCTGGCCTACGGGTTGATCGCGGCGGGGGTGCGGTTCGGCGCGGCCTACCCCATCACCCCCTGGTCGGAAATCATGGAATTGCTGCGGCGCGAGCTGCCAAAATACGGCGGGACATTCATCCAGTGCGAAGATGAAATCGCCTCGATCTCCATGGCCATTGGCGCGGGTTGGGCCGGGCGCGTCGCGGTCACCGGTTCCAGCGGTCCGGGCATCTCGCTCAAAACCGAGGCGCTGGGCTGGGCGGTGATGGCTGAAGTGCCGGTGGTTATTGTTGACGTGCAGCGGGGCGGCCCTTCCACCGGCATGCCGACCAGCGTCGAACAATCGGACCTGAACATCGCCTGCTTTGGCGGGCACGGCGATGCGCCGCGGGTGGTGCTGGCGCCCACCGGCGTGGAGGATTGCTTCCACACCGCCATCGAGGCTGTCAATATTGCGCGCCGCTATAATGTGCCCGTCATCATTCTGAGCGATCAATCCATTGCCACGCGCATTGAAGCCTTTGAAGAACCGAACCTGGAGAAATTATGCCAGGATATTTCGCCCGACCTCACGCCCATCGCGGACCATACTCCGTATGCGCTGGAGGGCGCGATCCAGCCACGGGTGGCTCCCGGCACGCGCATTTTGAGCGGAAAATATCCCGTGGCCGGCGGCTTGGAACATGATGAGATGGGCCATCCCACCGCTGCGCCCCAAATGCACATGCAAATGACCGCCCGGCGCCGCCGCAAATTGCAAAAGCTGGCGGCCGAACTGCCCGTTCCCCAAGTGTACGGCCCGCCCGAAGGCAACCTGCTTTTGGTCGGCTGGGGCTCGACGCAGGGACCGATTCGCGAAGCCGTGGACCGGGCGCGCGCGGCGGGGGACAGTGTTTCCGCCGTGCATATCCGGCACATCAACCCATTGCCGCCCGGGTTGGAGAATATTTTCGCCGGCTTCAACCACATCGTCGTTGTCGAGATGAATGACGAGGGTCTTTACGGTTATGGCCAGCTTGGCGGCCTCTTGCGCGCCCGTTATTGCGATCCAAAGATTCACGGCCTGACCAAAACCGACGGCCTGACCTGGCGGGTGCGGGAAATTCTCGAACGCGCCAAAGCCCACATCGCCGCCGCCGCGCGCAAACTGTGAGGGCGCGGCCTATCTGTCTTGTTGACTGAATTTTATGAGTGAATCCACCGTCCAAAACCCGCCGTCAGGCGCAACGGCCTCCGTGCCGGCGCCGGTGGGCCTGCCCGAAACCGGGCGCAAGCCGCTGACCAAGAAGGAGATTTCGTCCGATCATCCCACCTGGTGCCCGGGTTGCGGCGACTTTTCAGTTCTGGCCCTCTATTTCAAATTGATCGAGAAGCGCAAATTGTGGCACGAAAAGATCGTCACCGTGACCGGCATCGGTTGTTCCAGCCGGTTCCCCTATTTTGTCCAGGCCAACGGCGCGCATTTTATTCACGGGCGCGCCCTGCCCTTTGCCAGCGGCGTTTCCATGACGCGGCCCGATCTGCACGTCTTCGTCTTTGCCGGCGACGGCGATGCGTTTTCCATTGGCGGGAATCATGTCAACCATACCGCGCGCAAGAACTTCAAGATGACTTATGTCATCATGGACAACTGGGTCTATGGCCTGACCAAAAAGCAGACCTCGCCGACTTCGCCGCTGGGTTTCAAAAGCAAGACGGACATGTGGGGCGCATTGGACCAGCCGATCAACCCCATGAAACAACTGATTTCCGCCGGGGCCTCCTTTGTGGCGCGGGCCACCCATACCAATCCCAATCATCTCCTGCAAATGATGGAGGCGGCCATGGACCACGACGGCTTCAGCGTCATTGAATGCCTGAGCGAATGCGTTGAATTCTACGAAGGCGCGTTCGACGCCTCCAATCCGCGCAAAGGCGGAAAGTTTGAACTGGTCCCGGCCGCTCACGATGTAACCGATGAAATGGCCGCCTACAAACTGGCCGATGCTCCGTTCCCCGGTTACTTCGGCATTTTTTACAAATCCGATCGTCCGACCAAGAACAAGCTGGAAGCGGACATCAACGCGGAAGCGCGGCAAAAAGTGGCCGGCAAAAAGGACTGGCAAATCCTCCAAGCCACTTTCGACCGGCTGAAATAAAAGACGCAAACAGGCGTAGCGGGAAAGCGCCCAATCTTCCACTTCGCGTTCCGCACCTGATCCGATGCCAACCATATTGCGCATTTCCGCAAAATGGTCGGCCACGGCATGGCCGCTTTTGGCGCAGGCTTCTTTGGCCTTTTCAATGACCGGTTGGAAGTTGCGGAAATTGAGGTACTCGAGCACGCGGGCCAAATCGCGTGCGGACCACGATTCGTGGCCTTCCGGATTCAACCGCTTGATGCGCTCGAATGTGTTGCTGGCAGCGGGGACTGGCAATAGATCGCTCATGGGGTTCCCTTTACCCGAACCCACGGTTCAATTGAAGAACGAATTGTTCAGATCTCAACGGGGGCAATATCCTTGCTGTGTGCAAATAGATGCTCACACCGGCCATCCGGGGCGGGACTGTTTCTTGATGAACTGGCTGGCTTCGGGCGCGTTCCCGGCCCGGAGATGCTCCGAATCCCATTCGATTCTTTTGCCCAGGCGCAACGCCAGGTTGCCCAGCAAAACCATTTCCGTAAACGGGCCTGACACCTCGAAATTCGAGCACGCCGCCGGGCCGCCTTTGCAGGCGCGAATCCAATCCAGATGCGGGCTGTTCCCAGGAACACGCGCAATGATTTGCGGCGGGCGCTTGTAATCCGCCATCAACGATTCCGGCAGCAGACGCGGATTTTCCCCGTAACAACCCGTCAGTATCTTTCCCTTGTCGCCAACGAGCAACGCGCCGTTGTCCGCCAATTCCCTGGCTTCCGATTCGGGCGGCATCGGTGGCTTCAATCCGTGGTCGTACCAAGTCAGCGTGCAAGGCGGCAACTCGCCGCGCGCAGGAAATCGAAAGCGAACGATCGATGCCAGAGGGAACATGTCCGCCGTCGCTCTGGTGGATTGGACGACCTCAACCGAAGCCGGCGCCCCCAGTTTCAACGACCAATAAGCGCCGTCCATGATATGGCAAGCCATGTCCCCGATCGCCCCGCAACCGAAATCCCACCAGCCTTTCCAGACGTTGGGATGATAAACCGCGCCGGGCCTGGCTGCGGTGATGTCCTTTGGCCACTGGGCCAGGTAAGGGCGCATCGGCGCCGGGCCGATCCACAGGTCCCAATTCAGCGATGCCGGCACGGAATCCGAGCCGGACGGACGCATCAACCCCTGCGTCCACCACCCCCCGCAACGGTCCGTCCAGCAATGGACTTCGCGCACTGGCCCGATTGCCCCCGCCCAAATCATTTCGCAAAGCTCGCGGTTTCCCCCGCCGGAATGTCCCTGGTTGCCCATTTGCGTTGCCACTTTATATTCGCGCGCCGCCCGCGCCATCTCGCGGGCTTCCCAGATCGTGTGCGTCAGCGGCTTCTCGCAATAGACATGTTTGCCCAGCGTCATGGCCAGCATGGCCGCCGGCGCATGATGATGGTCTGGAATTCCCACCGTCACCGCATCCAGGCTCTTTTCCTTTTCCAACATGACCCGATAATCGGCATAAAGCCGGGCGCGCGGGTATCTCCTGCCCGCCTCGGCCAGGGCATTGGCATCGACATCGCAGAGCGCCGCGATGTTTTCACCCGACACACCCTCGATGTCGTCCCGGCCTCTGCCGCCCGCCCCGATCCCGCCGATATCGAGCTTTTCATTGGGCGATTTGAACTTCACCCGCGGCAAGGCCGACGCCGGGCCGGCTGCCAGGGCGCCGGCCGCCAGGGCCGATGAATAAATGAAACGCCGGCGGGTGATCCGGTCGGCGCTGATTTCGGTTCGGGCGGGTGCGAAAAAAGGCTGGGAGTTTGTCATAACTATTGTTTAATCCTTTTCCGGCGGCGGCGATTTTATGTATCCGGCCCAAAGATCGGCGCTGACGTAGAGTTCAAAAAACACGTTGGGGCGCAGTTCAAAATAGCCCGCCATCACATGCGTTTTTTCCGAACGCTCATCAAACCCGGCGCGCAAGGCCGTGGATACTATCATGATGGGCGCGGGCGGTTGCGCGGGGATTTTGTCCCAATAACCGCTGTGCTTGAAACGGCGCAGGTACCACGGCAGCGGCCAGTAACTGTCCGGCGACATCACTTCAATGACCGTGCCATACCCCGCCGGCGAGACATGCGCCAGCGCCTCGACCGTCCGCACCAGCCTGAAAATGTCGGGCGCGGTCTGGCTGTAAACCCAGGGGGTTTTCGCGCTGTCGCAATACGGGACGCTTCCTTTGTCAACTGCAAAATTAGCCCGCCAGGCCTGCCAGCCGGCCTGCGCCGCGCCCGCGGCCAGCAGAACGGCCATTCCAACCTGGAGTCCCGGCGGCTTGCGCCACCGCACCAATGCCGCCGCGCCAACGCCGGCCAGCAGGATCATCCCGTGCCAAAAACCGAGCAAACACCAGGGCGTCTTGTAAGGCAACGCGGTGTAAATCAACGTCATCCACACCGTGTAGAACGCAATGATGCGAACGAGCGCGACGCTGGCCGGCCCCAGCCATCGGCCCGCCAGGCCGGCCGCAAATCCCACCGCGGCCAGGCCCGCGATCAGCCCTTCGCTCCAGACGGGACCGCCGTTGGTGCGGTAAAACAGCAGGCGCTCGAAATAAAAATTCCACGGATGCGTGTGGGGCGACACGCCCGCCGCGCGATGCAGCCACGGGCCGTACGTTTTGATGGCGCCGGCAACGCCGGCGGGGTTTGTCAGGAATGAAGAAAAGAAAAGCATCGCCACGACCACGGCAATGCCAAGGGCGGCGGCCATGGATTTAAGGCTCCAACGCGCTCCACCCTCAAGGCCGGGCCCCCCGCGCCATCGCGTCCATCCGGCGGCGCAGGCCACGGCCAGCGCCATCGAGAGAACGGCGAAAACAAAAGTTTCCTTGGTGGCCCACATCAGCCCCAGGCCCGCCCCGGCCAGCGCACACCAGCGGAAGCGCCCGCTCTTGCCGTACCGCCACCCAGCCATCGCGGCCAGGGCGGTGAAAAAAACCAGCAGCATCTCGTGAATGTAGTAGCGGCTGTAGAAGACCATCGCCGGGGAGAGCGCGGCGAAAAGGGACGCCCACAACGTTTCGGCCCGCCCCAATTCCGGCGTCAACAATAGCAACAAAACAATCAGGGCGACGCCGAAGCCAGCCGTCACGACTCGATAAGTGGCCTCGGTGAAGTCGTTGAAGTCGTGCGAAGGGTTGAGCCAGGCGGCGGGCAGGGTGAAATACGGGAGGGTCGGGCCGTGGAATTCGTTCGGGTCGTATTTATAGTTGTTCTCCGTCCACAGGGCGCGAAATTTCATGGCATTGACCGCTTCATCGTTGTGCATCGGGCGCAGGGTCAACTGCGGCAGACGCAAGGCCAGCGCCAGGGCAATGACGGCGAGAAATCCCGGCACGAACCAGCGTTTCATGAAGCAGGCAGGCCGTAGGCTTCGACCTCGATGTAAGTATTCAACGAATTATCGCTGCTCCCGTGGCTGTAGCAACGGACGTATCGCGCCCGGACCCCTTTGGCGTCAATCAATTTGCCCGCGCCGGTCAGCGGATTGTCGAAATATTCCCGGTCCGTTCCGACTCCGAATCCCGCGCTGTTCATCTGGTCGTTGTTGAACAGGGTGCGGACCCCGCTCTTGAATTCCGCGTCGTCCGAAACCTGCACGATCACGTCGCGATAAACCACGGGCGTTGAGAAGTCGTGCCACAGCACAATGGCGTAGAGATTGAATTCGCCCTGCAAATCAATCTGCACCCATTGCAACCCGCGCCGCAGCGTCACCACATTCTCTTCGTAGGCGCCTTTTTTTCCATCGGTGATCTGGCGCAATTCCCCGGTGATGAGATTGGTGTCGCTCGCGCTCACCGGTTTGCCCAGGGCAACATTGACCACGCCCTTCGGCGCAAAAAACACCGGGCGCGCCTTCGAGCTGAGCGGTTCGGCGGTGGTGTTGGTCGGCAGGTTCGGCGGCGTTCCTTTCAAGGCGGGCAGCGGCAGCACCAGCGGCAGGGGCGCGAGGTCCGCCCCGGCTTTTGGCGCCGCCTCATCCGCCGCGCCGCGACCGATGCCGGCCACGCAGACCAGCGCCATCAAGAACTTCCATTTCATATCATCGGCAAAACAACATGCTGGCAGGGCCTCCCCGCCGTTTAAAGTTTAAATTGGCGTCATCGCATCGCCAGGGTGCATCTCAGCAAATCAGTCGCCTTTGGCGACGGGAGGAGAAAGTAACTGGCGTGAGCAGGGAGAACGATGCATGATTGATTCTTCCAATTCGGCGGAAGCTAAGACCGGTAAAACACTGGTG
>Ga0181532_10000125_pt1 | contig 74330 bp, 52 predicted proteins | sample PEATcosm2014_Bin_33_FD_119768 | JGI IMG/M metagenome (GOLD analysis project Ga0181532, IMG submission 119768) | Peatland microbial communities from MTU Mesocosm Facility, Houghton, MI, USA - PEATcosm2014_Bin11_30_metaG | ecosystem: Environmental > Terrestrial > Soil > Wetlands > Peat | place... | reverse complement strand
GCAAATGCAAAAGCTGCTCAAACACATCTGCCGGCACGGCTATGAGCACCACGTGGCCGTCAACCGCAGCCACTACGGCGCCGCCGTCGCCGAAGCCCTGAGCAATTACAAAGGCTGGGACACCTACCACCACCAGGCGGACGGTTGCTGACGAAGGCGCGAGGGAATTAGAGTTTGTTTCCCCTGAGCCTATTATCTGTCGTCCTACGCCTAATTCGCTGTCATCCTGAGCGAAGCGAAGGATCTTTGTAGTAGATCGCGAGGCATCGAAGAGCCCACCAACTGCAGAGATCCTTCGCTTCGCTCAGGATGACACCTTCCGGAGTTTCTACGTAAGGGGATGAAATTGGTTAGGTACGCAATCGTCATCTACTGGAGTGCCGAAGACCAAACCTACGTTGCTGAAGTTCCGGAACTGCCTGGATGCATGGCCCATGGCAGTATCCAGAAAGTGGCCCTGGCGAACGCCAATGAGGCTATCCGCTTGTGGATTGATACCGCCAAGGAATTCGGCGACCCTGTCCCAGAGCCGAAAGGCGAGCGTCCCATGCTCGCCTAGAAGAGCCAACCACCGCGGCTTCTGCGGTGTCGTCAACCTGCTCCGCAGCTTTCCAGACTTTCGTCATTCCCGCGAAAGCGGGAATGACGAGCAGACCAAGGGGGAATATGTGCATCGCAGAATCGTATTTCTGACGCTTCTCGGAGTGACTACTTTGCTGGCGTCGGCGGCCTTCGTAAAGGGTCAAGCGTCACAGCCGACAACGCCAACTGGCGCAACTTCTATCACTTCGACCGCTGAGCGCTTCGATCCCGTGGCCGCAACCAACGCTTACCTGGCCAAAGTGCCGCCGGATAAAAAGGCCAAATCCGACGCCTACTTCGAGGGCGGCTACTGGCTTATTCTATGGGACTTTCTGGCTTCCTCATTCGTATTTGTCCTCCTGCTCGCCACAGGTTGGTCCGCGCGCATGCGCGACTGGGCGGAGCGCGTCACGCGCTTTAAGCCGATCCACACTTTCATCTACTGGACCGAGTTCCTGGCATTCACCTCGGTGCTCACCTTCCCTCTGGGTGTTTACGAGGGATTCGTTCGCGAGCATAAATACGGGTTGGCGACTCAGACGTTTGGTCCCTGGCTGGGCGATCAGTTAAAGGGACTGGCTGTAGGTGTGGTTTTCGGCGGGCTGCTGATGATGGCGCTTTACGGCATCGTGCGCCGCCTGCCGCGGACCTGGTGGATCTGGGGTGCGGCGACCAGCCTCGTCTTTCTGACCTTCTTCTCCCTCATTGCACCGGTGTACGTCGCTCCGCTCTTCAACAAGTACACGCGGCTTGAGGACCCGGCGATTCGCGATCCTATCCTCAGCATGGCGCGGGCCAACGGCATCTCCGCCAGGGATGTGTTTGTGCAGGACGCCTCGCGGCAGTCCACGCGCGTCAGCGCCTTCGTCACGGGATTCCTGGGCACGGAGCGTATCGTTTTGAACGACAACCTGCTGAAGCGCTGTTCCCTGGCCGAAATCGAGGCGGTGATGGGCCACGAAATGGGTCACTACGTCATGCACCACGCTTACAAGGGGTTGATGTTCTTCGGCATCATTCTCGTTCTGGCTTTTGCCTTCCTGAGCAGAACTTCCGAGTGGGCCCTGAAGGGCTGGGGTGACAAGTGGCGAACCCACTCGGCCGGCGACTTGGCCGCGCTGCCCCTTTTCGCTCTTCTCATCCTGGCGTTCCTGTTCGTGCTCACGCCCATCGACAACAGCTACTCCCGAATGGAGGAATACGAAGCGGACATTTTTGGGCTGAATGCCGCCCGCGAGCCTGATGCGGAAGCCGAGGTCGATCTGAAACTCGCTGACTATCGCAAGCTTGATCCCGGTACCCTCGAAGAGATTATCTTCTACGACCACCCGAGTGGCCGGGTGCGCATCTACGCTGCCATGCGGTGGAAGGCGGAGCACTTGCATGAGGTAGGGAACAGGGAATAGGTAACGGGGAGTAGAGAAAGGGGTCAACGGTCAAGGGTAAAGGCTGAAGGCTGAAGGCTAGAGACTAATTGGCCTGTTCCCTGTCACCTGTTCCCTGTTCCCTCCCCAAGTAATTGCCTTGAATTACACCCCCCAATGTGTTACTTTGCTGGTTTGTTAGGGAAAGACTTGGCCGGGGCGCACGAGGCAGCGCCAGCCGGTTGCGCCACCAGGATGGATTTCCGAGGCAGGTTCGGCCGGCCTCTGTGTGTTAACCCCGGCCGTTTCAAGTAAATGGAAGTTCGATTTCCGGAACACGAGCGGCTTCCTGCGTGGAAGATCGCTTTCTTTCAATACGCCATAGCACTGACCTTCCTGGGGTTGCTGGCCGGATATTGGCGGATACAAATCGGCCAGCACCGCTTCTTCCTTGAACAAGCTGAACGCAATCGGGTGCGCAACCTGCCGGAAATTGCGCCGCGTGGTAGGATTCTGGACCGCGAAGGACGCGTGTTGGCGGACAACTTTCCCGCCTTCAGCGTGCTGCTGATGCGCGAGAATGCGTCTACCCTCACACCTGAACGCCTGGAAGGAATACGGCGAGGTCTGGATCTTGACCCCGACGAACTGCACCGCCTGATTGAGCACACCGCTCGCCTGCCTCGCTTTCAACCCATCGTGCTTAAGCAATCGGCGACTCTGGATGACATCACCTTCGTGGAGTCGCATCGCCTCGAGTATCCCGAGTTGATTCTCATCCAAGTTCAGCAGCGGCTTTACCCGCGGAAGGAAGTAGCCGCGGCGACTCTCGGCTACGTGGGAGAAGTCTCCGAGGAGATGATCGCCAAGGCGGGTTCTCCTTATCGCCCCGGAGACGTGGCCGGTAAGTTCGGAATCGAGCGTGAATACGACCAGATCCTTTCGGGGCAGGACGGTTTGAGGCGGGTCATCGTGAATAGCCGCGGCGAGGAAATGGGCTCGCTCACGACCATCAATGCCACGCCGGGAAACGATCTACGCCTGACCCTGGACCTGGATTTGCAGATGGTGGCGGAAGCCGCCTTGGGTGAACAGCCCGGCGCCGTCGTGGCGCTTGACCCGCGGACCGGCGAGGTGCTGGCTATGGTCAGCCACCCTTCCTTTGACCCCAATGAATTCGCTAAGCGGATCGACCGCGAGGAATGGGAGAAACTCGCCGACGATCCCATGAAGCCCATGATGAATAAGGCCATCCAGGCGCAACTGGCGCCGGGTTCAGTGTTCAAGATCGTGACCGCCACTGCGGCTCTTGAGACCGGGACGGTCCAGCCAGACTTTAGCTTGAACTGCTCGGGTCAAGTCGAAATCTATGGACACGTTTACCACGACGGGATTGAGAAGTACAAGTCGCACGGCCACGTCGATTTGCAACGTGCAATCACGGTTTCCTGCGACGTCTACTTCTACACCCTCGGGAAACTCCTGGGCATAGAGAAGATCGCCTATTTCGCCAAGCGCTTGGGTCTGGGCGCGCGCACCGGCATCGATTTGCCGGCCGAGGCGACGGGACTGATTCCCACCCCGGAATGGGTTGAGAAGGTCTTCAAGCATAAATGGTATGCGGGCGAAACCATGTCCGTTGCCATCGGGCAGGGCGCGGTGGTGGTGACGCCTTTGCAGCTCGCGCGCATGATTGGCACCGTCGCCTTGGGCGGAGTCCTCTGCCGGCCGCATCTCGCCTTCAAGGACCAACTGCTGGCGCTCGGCGTTGATCCGCCGGACGAATCGGCGCAGAATTTTCCGCTCGCTGACAGTACGCTCGACGTCGTCAATCGTGGTATGTGGGGTGTCGTCAATGAGGATGGAGGAACAGGCATCGAGGCGCGCTGCCCTGGCATTGACATTGGCGGCAAAACTGGAACCGCACAGGTGGCCAGCGTGGACCTCATGAAGTCGGCGCAGAACGCAAATTTCAAGACAAATGCCTGGTTCGTCGGTTTTGCTCCGGCCAGCCGACCTGAGATTGTGGTGGCGGCTCTGGTGCTGCACGGCGGACACTCCACCGTGGCGGTGCCCGTGGCGCGCGAGGTGATTAAAGCGTACTTCGACAAGAAAAACGGGCAGAAGCCCCTGGTGGCGCCGGCACAGACTCAGGAGCGAATGCTGAGCAAAGCCGGCGAGGTGCAACCGCCCGTCCCGGCGGTCGGCGCGGCCGTTCACTAAAGCTGGCTGAGGAAGTACCGTTGACCACTGTCATTCTGAGCGAAGCGAAGTCCGATTTCCGGACCCCGATGGGGTCCATCGGACCCCAGAAATCGGGGAATCTCGGCAGTTGCCGTTCCAACGAACTGCTGAGATCCTTCGTCGCCTACGGCTCCTCAGGATGACAACCGATAGGGTTTTTCAGCGCTACGTTCATCTGCTTGCGGGAATCCGCGTAGGTTATGACCAAGAAATTTCGGTTTCGCGATGTCGATTGGCTGCTGCTGGGACTGGCTATTGCGATTGCCATCATCGGAGTTATCGAGATTTACAGCACCACGGAGCACACTGCCCTGCAGGGCCAATACAAGAAGCAGATCTACTGGTTGCTCCTTAGTATTGTACTGGCCTTAGCGATCAGCCATCTCGACTACCACTTCCTTTTGGAACAAACTCCCTGGCTCTACATCTTATCCGTGCTTGTCCTGGGAGAACTGCTGGTGGCCGGCCATGCCATCGCCAAGACCAAGCGATGGTTGCGGTTCGCCGGACTCACTTTCCAAGTGTCAGAGATAGTCAAATTGATTATAATACTTTGTGTAGCGGCTTATTTTGCCCAACGGAGGGGTAAATCCGCTACATGGGCCGACTTGGTCAAACTGGGGTTGGTGGCAGCAGTGCCGGCAATCCTGGTGGCCTTAGAACCGGACCTCGGCACCGCGTTGACGTTTTTCGCAATTCTCGGCGCGGGTATACTGCTCGCGGGCATTCAATGGCGGCAGGTTGCGGTGCTGTTGTTGTTGGGGGTTCTGTGCCTGCCGGTGGGATGGCATTTCCTCCGGCCCTATCAGCGCGATAGGTTTATGACCTTCTTTCACCCTTCACAAGACATGCAGGGCACAAGCTACCAAGTGACCCAAACCAAGATTGCGATCGGCTCAGGTGGTTTGCGGGGGAAAGGCATTGGAAATGGCACCCAAAGCCATCTGGGATTCATCCCTGTCTCGCAGGCGGACGCTATTTTCGCCGCCTTTGCAGAGGAGCAGGGATTCGTTGGTACGCTGATTGTTCTGCTACTCTATTTCGCGATGTTGCTCCGCCTGTTGGACGGGGCTCAAATGGCGCCGGACCGTGCCGGAGCGTTTCTGCTGGCCGGACTGGCGTCAGTGCTGTTTTTCCAGGTAGCCATCAACACGGGAATGATGATCGGGCTCTTCCCGGTAACGGGCATTCCGTTGCCGCTTATGAGCCAGGGAGGATCTTCCCTACTGTTTACGTTCCTTGGCTTGGGTGTGGCTATGAACATCCGGGCAAGACGGTTTGTGAATTAGGTGTAATGCGTGTGAAGCGGGTAGTGCCCCAGCCGAGCGCACAAAAGGCTCGTGTGATCGTCGCCCCTGCAAGAACGGGGGGGGCGCTGGAAGCAGTGAAGAGTCCGGATCCCCGCTGCGGTGGGGATGGCGAATATTGGGGGCTGAAGTTTGATTCTGAAGCTGGCTGCATTCGGGCCAGGAGGTTGCGGAAAAGGCGGGTCCGCAATATTGCGCGCCTCGAGGCGCGTCATCAGAGCCATTTGAGATTGATTGAGTCCGGTCTTGCCGCTGAGGAGCTTCAAAGCTCAATAAGAAGGCCGGGTCAGGGAAGCTGAGGGTTGATCTCCGCAGATCGCTGACGGAGTAGCGCCCCGACAGGTCGGGGCACAGCGAATGCCGACCTGAATGTCGGCGCTACCGAAGTGCGACAACAAGCGGATGGATCCCCCGCCGGGCCTGAAAAGGAGTTTTCATGCCAAAGGAGATGTATATCGCTTCGTCTCTACGCGAGACGAAGCTGGCCGTCGTGGAAGACGACCAGTTGGTGGAAGTGTATTTTGAGCGAGATACGGATGTGGGGCTGGTAGGGGGAATCTATAAAGGTCGTGTCAGCCGGGTGCTTCCCGGGATGCAATCGGCATTCGTGGACATCGGGCTGGACCGTGATGCTTTCCTTTACGTTTCGGATTTTTTTGAGGACCAGGAAGATTACGACAAGGTTCTCGAGGAGGCGGAAGCGAAGGCAATCAGCTTTGACGCGCAGCCGGCACAGGCAGCGTCGGCCACAACCCCCTCCGCCAAGCCGGAGACCCAGGAGACGCCGCCCCAAGTCCCAGCCGCCTCGACCCCGACAGCCCAAATCGCTGAAGCTCAGCTCGCAGAAACACTCGCAACTGATACTCCCGCAGTTCCTGCGGCGAGAGTGACTCCTCGTTCACCTGCGCCCTCGGGTGAACCTCATGAGCCCAACAACTTTGAGCCACGCGGCCGCCGCTGGCGGCATCGGGGGCGGAAGTTCGGCGAGCATCGCCAGGCGGAACACAGGTTCGTCCCGCGCCAGGACGACACCGCTCCTCAGGCGTTTGAGATTCTGCCGGGAGAATCCCTGGCGAAATACGGCCATGTTATGCCGGAGCCCCAAGGTACTGTCTCGGCTGAGGCGGAAGACGGCGAGGTCCTGGAACAGACTGAAGGCGGAAATATCGCCGAGATAGCCCCCGAAGAGTCTGCGACCACAGAACTGGCGGTGAGGGAGGTAGGCGTGGCTTCGGGTGACCGGCCGGTGGCCGAGGTTTCTCCCCAAGCACCCGCGACTCCAGACCTGAGCCCCATATTGGCTGTTCCTCCTCCGGCTCCGGACGGATCAGGGGGGGGTGCCCTGACGGAATCTAGTCCCGCGGTCGTCGCTCCATCTCCCGCGCCATTCGAGCCCGTGAAGGACGTGGCGCCTGCCCTTGAAGTAGCGGGCGACACAGCAGCCGGCTCTGCAACGGCCGAGGTGGTCCCCGCGGCTGCCAGCGTGGACGCCGGCCCAAGCACAGAGGCGGGAACGATGGTGATCGGCGAAGAGAGAGCGGGACTAGGGCTTTCCGAACCCTCGAACGACTCAGAATTTCAGCTTGACGAAGCGGAAGACGAAACTGAACCGGGTGGCACAGCGGATGAGACGAGCGCCTCAACCGACGGCTCGCCCGCCACTGCCGCAGTGCCCGAGGAAGAGATACAGGACGAATCGATTTCGGCGACCTCTGAAGCCGCCGAGGGTGTCACTGAAACCCCCGCTACGTCCAGCCAGGAAAACCAAGTTACGCAGGATCTGGCCGCTCAGCCCGCAGGAACCGAGAACCCGGGGGCGCCCAATGAGGGAACCTATACCTTGCGGGAGCCCCATCAGCGTCCACGGTTTGCGCCCCGGCGTGGCAGGAGAGGGCGTCGAGGGCCGGGTTATCAGGGTCGCGGCGAGCCTCGGTTGGAGTCACGGCCCGGCAACAATCAGCCGGTTCAGATTGCGAAGCTGCTGAAAGAAGGTCAGGAAATCCTGGTACAAATCTCCAAAGAACCCCTCGGTACGAAGGGCGCACGGATTACCTCGCATGTCGCCCTGCCCGGCCGTTACCTCGTCTACATGCCCACGGTCGAGCACATCGGCGTGTCGCGGAAGATCTCATCGGAAGAAGAGCGCCTCCGGTTGAGGAACATCGTCCTTGAGAACAAAGGCTCCTTGACGGGTGGGTTCATTGTACGCACCGCAGGCCAGGGCCGCGACGAGGAAGAGCTGAAAGCGGATCTCAAGTTCCTCTCCACTCTCTGGAATGAGATCAAAAGCCGGACGGAGCGCGCCAAGGCCCCCGCCCTGATCCATCGTGATCTCGACCTGGTTCAGCGCATGCTGCGCGATACGCTCACTCCGGACTTCAAAAGCGTGCGTGTGGACAACGAAGTTCAGTACGAGCGTGTATTGGACTTTGTGAATCGCAGCCAGCCTTCCTTGGTCGGCAAGGTCAAGCTTTATAGCCGCGAGACACCCATCTTCGAGGAGTTCGGAATCCAGACGGAAATCGAAAAGGCGCTCAAGCCCAAGGTGTGGCTTAAGTCTGGAGGCTACATTGTTATTAACCAGACCGAAGCGCTGGTGGCCATCGATGTGAACACGGGCAAATATGTGGGCAAGACCAACCGGCTGGAAGATACCATTCTGAAAACCAACTTCGAAGCCGTTAACGAGATCGTCCGTCAGCTTCGCCTGCGCGATCTGGGCGGGATCATCGTCGTCGATTTCATCGACATGGACGAACGCAAGAACCGCGCCAAGGTGACGCAGGTGCTCGAGGAGGCCCTGCGCAAAGACCGGGCGCCCACCAAGGTCATCGCCTTCCATGATTTTGGTCTGGTGGCCATCACCAGGAAACGCGTCAAGCAGTCTTTAGAGAGGACGCTGTGCGAGCGGTGCACCTATTGTTCCGGTTCGGGGTGGGTCAAGTCCCCGACGACGGTTTCTTATGAGATTCTGGCGGAAGCTCGAAAGATGGCGGGCCAGATCGAAGGCAAGGTAATGACCTTGCGGGTGCATCCGGAAGTGGCCAAGGTTCTCAAATCTCGTGACGGCATGCTGCTTTCGGAACTCGAGTCCCTCACCCATAAAGACGTCATAGTGAAGAGCGATACCGCCGTGGAACAGGAGAGGTTCGAAATATTCTGAGAGCAGTGACGAGTGGCAAGTGACGGGTGACGAGCCGGAAAAGCCGTGACGAGTGGTGCGTTTCTTAGGCCGTCACCCAGAGAGCGGCGGCTGTCATCCTGAGGGCTGCGAAGGATCTGAGCCGTTCTTTTCTGACTCGCAGGCTACAATCAAACTGCCGAAATTCTTCGCTTCGCTCAGAATGACACGCCTGTTATTTGCCCCTGCTTTCCCGGCTCGTCACTTGTCACTCTTCACTCGTCACTGCTTTTGAAGTATTCTCCACATGGTTCCCGCGAAGATGTTATCCTGTGCCGACTTTGGAACCGCGCAGGTGTCGAGCATCTTGTGGTAGCGGGCCAGCGCCAGGTCAAACTCCTCCAAATCCCCGCCGAACACGTCGGATCCGAACACGACCTTTTCGAAGGCGCTGGCTCCGGACTTGGGGGTGTGCGGGCTCTCCACTCCGGACCACCAGAAGATCGAATTGAAGAAAGCATAATTGTTCTGGGTTTTGATCAGGGTTGAGCCCGAAAGGTCAAAAAAGAGATTGGGGTGCCAGCGGGCCAGTTCTCCGGCCCAAGCATAGTCCGGGTTGCCGAGATGCGCGCCGATGAGGGTGATTCGCGGGAAGTGCCGCGCCACGCCGTCCAGAGTCGTGACGCGCATCCTTTCGATGCTGACATCAACCGGGATGTCGGGATTAACGCGCATTACGATTCCCGTGTGGAACAAAACGATCATTCCGTACTTTTCAGCTCGCTCGTAAATTGGCCAATAACTCGGATCGTAAAACTGCTTGAGGGGAGTTTCCAGTTCTCCCAACCCGCGAAATCCTGCCGCATGGAATTCGTCCACGAGTTCCAAGGCTCGCGGATCGTCAAGGTCGATGTTGCCAAATCCGATCAGCCGGTTCGGAGCTTTGTCGATGAAGGGTTTCGCAGTGCCCAGATCGTCGTGACGAACCAGAAGGAATGCCAGCCCGTCTACAGTTTCCAGCTTTGCAAGCAGTTTATGAATGAACTCGGGATCACCATTGTAGTGGACGTGGCAATCAATGAGTTTCGGAGCAACAGTTTGCGCGCTCGCCGAGGCGCAGAACAACGCCAGTGGCAGAATCGCCAGCAGCCAACATTGCTTAGTCATATTCAGTCCTTTCTGCGGGTCGTCGCAGGGGTAATCCGCCAATTGGCGGATGGTTGCCCGCGGGCGGCCACAAGTGCCGCCCCTACGTCACAAAAACCGGGTACGCTTCCAAAGCACCCAGCCGCAGGCGAAAAGGAAACCCAGCATAGCGAAGGCGAGCAGCGACGTCCAGAGAAGATTTATCATCATCGGCGGACGATGCGCTCCCCGAGCCAGGAAGAAGAAAACACCCACTGCTACTGCGACAATCAAAAGGTCCCACCAGCGTCGGCCGTTCCTTCCTCCGGCTGCCTCACCGGGCGCCGAAGCTTCTGTGGGTTCGGAGTGCAGTTGATAGCGCTCCGCCTCGCGCCTTTGGCTGGCGCGCCATGATTCCTGCTCGGAGGCCGGCGCTTCGGCCATGCTGATGGCCACCGCCCCGGCGATCATGGCTGCGGAACCAGCAAGGATCAGCCCCTGCACCGCTCCGCTCTTGCCGGCCAGTTCTCCGAAAACCAGGGCGCCCCACGCCAGTCCCCAAAGCTGGTTGGTGTTCGACAGCGGGATTCCGCGCCCAATGCCGATATATTTCGCCGCGTATTGCTGAAACAGGTCTCCCAGCACCCAGCAGAATCCTCCCAGGAAAAGCCAGAACAGGGCCGGGCGCGCCTGGCCAAGCTCCTTGAGAAGGAGAGTGAGGCCGCCGCGAAAAACCAGCGCCAGGGCCGTCATGGTGAACAGCTCGCCGACAGTGAAAACGGTCACAAAGGAGAGCGGGTTCATGCCGCTGATGTAAGCCTTGCGATAAGGGATGTACATCGTCCCCCAGAGGAGTCCTGCGCCCAGCGCCGCCAAAACTCCGGCACCGGCGCGATGCGGCGTCCCCACTCCGTGCTGCGCCGTAGCATAAGCCAGCAAGCAGGCTCCCGCCACGATCGCCGCCGCGCCGCCCAGGACCTTCGACCCCTGGCGGGCGCCGGCCCCGCGCAGTTCGTTGAACAAGAACCATCCCCAGAACAAGCCCACGAGGCTATTGATGTTCCACAACGGGAAGGCCACCGACAGTCCCACGTCGCGGATGGCGAAAACCGTGAGCGTATTGGCCACCGCCCAAAGGGCCCCGGCAAGGATCGCCCAGACCACCAGGTGAGCTCGGGCCCTGAGGTCGTCGAAGACGTAGCCAGTGCCTTTCAGAAGGGTGGGCAGTGTCCAGCGCGCCACGAACACGCCCACGACCATGGCGAGCGATATCACAAAGGGCGACACTCCCACGGCCACCAGCTTGGTCGGAGCCTCCGCCCCTCCCAACCACGCGCCCGCAGCGAGACCGGAAATCACCCCCACCCCGTGCATCGAGCGAGTGCCCGCGGAGGTTGAAGCGTCAGTTTTCGTGAGCAGGCTGGTACCCCCTTAGTGAAGGTAAAAGAGAAGCAGAAGGCCAAGGATCAGCACCACCGCCGGCAACCAGAAATGACTATCGCTCAGAATGACTTTGAATAGCCCTGAATTCACGGCGCCCTGCCTCGACAAATAATGCACTGCCCCAAAACTATAAGATTGTACACTAGCATGTGAACTGAGTCATCGGGCCATTGATTCATCGAGCCATTTGGCCATTGAACTATCGAAAAACGGCGCCCTCCGGCGCTACGGGACAATGGCTCGATGGCTCAATCACTCAATGGCTCAATTCGCGATCAAGGAGCTGCCCATGCCCGACCAGAATTACCGCATCGCCCTGATTCCTGGGGACGGGATTGGCAAGGAAGTGGTCCCAGCCGCCGTGAAAGTCTTACAGGCGGCTGCGAGCTCACTCGGCGATCGGTTCAGCCTCTCCTTCGATGAGTTCGAGTGGGGCTGCGAGTACTATCTCCGCACGGGCCGCATGATGCCGGAGGACGGGCTGGAGCGGCTTCGTCCCTTCGACGCGATTCTTCTGGGTGCTATCGGGCATCCGACCGTTCCCGATCACATCTCACTCCGTCAACTCCTGCTGCGCATCCGCTTCGGGTTTGACCTGTACGTCAATCTGCGCCCCATAGAGATCCTCCCCGGCCTCGAGCCGCCGCTTCGAGGAAAGAGCGCCGAGGACGTTCGAATGCTCTTCGTTCGCGAAAACACGGAAGGTGAATACTGCGGAGTGGGAGGCCGGTTTAAACAGGGCACACCCGATGAAGTCGCCGTGCAGCAGTCCATTTTCACGCGCAAAGGCGTGGAGCGTGTGATCCGTTATGCTTTCGAGCAGGCGCGGCGCCGCCCCCGCAAGCGCCTGGCCAGCGCCACAAAATCAAACGCCATGGCCTACACCATGGTTTTGTGGGACGAAGTACTCGGCGAGCTGGCCAAGGATTACCCCGAAGTCCACGTCGCAAACTATCACATCGATGCGCTCGCTGCCCGCATGATCACTCATCCGGAGAGTCTGGACGTGGTGGTGGGTTCAAATTTGTTTGCAGATATCCTCACCGATCTCGGCGGCGCCTTGCAGGGGAGCCTCGGCCTCGCCGCCAGCGCCAACCTGAATCCGGCCCAGCGCCTCGGCCCTCCTATGTTCGAGCCTGTGCACGGCAGCGCCCCCGACATCGCAGGGCGCGGCGTCGCCAACCCCATTGCCGCCATCTGGGCGGCAGCGTTGATGATGGAACACCTTGGAGAGGTACAAGCGGGGGCGTGCGTTCTCGAGGCGCTCAAGAAAGTTACCGGCGAGCGGCGCGTCCGCACTCCGGACCTGGGCGGCAGCAATACCACAGAGGAATTTGCAGCGGCGGTGATCGGCAAGACGGTTCGTTTATGAGGGGAACACTTACACGAGCGCAGGCACGGCTCCTGCGCTACGCATGACTCGCCTCGAAGATGTGCATCGTATAGTAAATGACGTTCACGGCAGTGCAGGCCAAAAAGGAGCCCATCACCCACCAGGCAGCGAGACGAGGATGGGGAGGCAAGGCAGCTTGAATCGTACCGTGCAGGAGAACTGCAAGCAGAAGACAGACTAGGACGCTCATGTTCCCCATCATGTTGGTGAACAGAGGTACGACTCGATCTTGTTGTTCTGCGCTGAGGTCGCTGAGCTTAACGGACCCGATATTGAAAGTGGCGGGAAAGCGCCGGGCCAATAACGGAATCACGAGGAAAAGACCGCCAACCAGGACTTGCGAGAGCAGCAGAATCCACAGCGTGTTTGGGCTTCCCCATCCGTCTGCTTCCCCAGCCGCGTTGAAATGCGTCGGGATGCGCGCCGGCAACTTATGGATGTTGGACTCGATCAGGAAGAATGAGTAAAGAGCCAGGACCAGAGTAATGACCGGCTGCATGCAAAGCCTCCTCACGCATTCTACACCTATGCAACGAGCTTACTCGAAGGATCATGAAATCGCCGCTTGGAACGAGACGGTCGCACCTGTCAAGCCAGCGCCTGATCGAGGTCCTCGATCAGATCTTCAACCGCTTCCACACCTACCGAAACCCGCACCAGGCCGTCGGTGATGCCGATGGCCAGCCGTTGTTCGCGGGGGACGGCCCGATGGCTCGTGGAAGCAGCGTGAACGATCAGCGAGCGGGTGTCGCCGAGGCTTGCCGCGCGTGTGAAAATCTCAACGCCGTCCATCACCTTCTTCCCGCCCTCATACCCTCCCTTGGCTTCAAAGCTGAGCATGCCGCCGAATGCCGTCATCTGTTTCCTGGCGATGTCATGACCAGGATGACTTGGCAGGCCGGGATAGTTCACGTGCTCCACCCGGGGGTGGTGCGCGAGAAACTCCGCAATCTTCTGCGCATTCGAGGATTGAACGGGCAAGCGGAGGTGGAGCGTGTGGGTTCCGCGCAGAATCAGCCAGGCATTGAAGGGGCTGAGGCATCCTCCGAAGTCGCGAAGAACTTCCTGATTGAGACGGCGAATGTAATCTCTGGGGCCGACCGCAGCCCCCGCCATGGCGTCGCCGTGGCCGCACAAATACTTGGTGGCGGCGTGTACGACCACCGTGACGCCCAACTTGAGCGGCTGCTGGAGAACCGGCGAAGCAAAAGTGTTGTCGATCATGGAGGGGATGCCGTGCACGCCGGCCAGTCGGGCGAGGGCCTCAATATCGAGAATCTCCAGCACGGGATTGCTGGGCGTTTCGAAATAGATCAACTTGGTGTTGGGGCGAATCGCCTTTTCAAACTCTTCAACCCGCGTGGACTGAACGAAAGTGGCGGTGGCTCCCAGGCTTGGAAGCATCTTGTTGAGAAAGTCGTAGGCAGCCCCGTAAAGCGACCGCGCTGCAACCACGTGGTCGCCCGCCCGGACGTATCCCAGGATGGCCGAAGAAACAGCCGCCATCCCGGAGGAAAAGACCTGGGCGGCTTCACCGCACTCCAGCGCCGCCAGTTTTTCTTCCAGTGCGTGGAGAGTCGGGTTGCCGTAACGCGTGTACATATAGCCGGGCTTTTCCCCTCCGTAGACGGCGGCCATCTCGTCGGAGTCGGCCGCCGCAAAAGTCGTGGCCTGATAGATGGGCGTATCCACAGCTCCGGTCACGGGGCAGGGCGACTGCCCGGCGTGAACCGCTAAGGTCGCAAATCGGTAGTCGTTCTTCATTGGGCACCTCTCGATTGCCTGAAGTAGTCAGTAGTCAGAAGTCAGGAGTCAGAATGAGCAACCGTGCATCTGTTCCACCCACTGGCTGGCCAGTGATTTAACTCCGATCCCTGTCAGCGTAATACTCACTGCGCACAATGGGAAGAGCCAATTGCGCGACCTTCCAGAAGGCCATTCTGGAACCGCTGGACATCGTTTTGTGAAATGATCTAGACTTTTCTTTGCTGGTAAGAGATGAAGCCGGGGGTGAGCCATGGCCTATTGTCCCGAATGCCGAACCACACTTGACCTCGATGATGAAGTGGAAGAAGGGCAGACGATAGATTGTCCCGAGTGTGGAGTTGAACTGCAAGTGGTGAACACGGATCCAGTGGAGTTGGAAGCACTCTCAAGCGAGGAAGAAGAAGAGGAGGCCTGGTGATTTGAGCGCTCCCACTCCTTTGGAACTTGCCTCCAGTACCGTACGGGTTCGGTTGGGCCGCACGTCGCCGCAGGCGTCGTGCCGTCGCGCCCTGTGCACCTTGCTCGCCGTAGCTTGCCTTTTGCCTGCCTCCGGTCTCGCGGATAAGAAGAATAAACCCCCCACCACCAAAACGGTGACCGGCCAGGTGCAGGACCCGGCCGAGAAGACTCTTGGGGGCGCGGAGGTGTCGCTCAAGGACCTTCAGACCGGCAAGACCTTGGCCGTCTACGCGGAAGCGAATGGGAAATACCAATTCACCGACCTCGATCCCCGCCACGATTACGAAATTCAGGCGAAGTACAAAGGCGTCGCTTCCGAGACCCGAAAGGTCACCTCCTTCGACACTCGCTGGAAGGTTGTGATCAACCTGACTATACCCCCGCCCAGTTCTTAGTGGTGCAAATGGAAAGATTTCTCGCTCCGCGCTCTCGAAAGTCCGTCATTCTGAGCGAAGCGAAGAATCTGCATTAGTTCGCATCGGACCGGAACTGCAGATCCTTCGCTTCGCTCAGGATCACAGCCACTTTCATCTCCGTGGGTGGGCCGCAGTTGCATGTCCATTCGGAATGACGTAGTCAGGTGGAGTCTCGAGTTACTCTTGTCTGCCCGCCGGATGACGCCGGCACAATTATCGGCAGCGCCCGTGGGACAACTTCGATGGCCGCAGGGAGTTCCTGCATGAACTCTCCGTCCCCGAATAGCTCCATGCGGGAGGTGCTGTGCATGGAAACTTTGCGGGCTTGAAAATAGATAATGCGGGGGTGGCGCAGGTGTAGCCCGCGATACGCGCTTGGAACCCAGCGCAGAAGTTCCCATTTCCCGATGTAAGGCACAATGCAAACGTCCAACAAGCCGTCATCGAGCTGGGCGTGCGGCGTCAGATGAATTCCGCCACCGTAGGAAACGTTGTTGCCTACCACTGCGAAGATGACTTCTCCCGAGAATCTCTGCACGTCGGAAACAATCGCCAGCGGCTCCGGACGATAGTTTTCAAGAGAGCGCAGGATCGACCATGCATACGCCAAGGAACCCTTTAGCCAACGGACGTGCTCGTTGGCGTACCGGGTCACCACCGAATCGAAACCTGCCCCGGCGATGCAACTGAAAACCGTGTTTCCTACTCTCCCCAGATCGACGCGGCGAGTGTTGCCCGCACACAGCACTTCCGCTGCCGCGCGCGCTTGAATAGGTATTCCCAGGCCCTTTGCGAGATCGTTCCCGCTCCCGCAGGGAATTATCCCCAGGGGAATCTCACTGCCCATTATTCCGTTGAGGACATAGTGCTGGGTCCCGTCGCCGCCCAGCGAAACGATAGCATCGGGTTTTTCAGCCGCGGCCTTGCGCGCTAATGCCAGCAGGTGCTGTGCGTCGCGACTCTCCTGGACGTCGGCGACGATGCCCCTGCGCCGGATGACCTCGAGCGCCTCGCGCAATACCAAACGCGCTTTGCCCCGGCCCGCATTAGGGTTGACGAGTAGGATTATATGCATGAATTGCTGGTTTCATTAAGAGCGGGTCTGTTTCGAAACACCAGCCATTCTCGCGAAAGCGGGAATCCATCCTTCGCCAAAGGACCACACACTATGCGAAGTCCGCGCTAACCAAACAAGACCTTCACCGGTGGTCTAGTGCCGATCCGGAAGATGACCTCGGGATATTGACTCGGATCGAATTCCCATGTCGGGTCGGTGAGGCGTTTCCAATCCGGTTGCTTCGAGTCGCCGACCGCCATGGCAACAGCGCCTTCTTTGATCTTCCGCTGCGCTTCGGCGTTTGATGGGAATAGCTTCAGGCCGACCAGCAGGCGAAAAAGCTTCTGTTTGCCGGAATCGTGATAGGAAATCTCCTCGATTACCGACGGAAGGCCTTTGTCCCTGAACCGGGCTTCGAAGTCCCGCTGCGCCTGCGCGGCGGCTTCTGTATCATGAAAGTCCGTGATGATGCGGCGTGCCAAGGCCTTCTTCACGTCGAGCGGGTGCTGCTTACCCGAACCCACGGACTGTTTAAGCTCCTCGATCTGCGCCGTGGTCAGATCCGTCAGCAGCAGGTAATACCGCCACATCAAATCATCGGAAGTGGACATCAGCTTGCCGAACATCTCGCCGGGCGGCTCGTTGATGCCCACGTAATTGCCCAGCGACTTCGACATCTTCTGCACGCCGTCGAGCCCCTCGAGCAGCGGCATGGTCATGATGACCTGCGATTCCAGGCCGTATTCCTGCTGGATCGTGCGCCCCACCAGAAGATTGAATTTCTGATCGGTCCCGCCCAGCTCCACATCGGTTTCGAGCGCCACGGAGTCATAGGCTTGAGCCAGGGGATAAAGCAGTTCGTGGATGGCGATTGGGCGTTGCTCCTTGAATCGCTTCGAAAAGTCGTCGCGCTCCAGTATGCGTGCCACCGTGTACTTGGAACACAACTTAATCCAGTCGCGCCCCGTGAGCGCGCCCAGCCAGCGGCTGTTGAAATCCACGACGGTCTTCTCGCGACTGAGTATCTTGAAGACCTGCTTCCGGTAAGTCTCGGCATTCGCAGCCACCTGCTCAGGCGTTAAGGCGGGGCGTGTCACGTTCTGGCCCGAGGGGTCGCCGATCATGCCGGTGAAGTCGCCGATCAGAAAGACCACGGTGTGGCCGAGATCCTGGAAGTGCTTCATCTTGCGGATCACTACCGTGTGGCCCAGATGAATGTCCGGCGCCGTGGGATCGAATCCCACCTTGATGCGCAGCGGCTTTCCTGTCCGCGCTGAGCGCTCGAGCTTGGCCTTGAGTTCTTCCTCGCGGATCGTTTCTTCCGCGCCTTTGGTAAGGTAAGCAAGTTGTTCGTCAATGGTCACGATGCCGATAAAATCCCTTTCGAGAGTAAACGGTCTAAAGGGAAATCATACCTGCTGGACGGCGATTTAGGGAGAAAACTTCACGACCACTCCTCTTACACCTAAAAGGAGGCGAGGTTGAAAACAGGGCAAGTTGTCCATGCCCCTGACGAGCCAATTGGACCTTGCATTCACGGGTAGGAGCGTGTATGTTCGCACCGAGTCGGTAATCAATTGGAAATCGTGGCGGGCGCCCTATGTTCGCCTCCTGCACTCCGTTCCAACTCGTTCATACCTTTCTTAACAGGCCCTGGAGGAAACGTCCAGACTCGACTGGATGTCGTGACCTGCTAAGCCCTTGCGCCTGTGCCTCTCGTAGCGCCTCTGCGTGACCCGCGCGAGGGGTACGATCGCCTGCCACTCGCAGACAGGAATATCCACGACTCGGGGATCGGGTTGAGCAATCTTAACTGCAGGGAGGCTTAGTATGGCTATTAAGCCAGCGATTCATGACCCAAGAACAGTACAGATGGGAGACCCCAAAATGGGAGAATCCAACTTCAAAATGCAGGCTAGTGACAAGGCCGTCCGATTGGTGGAACTCGCGGTAAACGAGGTTAAAAAGAAAAGCCACAGAAAAGTCCACTTGGGGGGCGGTGGGCTCCTCGCGACTGATCTCGCGGTTGAGCACAAACCGAGCCCTCGCCTCGATGCCGTTTTCGCGGCCTCCGAAACTTTCTTAAGGGCGAAAACACCGGCCACTCTCGAGATGTTGAGCGTGCAGGTCAATTCCTGGATGAAAAGCGATAAGCGCGAGTTCGCAAACTGTGACGGCCACGAACTTCAGGAAGCGATCAGTAAAGTACTACACCGCGTATCGCATTCCCCGTGGGATGCGAACCTCAAAAATGGTGACATTCTGTTCAGATATGTTCCCCACTTGGCCCCAGGGAATACTTGGGTCAAGGCGTGGTATGGCCAGCGAGGCATGATGCAAGGGAAAATCTCAGCCGGGCAGAGTGACCTCCAGGGGCGCCTTGGGAAATATCAGTCCGACAAGACGACACTTCGAACTACTCGCCAACAGACTGGGGTGAGCGAGGGACAACTTCGCGAGATTTTTGACACGAGCACGGCAGGGGAGTCAGCCGACCTGATCCAGCACGTAGGGATTTACGTCGAGGTGGGGAAGGGCGACCGCAAACTCGCCGGCGTCGTCGAGATCGGTCTGTTTGGAGTGTATAGCAAGGTGTATGGTAAAGGTGACTCGATGGAGAAACACGGAAAGGAGACGATCGATCTCGTTGTTCGCTTCGTAAAACCGGAGGTGGCCTCCCAAGTCGGGAAGAACGCCTACAAAGCGGGGACGACGAATTGGGAGAACGAGTTCTACCCTATAGTTAAGGACTTCAAGTACATGATAAACACCCCCTCGACTTGTGGCGTCCTGCCCAAGGCGAAACTCGAGGAGGTGAAAAAGGCGGAGACAAAGGGGCACGTGTCGAATTTTTTCATCCCGGCAAATCATGGTTTCAAACTGGCCCAGAGGCCCGTCTGCTCGCACTTCGTCCATGCGATCCTGTGGGCTTCGCTCGAGGACGGCGTGACTGTTAATGCCGCCACAAATAAGCAATTCGATCAGTTCTTCAAGATCAGTCCCTTTCAACTTTGGAACGCCTTCTTAAACAAACAGGGCGTCTGGGCCAAGGCGAAGGCAAACTGCGTGGGCATTCAACAGAACGGCGTGGTGTACCCGGTGACAGGCGACGATCTCACGGATTTGAAGGTAGCGGCGTAAGTAGTTTCCCTCATTGTTAATGCCGTTGGATTGATCGCGTGGAGAGGACGGCAAGCCGTCCCCCTACGAGTCCGCAACGGAGAACTCCAGCTTATTCTCCATCCGGTCGATGCGCACCAAACAGACGCGGATGCGTTCCCCCAGGCGGAAGACACGCTTCGAGCGCTGGCCAATGATGGCGCGCAGACGTTCTCGGTAGACGTAATAGTCGTCTTCGAGGCTGGAGAGCGGGACAAAGCCCTCCACGAAGAGGTCGGTCAGTTCCACGAAGAACCCGTGCTTGATCAGGTTGATGATGAGCGCCTCGAACTCATCACCCACGTGCTGCGCCATAAACAAAACCTTCTTCCATTCGATCAGCTCGCGCTCCGCATCGGCGGCGCGGCGCTCCGATGCGGAAGTTTCGAGCCCCAGGGCGTGCAGCTCTTCTTGAGCGACAAAAGCCGCGCCGGGAAGTTGTGCTGTTGGCGCCGGTCGTACTCCGGTCCCCGTTCCCTGTTCCCTGATCTTACGAACGCTGCCACCCTCGTGCGTCAGCGCCGCCTTCAAAATCCGATGCACGATCAAATCCGGATAGCGCCGAATGGGCGAAGTGAAATGGGTATAGGTCGGAGCAGCCAGGGCGAAATGGCCGACGTTTTCTTCCGAGTAGCGTGCCTGCTTGAGCGAGCGCAGCATCAGGTAAGAGAGAATGCGCTCTTCGGGCTTACCCTCCAGGCGCTTGGTGAGCCGCTGATAGTTAAACGGGCTGATTTTCAATTCGCCCTCGAGCATCTCGTGAAAGCGCGGGTGGCGGTCGCGCTCATCGCGCAGATGCATGCGAGTGCGGCGCGCGGGGGGGAGTTCAATGCCCAGCGAATAGCCGAAACCGGCCGCGATCTCTTCGAACTCGATCACTTTTTTGGGGTTCGGTTTCTCATGGATGCGGTAGAGCGAGGGAATGCCTTTGCCTTCCAGATACGATGCCACGGCCTCGTTCGCTGCCAACATGAACTCCTCGATGAGGCGGTGCGCGAAGTTGCGTTCCGAGCGCGTAATGCCGGTCATGCGGCCGTGTTCGTCGAACTCGATTTCGGGTTCGGGCAAATCGAAGTCGATCGATCCGCGTTCCTCGCGGCGGCGGGCGAGCAGGCGTGCCAATTCCTCCATGAGTTTAAACTCCGGGAGCAAGGCGGCGTAGCGCTGGCAGGCGGCGGCCTCGCCGGCCAGGATGTCGCGCACGGCCGTGTAGGTCATGCGCTCGGCGCTGCGGACGACTCCGGGGAGCAGTTCGTATTCCACCATGCGTCCTTCGGCGTCGAACTCCATCAGCGCAGACATCACCAACCGATCCAGGCGCGGGTTCAGGCTGCAAATGCCGTTCGAGAGTTCGAGCGGCAGCATGGGCACGGCGCGGTCGGGGAAATAAACGCTCGTGCCGCGCAGGTGCGCCTCACGGTCCAGCGCCGAGTCCGGCCGGACGTAGTGGGCGACGTCCGCGATGTGAACGTGCAGCAGGTAGTTGCCCGAAGCTAGCCTCTCCACATACACCGCATCATCAAAATCTTTGGCTGTTTCACCGTCGATGGTGACGATGGGCAAGCCACGAAAATCGCGGCGGCCTTCGCAGTCTCGCTCGGGAATGTACTGCGGAGCGGCGTCAGCCTCCGCCAGCACATCGGCGGGGAATCGGTGCGGGAGGTGGAACTTGCGGATCATGATCTCCACGTCCACACCGAAATCCTCGCGGCGCCCCAGAACCTCAATCACCCTCCCGCGCGGCAGGGTGGCAGGACGAGGAAAATTGGTGATTTCCACGTCCACAATCATCCCGTCCAGATCGCGTGCGTCCCGGTCGTCATTGGCCGCCGCTCCGGCTGAGCGTCCCTCGGATTCTCCGCCGAATTGCCGGTCGCGCCTTCGGGGCGGTTCACGAACCCCCGCTGCATCGGGAATCACGATCTCGAACGGAATTCGCTGGTCGAACGGCATAACGTAGTTATAACGTGTGCCCGCGTGGAATTGTCCCACCACGGTCTTCTGCGCGCGCTCGATAACTTGAATGACGCGGCCTTCCATGCGGCCTTCGTTCTTAAACCCTTTTGTGGACCGTTGGAAGTGCACCTCGACCCGGTCGCCATGCAAGGCTGAACCCATGCCATCGGGCGGAATAAAGATGTCGAGGTCGGTGCCCGCCAGCGGCGAGTCGGGCACCACGAATCCGTAGCCATCGCGATGTCCAATCAGGCGGCCACTCACCACATTGTGCGATTTCGCGGCGTGGGTAGCGCGGACCGCCGGTTTTGAGGTCCGCGGGTCTATGTGTACAGGAGGCATGCTGCGTCCATCCGCGTCTGTCGCGGCGTGGCGGCCCTTGTACACCAACGCGTAATGGTTTTTCTTCAAGTAAACGAGCTTCTTGCTGCGGGCGAGATCCTTCAAAACACTCTTCAACTCGCGCGCCTGGCTGGAGCGCAGGCCCAACTCGAGCACCAGTTCGCGCAAGCGGAACGTTCGCTGCGGATCCTGCTCGAATAGCTTGAGGATCTCCTGCCGGGAAGGGAATTCAAGCATCGGGTCTCCCTTGTTAGTGTAACACTTGAAACTCTTCGTGGAGGGCACGGAGATTACGACCGCCGTCTTCCTGCCTACCTGCCGATCTGCCCACTGCCCAATGCGCCGGAACTTATGACCACTACCCTTCATCCAACACCTATGGAGGTGCAACAATGTACGCTATTACAGGCGCAACCGGAAATACCGGTAGTGTGATTGCTACGAAACTGTTGGCTCGCGGGAAGAAGGTTCGGGTGATCGGCCGTGACGCTCGACGGCTTGACGACTTTGTCCGCAAGGGCGCGGAAGCCTTTGTTACCGATGTAACTGATGTTGAGGCGTTGACCAAAGCCTTCACTGGAGCCGAGGCCGCTTATGCAATGATTCCCCCCAACTTAGGCGCGCCGGACGTCAGCGCTTACCAGGAGCGGGTGAGCGATGCGATGGTGGCGGCGATCACCAGGGCCGGCGTGCGGCAAGTCGCGCTGCTCAGCAGCGTAGGCGCGGACAAACCGCAAAAGACAGGTCCGGTCGTTGGACTCTACAACTTCGAGCAGAAACTGAACGGTGTCGCCGGGCTGAACGCCGTCTATATTCGTGCAGGCTATTTCATGCAGAATACCCTGCCGCAGATCGGGGTGATTCAGAACTTCGGCCTCTTGGGCGGCCCCTTGCGTGCCGATCTGGCCGTGAGCATGATCGCGGCTCGGGATATTGGCGACTGGGCCGCGGAGGAATTGCTTCGACTCAACTTCAGCGGCAAGCAGGCGCGGGAGCTTCTGGGCCAGCGCGACCTGAATTACAAGGAAGTTGCCTCTGTGATCGGGCAGGCCATCGGCAGGCCTAGCCTTAGCTACTCGCAGTTCCCGCCCGCACTCCTCAAGCCGGCCTTGCTCCAGTCAGGCATGTCCTCGAACATGGCGGACCTTATTCTGGAAATGTCGGAAGCATTGAATTCCGGCTACATGGCTCCTCTTGAAGCGCGTTCGACCCAGAACACCACGCCCACCTCATTTGATACATTTGTAGCGGAAGAGTTCGTGCCGCGATTTAAGGGAAAAGCTGCTGGCGCCTAGCCTTCGGTCGTAGGGGCGGCCATTGTGGCCGCCCGGATTTCCGTTAGGCTGTCATCCTGAGGAGCCGCAGCGACGAAGGATCTGTGCAGTTGTAGAATCATGCAACTGCGGGGATTCCCCGATTTCTGGGGTCCGATGGTCCGATCTCAATCGGACCGGAAATCGGACTTCGCTCCGCTCAGAATGACAGGGGTCGCGAATTATCCCGCAGGTTATTCATACCTGTTGCTGCAGACCTAGGGTCGTCGCCACCGTCAATCCAGGCCGCTCCCCTCCCAAAGCCACCTGGCCGTAAAGGAACGCAAAGTGCTGGTAGCATCCTTTCTTTGCACGCTCTGCGTACTTTGCGGCTCTGCGCGGACCTTTTGTCACTTTCTACTCTTCTTTGTCACCATAAGTCCCGCTTCGGAAGCGATATAATGTCCACGTCCCCCAGGCGGTATGAGGAGGAAAGACCATGCATGCAGGATTGAGGGCTGCTCGAACCTCGTTGGCGTCAGCGGTTCTTGCTACCCTTGTTTTATGCCCGGCGAAAGCGGCTACGCTCCACCTGAGTGCCCGAACAATTAACGAACGTGCCGTGACCAGCAACATAACGCTCTCCAACGACGGCTCGGCGCTGCAGTTGCAATCCGGCGAAGTCATTCAGGATGACGGCCCCGCTTCCGGCTTCTCTTACAAGCCAAATCAGGAAAAACTGTCGCCTGACATCGAGGTTCGCAAGCAGTTGCTGATCTCCGATCCTCGCGCAAGCAAGGCGGTCCTGATGGTGGCCATCGGCGGCAACCTGAACGTCGCGATAAACGGTCACCCGCAGAAGCTCGGTGCGCCGCAAACGACAGGCTGGGAGTGGCAGGCTTACACGATTGATCCCGCGGCGCTCAAGCCGGGTTTGAACGATATCGTCATTTCGGGAACGGGGATGGTCAAAATCGCCCGTGCCGACGACTCCTACGCACCGCTGCCGCACCGAAGCGCGCGCAGCACCGACGGCGGGAAGTCATGGTGCGTCGATCGCCTAGGTCCCTCCGGTGATATTGCGGGCGAGTATTACGTTCGGCTGTACCTCGAGCACTTTAGGCCCAGCGGGTCTATCCTTCTACCTGTGATGGATATTGCCAACCTGGGGGGAAAACCCCTCGCTCCGCCTCTCACGGCTCCCGGTCCGCTGCGAGTGTCCGTTTCCGCCGCGCCTGACCCCAAGAGCGGCGTGACGTTGCGCGTACGGTCCGGAACGTCCTATGTCCCGAAGCCGAAAACGTGGTCGGAGTGGATGCCGCTCGACCGCGATGACTGTTTGAAGGCCCCACGCGGACGCTTTGTTCAGCTTGAGGTGAAGTTGGCCGCTGCAGACCCGCGGCTGACTCCCAAGTTGAGCGAACTCGCCATAAACACTGAGCCTGTATTGGCGAACGACTGGACACGCTCGTTGAAGTTGGTGGATTCGCACAACGAAGTAATCGTGCGGACTTCAATTCCATTCCGCTACGAGCCGTTCACCGAGCCCAAGCTGAAGGAGTTGCGTACTCGTTACCACCTCGACGAAGTGGTTGGCGGCGCGAAGACGGATCTCGACATAATCTCCAAGCTGGCGGCCTGGTCATCGCGCAATTGGCCGTGGCAGCAGTGGCACCTGGACCAATTTTATCCTTCCTGGGATGCGCTCGATATCCTGAAGAAACTCCCCGACGGCAAGCCAGTGGGCGGCTTCTGCCAGCAATACGACCTGGTTTTCCTTCAGGCCTGCGAGAGTTTCGGATTCGTGGGCAGGGATATTTCCATCGACAGCGGAACCCTGGGACGCCCGACCGTCGTCGGCCACGAGCCCATGGAAATCTGGTCGAACCAGTTCCACAAGTGGATCTGGATTGATGGCACGGCAGCCTATTACCCCGAGGACCCTGCCACCCATACGCCGCTTTCCTTGTACGAGGTGCGGGAGCGGCAGCTTCGCGTGTTGCGAGGCGAGCAACCGGCGCCCATGCGCATCGTGCACATCGTGGACTCAGTACTCAAGTGGCGCGGCCTGGATGTTGATATGTCGTTCGCGGAAATGCGGCTGATCCCGAGGAGCAATTTCCTGGAGCAGAAGTACCCCATACCGCTCAACAACGGCAAGGGGCCTTGGACCTGGCCCGGGTTTTACGTCTGGTCCGACGCGGAGGTGACCCCCGAGCTGGTCCATACCAATCTGGTGACGCGCTACGGCAATTTCGAATGGACACTCGACCAGGCGCACTACGTGCTCGAACCCACCGCGACGGATGGCGAGTTTCGCGTTCACCTCGATACCGAGACGCCAGGCTTTGAGACATTCCTAGCCCAGATCGACGAGGGCGAGCAATCACCGGTCGCTTCAATCTTCCCCTGGAAATTGCACCCCGGGCGCAACCGCCTTAAAGTGTGGCCACGCAACAACGCCGGGCGCGACGGGATCGCCAGTTGGGTTGAACTCGAGATGCCGGGGAGCTGATCTCGGCGTGCTTGCAAGGCCTGAGCCCCGAAGGGGCGACCTAACACAGCCCAGGCCAACAACGGCCTGGGTTTGAGGCCACCATTCTTCTGTGCGAGCCCTGAAGGGGCGAAATACTGTTGCGACAAACACTCGTACGCCGAGCGTGCAATTATTGCGCCCCTTCAGGGCTTGCCAGACCCAGCCTCATACTTTTGACCCAGGCCGTTGGCCTGGGCTTAGCTAGGCCGCCCCTTCGGGGCTGGAATTCAACCACCCCTGGTCCCTCCTTCCTTATCAAGGAGGGGAATTCCGCGTTACTCCACCGGTGGAATCCGCACCAAATCCGCACGCCGTTGTTTGCCTGGAATATCAGTCAGGCAATAGACCGCGCCATCTTTCCCTACGGCAATTGAGTTGACGAGCCCGGGCCGTGAGCCATCGCTGAAGAAGACGGCGCCGTGATCCGTGTATTTCGCGGCGGGAATATCATAGGTGATCAGGTGCAGGTCCTCGATTCGATCGCCATGCGGCCCGCGCTTCACCACTCTCTTCCCATTCTCAACGATGCCGCCTTCCTCGAGATAATAGAGAGTATGCCCATCCGGCCCCAAAGACAGGCTGAGATAGCCGTAATGGAACTCGTCGTACATGCCGCTGCGGCGGGTGGGTACTGAGGCGAGGCGCTCGAGCACATCTACGTGCTCCTCCTGCGGGTCGAAACGGAGCAGATAGGAGGAACGGCCGTGCACGGCATAGACCACATTTTCAGGCGCGTACCAGAACGCCTGCCGCCAGCCGTAGCCAAAGTCTTGCCCGGTCAAGGGATTCCAGGTTCCGAGATAGTCTTTGCGCAGGTTGTCGCCCTGAACGGTCTCAATCGCGTCGCGATCGTAGCGGTAACGCAGGATGTCGCCATCGGCAGTCGTGAAGTAGACTGACCCGTCGCGCGGGTCGATGGGCAGCGCCCGGCAGATGACCCGCTTCGTCGGGCGCCCGCCCTCTCCGTCTCTGTAAAGCGGGCCGAGGTTCTTCAGCTCTCCTGACTTCAGGTCATAGCGCAGAAAGTAGCCGGAGGGCCAGGTTAGACCATACATCCGGCCGCGCTGCGTATCCATGTTCATCGAAATGATTCCCTGGCCTTCGGGTGCTTTGGCGAAGTTCTCGAATTTCCCCGTGGCCATATCGTAGGCAAGGAAGTGCCCGCCCGGATACGGCTTGTACCCTGGCGGTGGTGGGGCCATGGATTCCAAGTCATTTTGCACGCTGTACCAGTCAACGTGAGTGGCGAAATAGAGCTTTCCGTTGCTTTCAACGAAGCTGACGTGGCTCTTGCCTTGCGGGACGGCTTTCATTCCCTTTTCTCCTGACGCCTCCGTCAGGTCGCCCAGGTGCGTGATTTTGCCGGTGGCGGGATCGTACGAAAACATCTGCCCGCCGGTGTCGATATTCTCGGCGCAGAGCACGTAATAAATCTTGCCGTCGCTGGCCGCCAACATCCCATTGAAGGTTCCGTTCGATAACTCGAAGCCGGAATCGAAGCTGCGGGCTGTCAGATGTTTTACTTCTTGAGCTCGCAGGGCTGTGCCGCCACAGTAACCGCACAGCGCCAGAATAACGATCACTAAGACCCACCTTCTGAGCCAGAAAGCATTTCCTCGAACCATGTAGATCCCTCCCAAAGCAGCTTACCTGTTACTGCTTCACACGGCGCACTATTCTAACATTGAATTGGTCAGGGGCCGTGAGGCGCCGGCGCTTGAATCTGTAGGGGCGAGTTTACCTCGCCACGTGGCGGCGTAAAGCCGCCGCTACGTCAGACAACTCGAGGAATGAACGAGAGGCTACGGCACGGGGATGCTGTACAGGTTGCGATGGACGGACGTGCGTGTGAATAGGTAGGTGGATGCCGTGAACCCAGGCGCAGTCTCAGTGTCCATGACTTCCACGCCTGGCAGTTTTCCGGTGTCAACAGGAGAGTTGATGCCGAAGTCCGGCAGCGCCGGGAGATCTCGTCCTGCCCGTAGAGGAAATATAAGAGATCGCACGGGGACTGCGCCATGACCGACATCATGTAGGGTTAAGCAGAAGAGCTTTCCCGTTCGATCCCACCGCCCTGGGCAAGGTCCCTCACATAGTTGGACAGGAAGACCTCCGGCCACGGGGTAGGCCCACCCGCCGATCGGTATTTCGGCACCCCGCAGGGGAGCAGTAGCGCAAACCCATTTGCCGTCCGGGGAGACGCTGAAAAACTCCTCAATGGGATTGGGTACCACCTTCAGGCGTTCACTTCCCTCCTCTTTCACCCGGAAGATGAAATTCGCAGCGCCCTCCGCACCGCGAAAGAAGATGTAGCCGTCCGGGCCGAAAACGGGGCTGTCATCACTCGTGGTAGAGGAAATCTGCCGGGGAGGGAACCGGCGATCCAGCGAGGCAATCCACAATCGCGAATCGCCCAGCCGCCCCTCGGCGGCAAAGACGATCCGCCTGCCGTCTGGCGATATATCGTAACCCGTTATTGCAAATCCCGGAAGAAGGTGCTCCGGGCGCCCTCCCTTCACTTCAGAAGACCAAAGCTCGCCACCCTTAAGGCCGGGGGAGGAAGCCAGGTAGTACGCTTTGGTACCGTCAGGAGAAAGGGAAGGGGACCAGGCAGAGCCTTCCGATGAGAGTTGGAGGTCGCCGTTCGATTCATGAATCCAAACCGCGCTTTCCTGAAAACCCAACGACGTCACCAGGGATTTGCCGTCGGGTTCCATCGCAATGCCTTCCTCCTCCGTGGGCCCGAAGGTTATCTGCTCCGGCACACCAACGGGGAAGCGCTGCCGCCAAATGTGGAACTGACCTCCCGAATCGGAAGTGAGGTACATCCACCTGCCGTCGGGCGACCAGGCGCCGCCGGTGCATCCTGCGCCCTGGGGGCCCACTGGTTTGCCGCGAGAACTGCCATCGAACGGGACTAACCGGCAGGGCAGCCACCCGTCATTGTCCATCTCCACCAGCAGCACCCATTTGCCATCGGGAGAAAGATAAGAACGATGAGCCATGCCTCGTTCCCGCGGCGGCAGATAAACGGCACGTTCCTCGCTTCGGCTCTCGGTCGACGTGACCACTGCCATGTGCAACCCGCCCTTAATCTCTGAGAACATGAGGTGCTGGCCGTCGATCCAGGTGAGTCCGGAAGCGTTGGGCAGCATTTGGCGCGGCTCTCCGCCCAGGACGGGGACCACCCAGGTGTCGAAGGCAGGGACGACGGTGTAGGCAACGCGTGAGCCGTCGGGAGAGAAGATGGGGCTCATCTTGTTCCGACCGTCGTGGGTGAGTTGGACAGGCTCGCCGCCTGGAAGCATCTTGACGTAGATTTGCCCGGGACCAACGAAGGTCTCCGATCCGCGGATGAAGGTGAGCATCCGGCCGTCGGGCGAGAGGCCTGGAGAGGTGGCCGAATCGGTAAAATTCGTAAGTTGCACCCACTCGGAGGGCGCGCTTGGCCGCTTCTGCTGAGAACGGAAAACGATGAGGCCGGCAAGCAACAGGGCAATGACGGCCACTGCGGTACCCCACGCCAGCAGATGGAGTCGAGAACGCGCCGGCGCGGAGCCAGAATCCTTGGTTGTCGAGCTGAGGCGTCCTGTCGCACGCCCGCTCTCGGAGTCGCGCCGCAGCCGCTTCAAGTCCGCCTTCATCTCGGATGCATGTTGGTAGCGCAAGTCGCGGTCTTTTTCGAGCGCCTTATTGACAACCCCTTCCAACGCCGGTGGGAAGTTGGGATTCGAGTCGGTGATCGGCTCTGGGGAGGAGTGGAGAATCTCGGCAAAAACCTCGGCCGCACTTGTGCCTTGGAAGGGGAGGCGGCCCGTTGCCATCTCGTAGAGGACAGCCCCGAAGGAGAAAAGGTCGGTGCGCGGATCGAGGCTTTCCCCGCGTGCCTGTTCGGGCGACATGTACCCCACCGTGCCGAACACTGCTCCCGGGTTGGTTAGAGAATCCTCCTCCATCGCCGGCGTTGATGCCTGTGGTTGGGGCACGCCTTGTGGGCGCCCTCGGGCGGGCACAAGGCCCGCGCCTACGGGCGCCAGCTTGGCCAGCCCGAAGTCCAGAATCTTGGCCTGGCCGCTCGTGGTGATGAAAACGTTCGCGGGCTTGATGTCGCGATGCACGATGCCTTTCGCGTGCGCAGCCTCCAGCCCGTCGGCGACTTGAATGCCCAGGTCCAGCAGTTCGTTGGCCTTGAACATCGGGCCGGCTATGCGCTCCTTCAGCGTCTTCCCCTGGAGCAACTGCATTACGATGAAGGGCTGGCCCTCGTGCTCGCCAAACTCATGAACCGTGCAGATGTTGGGGTGGTCGAGAGATGAGGCGGCACGGGCTTCCCGCTCGAAGCGCTCCAAGGCCAGCGGTTCCTCGGCCAAGGCCTTGGGCAGGAACTTCAAAGCCACGAAGCGGCCCAGTTTGGTGTCTTCCGCCTTATAGACCACACCCATGCCGCCGCTGCCCAACTTCTCCAGGATGCGGTAGTGGGTAACCACTCGGCCCAGCATTGCCTCCGGGCCCGCTGTTCCAGTCGCCCCGCCCTGACCTTGCGCCAGGACCTGCGCCGCCACCTCGAGCGCCGGCTTTCCCAGAAAGCTTCCCGGCTCCTCCTCCGCCAGCAGCGACTCCACTTCCTGAAGCAACGACTCGTCTCCGGCGCAGGCCTCGCGGAGAAACCGCGGCCGCGCGCTCGCCTCTCGCTCCAGGGCGCTATGGTATAGGGTTTCGACTTTCAGCCAGCGCTCACGCTCCACTCTGACTCTCCCAGCGCAACTCCCGCCGCAACCAACTCCGGGCTAATCTCCAATCTCGAGTCACAGTCTCGGGTGAGACCTTCAGAACCGCGGCAGTCTCCTCCACGCTGAGCCCGCCGAAAAAGCGCAACTCCACCACTTGGCCCTTGCGCGCGTCCTGGGCGTTCAAGACCTTTAGGGCATCGTCCAGGGCCACCAGGTCCCGGCCCGGCTCTTCCTGCAACACCAACCCTTCCTCGAGTTGCATCGGTTCGCCTTCGCCCCCCCGCTTCTGGGCTTGGTGTGACCGAGCCCAATCCACCAGAATCCGCCGCATCGCTCCCGCGCACACGGCGAAGAACTGGGCCCGGCTCTCGAAACTAACCGGGGTGGAACCCGCCAGCCGCATATAAGCCTCGTGGACCAGAGCGGTGGTTTGCAGGGTATGGCCCGGCCGCTCTTGCGCCATGTAGCGGCGCGCCATCCGGCGTAACTCCCGGTACACTAAGGGGACTAGCTTCTCGAGCGCGGCCGCTTGGCCCTCGCTCCAGGCCTTTAGTAGTTGTGTGATTTCGTGTCCTGAGGCTTCCTTCACCGGACCGCCCAAGTGACTCTTTCCGATGTTCGCGATAATTGATTTTAGCACGTTGGCGCAATGTTTTCCATGGCTTGCCGGAACCTCGCGGTCGCCGGTTGAAGAATATTTCCCTGGCATTACGGTTTTCACCCGTTTTTTACGCCCTATAGTGTGAGGCAGCCAGGGCCTGCCAAAACTCAAATCAAAAAGGAGAACTGAATGAAAACAATGTTTGGGATGTTGAAGGTGGCGCTAGGAGTCGCAGTCCTCGCAGCGCTTTTTGCACAGTTGGCGGGCGCCCAGTGCGTGAGCTTGGAGGCGCTTAAGCGGAACACATCGCTGCTGCGCCGGCCGTTCCTGACCAACCCGTTCACTCCGGCGGCGTTCTCGACCGCCGCCTCCGAGGGAGACGGATATCTTCCGAACTACAACGTTGATGGGATCGTGGGCCTTTGGAGGGTCAACCTCATCTCGGAAGGAAATAATGAGAGTGCAGGTATACCCGACGGCACGGTGCTTGATTCCCAACTTGCCCAATGGCACAGCGACGGGACGGAAATCATCAATTCAAACCGGCCACCCGATACCGGGCAATTCTGCCTGGGAGTGTGGGAGAGTGTCGGCCCCTCCAAGTACAAGCTCAATCACTTCCCTCGCGCATGGAATGCTGACCAAACTTACCTCGGTCCGGCCAATATTCGCGAAGAGGTCACGCTGAGCAGCGATCACAACAGCTATACCGGAACATTCACTCTGGGTCAGTACGACCCCCAGGGCAACCTCCTACCGCCGGGGCTCCTCTACGGAAAAGTCCAAGCCACGCGCGTTACCGTGCAATCGACAATCAATGATGTCCTCTGAAGCGCGATTCCAACCGAGCGCCCTTTGCCCGCTGAGATGGTCCAGATGGCGAGACGCCGGTAATGGCTGAGTACACGCCTTGCCGGCGTGGCGCCGGGGGAGCATTGACGTACGGGTTTTGATTTACTCGGGCGGGACGTAAGCCTATGGGAACTCCTCAGGACGACAGCCTTTGGCAGTCTTTCCGCAGTCTGTGCGGCTGCCCTGAGACCGACGGACACACGCTACAAACTGTTCCATTCGTCTGAGTTTATGCCCCGAAGCAGCAGGGCCTCGACTTCGCGGATCATCATGCGTAATTGTGAGACGGAATACTCGGTGTTGGAAGGAATCGCCAGCCGCTTTAGCGACCAGACCATAAACTGGTGGCGAGTACCCCTAAAGGGCCCCTCGAAGCCGAGCCTGCGCAGTTTGCGGATGAAATCACCGCGCTTACACGGCGTCCACCGGCTCACGCGCAGGCTCCTTATTGAGGTCGATCCCCTGAATGACGGGCAGCGGGTGCTTCAGTTGAAGCCCGACTAGAATCCAGTCCTCCAGCGTGGACCGCAGCTCGTTCTCACACTCGCGGAGTGTGGTCCCGAAAGCGACAACTCCCGTGCAGGATGGAATACGACCTGCGTAGCTTCCATCCTCGAGCTTCTCGAACGCGGCCTCCGCGAGCGCCTCAGCAACATAATCGCTTAACACATACCTCAGGGTCACCCGGCACCTCCGCCTGTTTGCCCATTATACATCAGCCGGCAGACTTCGTTTTCCAGGGAAATCCAGAGCTGGGACTTCTTGTCTCTTGACAAACGCAAAGAAATAGGCTAGAATTCTGTGCGGACGCTGGCTCGGCGACCCGAAAGCCGCCGGCCTGAAGGTCAGCGCTGCGTGAATCGGGGGAACAAAGCCAGAATGTCTATGAAAACAAAGGAAGATGACAAAACAGTCAGGGCTGGCGCAGACATTGACTTTGAATGTCGGCGATGCGCCGAAGGCGCAGGCCGGTCAGGGTGGGCCGCAGGCCTTGACCTGTCCCTTCGGGACATCGCAGACCCCAGACACCAGGGGTCTGCGCCATCCGTGGACTCGAAAACTGGCGGAACAAAGCCAGAATGTCTATGAAAACAAAGGATCGCGGCGGGAAAACATGTGAGGACGGTTCGCGAACCGCCCCTGCGCCAGTCCGGCGCGGTGAGTTGAGGATATCGCGATGAAAGCAATCTTCTATGACCAGTACGGCCCCCCTGAGGTTCTGAAATGCGAAGAGGTCGAAAAGCCGACGCCTGGGGAAGGTGAAGTTCTGATAAAAGTCTGCGCGGCTTCCGTGAACCCTTACGACTGGCATTTCATGCGGGGACTGCCCTACTTCATTCGCCTGATGGCCGGTTTCGCCAGACCGAAGCAGCGGCGGCTTGGCGTGGATGGGGCCGGCTATGTAGAGGCTGTAGGCGCAAACGTAACGCAGTTCAAAGCGGGCGACGCGGTATTCGGGGCGTGCCGCGGCGCGTTTGCAGAGTACGCCTGCGCACCCGAGCGATCTCTGGCTAGCAAGCCGGATCGCGTGACGTTTGAGCAAGCGGCGACTGTGCCGATCGCCGGCCTCACGGCGTTGCAGGGTCTTCGCGACAAGGGGAACATTCAGGCCGGAGCAAAGGTCTTGATTAATGGCGCGGCTGGCGGCGTGGGCACGTTCGCGGTGCCGATCGCCAAGTCCTTCGGCGCAGAGGTAACCGGGGTGTGCAGCACTCGGAACGTGGAGATGGTGCGGTCCATCGGCGCCGATGAGGTCATCGATTACACACGCGAGGACTTCACGAGGCTCGGGCGACGTTATGACCTGCTCTTCGATTGTATTGGGAACCATTCGCTGCGGGAGTGCCGTCGTGGCATGAGTACGAAGGGGATATTCATCGGGGTAGGCGGGCCAACGGGGCGATGGATGTTAGGACTTCTTGTCCGTGCGACCGCTCTCTTGTTCTTGTCCCCCTTCCTCAACCAGAAGTTCGTCAGCTTTATGGCCAAGACGAACTCGGAAGACTTGGCCGCCATCGCAGAACTCATGGCAGCAGGCAAGCTAACTCCGGTCATTGACAGGCGTTACGGACTAAATGACGTCCCTGAGGCTATCCGGTACCTGGAAGCAGGGCACGCCCGTGGTAAAGTGGTCATCACGTTGCAGGAGTGACCTACGGAGGGTTGCATAATAGCGCGATCGACCAACCCCCTCACCCGTCCGTCGGCTGACGGACACCCTCTCCCCCAAGGGGGCGAGGGTATAGGATAGGGCGGGTCGGGCGGGGACGGGTAAATGAGCATCAGTTAGGAAGATGAGCGAAGACGCCAAACAACCCGAAGCCAGCCGTGACGTGGCTCCGACCTCGCCGCCGGAACCCGAGGGCATGGTGTTTGACATCCAGCGCTACGCCTTGCACGACGGTCCGGGCATTCGGACCACGGTCTTTTTCAAAGGTTGTCCGCTATCTTGCTCGTGGTGCCACAATCCGGAGGGACAGAGTCTCCAGCCTGATCTCATGTACTTTCAGAACCGCTGCCTGGTTTGCGGCGAGTGTATCAAGGTATGTCCACATGGCGCGGTGCATTGCCTGAATGGTGAAATCCAGACTACTTCGGCGTGCCAGGTATGCGGGAACTGCGCCGAAGCGTGTCCTGCTGGCGCGCGAAAGGTGGCAGGGCGCCGGATGGCGGTCTGGGAAGTGATGAGTGAAATAGAACGAGACGTGATCTTCTGGGACCAATCCGGCGGCGGCGTCACCTTCTCCGGCGGCGAACCACTGGCGCAGCCGCGCTTCCTCGCCGCCCTCCTCGATGCGTGCCGCGCAAGACGCATGCACACCGTGGTCGAGACCTGCGGCCTGGCCAAGCAGGACGTGATTCTCGAACTCAGTGACAAGGCAGGCCTGCTCTTATACGACCTGAAAATCCTAGATCCCGAAAAGCACGAGAAGTACACGGGCGTCTCCAACGAATCGATTCTGGCGAACCTGGAGGCGCTGGCAGAAAGAAAAAAGCGGGTGGTGGTTCGTTACCCGATTATTCCCTTTGTCAACGATGACGGCGTGAATGTCCGGCAAATGGTGGCCTTGCTCTCGCGGCTTCGTCTCTGGCAGATTCATCTCCTGCCGTACCATGAGACTGGAACCGAGAAATACAAGCGGCTGGGTTTGGGTTTGCGTCTGGAAGATGCGAAAGCGCCACCCGCCAGCCTGATGAAGAGAATCGCCGGAGAGTTTGAGCGAGCGGGCATCAAAGTGAAAGTAGGTGGCTGACGATGAACGAACGGGTCGCGAGATTAAGGCAGAAAAGTCTCGATGCGGAGCCTGTGCTGTCGCTCGAGAGGGCGGCGTTAATTACGGAGTTTTATCGAGATTCCCGGACCGCTTCGGCGCCTCTGCTGCGCGCGCAGGCGCTTCGGCATTTGATGGAGAAGAAGGGTATCTATATTGGCAGCGACGAGTTGATTGTGGGCGAGCGCGGCCCCGCGCCCAAGGCGACTCCCACTTACCCTGAGCTCTGCTGTCACAGCATGGAAGACCTCCGGATTCTCAATTCGCGCCCCAAGATCTGGTATCGCGTCGACAACGAAGCCAGGAAGATCCAGTGTGAGCAGATCATCCCTTATTGGCAGGGCCGCTCAATTCGCGAACTTATCTTCAGGGAAATGTCTCAGGAATGGAAAGATGCCTACGAGGCTGGCATTTACACGGAATTCATGGAGCAGCGCGCGCCGGGTCACACGGCGCTGGGAGATGTCATCTACAGCAAAGGACTGCTTGAACTGAAGTCGGACGTTGAGGAGAGTCTCCGCCGCCTGGACTTCTTGAACGATCCCGAAGCTTTCTTTAAGCAGGAGGAACTAGGTGCGATGGCGACGGCGGCCGACGCGGTGATGCGTTTTGCCGAGCGCCATGCGGAAAAGGCGACGGAGATGGCAAGCCGAGAATCGGACTCCGAGCGCCGTGCTGAACTCCGGAAAATCGCGGAAGTCTGCCGGCGCGTTCCGGCGCACGCCCCGCGCGATTTCTGGGAGGCCTTGCAGGCCTACTGGTTTATTCACCTGGGTGTGATAACCGAACTGAACACCTGGGACTCTTTCTGCCCGGGACGCCTGGACCAGCATCTGGCGCCTTTCTTCGAGAAAGGCCTGGCCGACGGAACCCTCACGCGTGAAAAGGCCAAAGAACTGCTCGAGTGTTTCTGGGTGAAATTCAATAATCAGCCTGCGCCGCCCAAGGTGGGCGTGACGGCGGCGGAGAGCGGCACTTACACCGACTTCGCCAACATCAATAACGGAGGGCTGAAAGCGGACGGCTCAGATGGCGTCAACGAAGTTACGTATCTTATCCTCGAAGTGATTGACGAGATGCGCCTGCTCCAGCCGTCCTCGAATCTCCAGTTGAGCAAGAAGAGCCCGGACCGCTTCCTGAAGTGCGGCCTTGAAATTGTCCGCAAAGGTTGGGGCCAACCTTCGATTTTCAACGCCGACCTGGTGGTGGAGGAGTTGCTGCGCCAAGGGAAGTCGATTGAAGACGCGCGCTGCGGCGGCAACTCCGGCTGCGTCGAGACCGGGGCATTTGGCAAAGAAGCCTATATCCTGACGGGATATTTCAATCTTACGAAAGTACTCGAAATCACTCTGAACAACGGGTGCGACCCGTGCACCGGCAAGCGGCTCGGATTAGAGACCGGCGATCCCAACGAATTCACTTCCTACGATGAGCTGTTCCGGGCATTCCGTAAGCAGTTGCACCACTTCATCGACATCAAGGTGCGAGGAAACAACATCATCGAGCGCATCTACGCCCGGCACATGCCTGCGCCCTTCCTTTCTCTGCTCATCGACGACTGCATCGCAAAGGGCCGGGACTACAACGACGGCGGCCCTCGTTATAACACGACTTACATCATGGCGGTGGGTCCGGGAAGTTGCACCGACAGCCTGGCGGCCCTTCGTTGCCACGTCTTCGATCGCAAGGACTTGACGATGGCGGAACTGCTGGATGCCCTGGCAGCCGATTTCAAGGGGCACGAAAAAACGCGCCAGATGCTTCTGAACAAGACTCCCAAGTACGGCAATGATGACGGCTATGCGGACTCCATTCTGGCGGACTTGTTCAACGCCTTTTACGATGAGGTGAACGGCCGCAAGAACACCAAAGGCGGCAATTATCGGGTTAATTACCTTTCGACCACGTGCCACGTTTACTTCGGATCAGTGACCGGGGCAACGCCGGATGGCCGGAACGCGTACGAACCTCTGTCGGACGGCATCTCGCCTGTACAAGGCGCGGACCGGCGCGGCCCCACGGCGGTGCTCAAATCCGCTGCCCGGATGGATCACGCCCGCACCGGCGGCACCCTCTTGAACCAGAAGTTCACTCCTCAGCTGCTCGAAGGCGAAGAGGGAATTGACAAGCTGGCGCACCTGGTGCGCGCATACTTCAAGCTGGACGGGCACCACATCCAGTTCAACGTCGTTACCGCTGAAACTCTTCGCGCCGCACAACAAAACCCCGAGAAATATCGGGACCTCATCGTTCGGGTGGCGGGCTACAGTGATTATTTCTGTGACCTGACCACAGCCTTACAGAAGGAGATCATCGCCCGCACCGAACATCAGGACTTCTGATGATTGGGTCACGGATCGCCGGGCCGATGACCTGGCCCCCCCACCAGAACCGCCTGTCGCTGAACGCCCCCAGGCATTTAGTCGAGGGACATTTTATCCTATGGTTATTGACTTGACAGGCAACTCTGTGAGTGGCAGTATCTGTTGTCTTTACTAGGTCGCCATTGGCGTACGCCAGACTGACTTTCCATACAAGGAAAGTAAGTGGGCCCACCAGGACTTGAACCTGGGACCAACGGATTATGAGTCCGCTGCTCTAACCAACTGAGCTATGGGCCCGCGCTCTAAGTATAGGGGAAAAGGGAATTCATTGCACGCTCGGTACATAAGTACTAGTACCCGCGTCCCCTTGTGGCGCGCGCGGGGCAACATTAGCATTCAAGAAGCACTTCGAGTTCTTCGCCGATCGGCGGTTAGAGGTGTTTTCTGGCTGGAGGCCGCATGCCGTCAAACGTGCCGAGGGGTCGCATACTCGTCGTCGACGACGAACCCTCCATCTGCGCACTGCTCATCGAGGGATTGACCCCGGAGGGGTTCGAGTGCCGAGCCACATCAAGCGGTGTCGAGGCGATCAAGTTATTGGAGCGTGAGCGCTTTGATGCCCTCATCTCCGACCTCCGGATGCCCGGCGTCTCCGGCTTAGCGCTCCTGGAAACCGCGCGCACGAAGTATCCTTGGATGAGCTTTCTGATCGCCACCGGCGTGGACAATGTCCGGGTCGGAGTCGACGCGATGAAGCAAGGCGCGGACGATTACATCCTGAAGCCTTTCCGGCTCGAGACAGTTTCCATAGCAGTGGATCGCGCTCTTGAGAAGAAGCGTCTCGAGCTAGAAGTCGAAGCGTATCGCGAGCGCCTCGAGGACATGGTCGAAGTACGCACCCAACAACTCCAGGCCGCCCTTACCAGCGTCCAACAGACCTACGATGAGATTCAGGAGACTTATGACGAGACGTTGATGGCGCTCGCAGACGCCTTGGCTATGAGGGACACTGAAACAAGGGAACACACCCGGCGCGTGGCCTATTATTGCCTCGAGATCGCTAAGGTGTTGAACTGCACGCCCGACCAGGTGAACCAGATCTTGCGTGGCTCTTACCTGCACGATATCGGCAAGATCGGAATCCCGGACGCGATCTTAAAGAAGCCAGCCAAATTGACACCGGAAGAAGTCGCCGTGATGCGGACTCACTCGCGCGTCGGCTACGAGTTCGTCTGCCATATTCCATTCCTCGCGCCCGCGGCTGAGATTGTGCTCGCGCACCAGGAGTCCTACGACGGATCAGGCTATCCGCAAGGCCTGAAAGGAGAGGCAATTCCTCTCGGAGCGCGTATATTCGCCGTCGCTGACACGCTCGACGCCATGACCTCCGATCGCCCCTACCGGCGCGCCCTCCCCTGGTCAGCGGCGTTCGACGAAATCAGGCGAGAGTCGGGACGTCAATTCGATCCCAAGGTGGTGAAGGCCTTTTTCGTTGTTCCGGAAAACGTCTGGCAAGATATTCGGCGGCGAATCGACCAGGGAGGCGGGCATCGAAAGCTACCCGTTCAGGCAGCGTTGATTCCGACTAACGCCCTCCACGACGCCTCTGGAAGACCTCTTGAACTTAGGGCCGACAAGTGGGCAGAGAATAGTGCGCTCCGAGGCGCTTCGAAGGTATCTGGAATCGTCAAGGGCGCCAAAAGCCTCCGAGACCGTGTGATGGCTGGTGGCCCGCTGTGGCTTTTGGCCTTTTGCCTGTTGCTGTCAGGTTTGGCTTGCGCACCGGCGTTGCGCGCCGGACAAGTTCCTCAGCCAAAATCAAGCCTTCCCTTGCTCACCCGCGTGGAGCAGATTAGGAATCTCTCGAATGACGAAGCGAATCTCGGGTATCCGATCCTCGTCCGCGCCGTAGTTACTTATTTCAATCCGGCCGAAAACGATTTGTTCATCCAGGACTCCACCGCAGGCATTTGGGTTGACATCGGAACCGCAAAACCGCCCCTACAACCCGGTCAATTGGTGGAAGTCGAGGGCGTCAGCGCCACACCCGACTTTGCGCCGCAGATTGCCAAGCCGAAGATTCGCGTTTTAGGTCAGGGTTCTTTGCCGGAGGCGCCGCGAGTCACCTACGGCCGAATGGCCTCCAGCCAAGAGGATAGCCAGTGGGTAGAAATTGAAGGAATCGTCCGCCACGTCACGAAAGGGGTTGCGGGGCTGAATCTAGATCTGGCCGCGGAAGGTGGCCGGCTCAGCGTTTTGATCCCAAACTTCGCTAGCCCCGTTCCCGACTTTCTGGTTGATGCCAAGGTGCGCATCCAGGGAGTGTGTGGCGCAGCCTTCAACCAGAAGAATCAAATTACCGGCGTGATTCTCTACTCGCCGAGTCTCAATCAACTCCGCATTGTTGAACCCGCACCCAGCAACGCGTTTCTCGCCCCCCGCCGTCCCATAGCCAGCCTGCTGCGCTTCACTCCCGAGGGAGCATCCGGCCACCGTGTCAAAGTGCGGGGCGTCGTCACTTTCCAGCAGCCGGGAATCGCGCTTTTCATCAAGGAGGAAAACGACGGCCTTCAGGTTCGAACTTTGGCGACAACTTCCGTCCGGACCGGAGATCTGGTTGAGGTGGTGGGTTTTCCGGCCGTGGGCGAGTATTCTGCGGTCCTGCGGGATGCAGTATTTCGGCGAATCGGGGCCGGTCCAACACCTGTTCCCGTCTCCGTCACCGCCGGCCAGGCGCTGGATGGCAGCCATGATGCCGACTTCGTGCGCATCCAGGCGCGCCTGCTCGACGCAACACCCGGCCCGAACACCTTAAACATGGAGTCGGGCAACAGCCTTTTTCTGGCACAGGTGGAAGATCCCGTGCCGGCGAAGAGCCTGGAGGCTCTGGTGCCGGGAAGCCTGCTGCAATTAACCGGGATCTGCATTCTCCAGGCGGATGAGGATCACAATCCACAGTCGTTTCGGATTCTTGTCCGCTCGATGCATGACGTTGCGGTGATTCAGCCTCCTCCCTGGGGGGACATCAGGCGCATGCTCAGGATTATCGCTGTCCTGGCGGCGTTGGCATTGGCCGCCACACTCTGGGCATTTTTGCTGAAGCGGCAGGTGGCGGAGAAAACTGACAGCATCCGCGATTCGCTCGGACGCGAAGCCTCCGCGAGGGAGCGTTATCAGGAGCTGTTCGAAAACGCCAATGACATGGTTTTTACCTCCGATCTGGACGGCCGCTTTACTTCCTTAAACAAAGCCGGCCGCCGCATGGTCGGGTGTGACCTTCCCGACGTCCTGAAGATGAACCTCACGCAGATTCTGGCGCCAGAATACTCGGCCCTGGCTTCCGAAATGCTACAGGGTGCAAGCGAGGAAGGACCTCGGACCTACGAAGTGGAAATCGTAACCAGGAAAAGCGCCCGGCTGCGTGTAGACCTGGGGACGACTCTCATCCAACGAGCCGGGAAGCCGCCGGAAGTGCAGGGCATTGGTCGCGACATTACGCGGCATCGACGGCTTGAAGACCAGTTGCGCCATGCGCAAAAGATGGAGGCTGCGGGGCGTCTGGCGGGCGGCGTGGCACACGACTTTAATAACCTTCTGACGGTAATTTCAGGCTTCGGCCAACTGGTCATGGGCCGTCTGGAATCGACGGACCCGAAGTATCCGCATCTGGCAGAAATCCTGAAGGCGGCGGATCGGGGCGCCACGCTGACGCGCCAACTCTTGGCCTTTAGCCGCCAGCAGGTGCTCCAGCCGCAGGTGCTGGATTTGAACGTTACTCTCACCAACATCGATCGCATGTTGCGACATCTGATCGGCGAGGACGTTGAGCTTTCGATCGTTCCGGGGCCGGACCTGGGGCGCGTGAAAGCCGATCCCGGAGAGATCGACCAGGTGATCTTGAACCTTGCGGTGAATGCCCGCGACGCCATGCCTCATGGCGGCCGGTTAATCCTGCAAACCGAAAACGTTAATCTCGACGAGGCTCGCGCCGCCGGTCACTATCCCATCCGGCCGGGGCAGTATGTTCTGCTCACCGTGAGCGATACGGGATGCGGCATGGATGCGGAAACCCAGAAGCATATCTTCGAGCCCTTTTTCACAACCAAGGAGCAGGGGAAGGGAACTGGGTTGGGCTTGGCGACGGTGCACGGCATTGTTCATCAGAGCGGCGGTTACATCTATGTCTATAGCGAATTGGGGAACGGCTCGTGCTTCAAGATTTATCTCCCACGGGTCGATCAAGTGGCGGAGCCGGCGAAGAGCCGCCAAACGATCGAGCACCATGCGAGGGGTACGGAAACCATCCTTGTGGTTGAAGACGAAGCAATGGTGAGGGATTTGACTCTTGAGGTTTTGAAAGAGTCTGGCTACACGGTAATAGCGGCTGAACGGCCCGACGATGCGCTCCGGATCTCCGCGCAAAACCCTGCGACCATCGATCTGCTGCTCACCGATGTGGTCATGCCCGGTATGAGCGGACTCGAACTGGCCGAGCGCCTGAAGCCCGAGCGCCCGACAATGAAAGTGCTCTATGTCTCGGGTTACACGGCGGACGCCGTCGCCCGCCGCGGCATGTCGGATCCCAAGACGGCATTCCTCCAGAAGCCCTTTGCGCCCGGAGCCCTCGTGCGCAAAGTACGCGAAGTGCTGGAGGTGGTTAACGGAGCAGCGGCCTAACTGAGCAGATTCAGCCGTCAGCTCTCAGCCGGTGCTCAGGGCAGAGATCCGATGATCTTCCGGTACTCGTCCTCTGTGAAGGCACGCACCGTCTCGGTTTTGATTCCGCCTTTAGAGGAAGTCGCCAAAGCTACCTTGGCCATTGCGTCGTCGTTCGGAGCTTCACTGATGACGACGATGTCAAACCGGCCCGTCACCATGTAAAACCCCTTTACTTCTCCGCCCGCGGACTTAACAAGTTGCTTGAACGCGTCGAGGCGCGCGGGACTCTCCTTCACCTTCTCGATGCCTTGCTGCGTCCACTTACCTAGGGTGATATAGGTAGGCATGGGTCTATCTCCTCTTCCGTTGGAGTTCCCTGAGATCGTTTGGGCTAGACTCGAGTATACGCCCCGACGTCTGGGCCTGCAACGATAGAGCGCATTCGCTTTGGTCGTGGAGGAATCACGGCGTTGCTTGGCGAGCTCCGTAGCAATCTCGAAAGTAGATCGCGGCCAAAGGCTGCGGCGAGCGCCGGCGTGCAGCAAGGTCGATTCTTTGACTTCCTGTCGCTCGACTGTTTCTTGCAGAATTCACTTGACAGCCCAACTGTAGCGGTGTATCAATACAGCATGTTGCTTCACGTCAACCCCGCTTCCGGCGTTCCCACCTACCTTCAGATCGAGACTCAGGTGAAACATTACATCGCCGCCGGCGCCTTGACGCCTGGTGATGCCCTGCCGTCGGTGCGCCAACTCGCCGCGGATCTGCGCATCAGCACCAACACGGTCGCGCGCGCTTACCAGGATCTCGAGCGCGATGGAATCCTGCGTACGATCCCTGGCGGACGCACCTACGTTGCGGAAAATCCCGGAAGCTTCTTGAAGGCGGAAAGAGTCCGGCGCCTGCGGCCTTATGCGCGGCAGATCGCGGTGGAAGGAACGCAGTTGCGGCTCGACCCGCGCGAAATCATGCAACTCGTGCAGCAGGAGTTGGACGCATTGGAGGAAGAAAATGAGCGATATGGCAATCTGGACCGAAAAGCTCGTTAAAACTTATCCCGATGTCAGGGCTGTCGATGGTCTCAACTTGAACGTGCCGCGAGGTGTGGTCTACGGATTCCTGGGGCGAAACGGCGCCGGCAAAAGTTCTACTATACGGATCTTGCTGGGTCTCGCGCGGCCTACGGAAGGACACGGCACGGTGCTGGGATTTCCCATTGGCCGGGAGCAAGTCTCGATCCTCGAGCGCACGGCTTACGTGAGCGAGAGCAAGACTCTGTACGGAAACCTCACGCCTCGCGAACTCGTGCGCTTCACGCGCGGCTTCTACCCTAAGTGGTCGGATCAGGCGGTCAGGAAGTATTCGCAACTGCTGGAGATTCCTATGGACCGCCCCTTCTCAAAACTCTCACAAGGGAACAGAACGAAAGTTTGTCTTCTGCTGGCGCTTTCCCAGGGAGCGGATTTATTGATTCTCGATGAGCCGGCGACGGGGCTCGATCCTGTCGTCCTGGACGAATTCCTCCGCATCCTTGTTCAGGATGTGGTCAGTGAAGGCAAGACGGTTTTTATTTCTTCCCACCAACTCTCCGACGTCGAGCAAATCGCCGACTGGGTTGGGTTGATCGATCACGGACGACTTCTGCTCGAAGCGCGGCTGGATGACATCAAGGGCCAGTTCCGCTGGGTCACCGCCGCCGGCACGGGCCTGCCAGCGAAACCGCCCGACGCCTTGCTGGTGGCTTCGGAGGGCAATTTCAACAAATACCTCGTTAAGAAAAACGCCGACGCCTTTGCTGCCGAACTCAGCCGGCAGGGCGCCACGATTGCGGAAGTTTCTCCGCTCGGTTTAAGGGAAATCTTCCTTGCTCTGGTCCGAAAGGAGGAGCCATGTACGTTTGGAAATGTTGGCGAGATAGCCGCAGCCGTTTCATCGTCTTTGTGATTGTGATTTCGGCGGTTTGCGTTTTGTTCACGATTTATGCCGCCACGCCCGGAGGCCGCACAGGCTTTTTCAGGATTGGGCCAGCGTCCGATGTGGCGTACCTATGGTCCTGGGTGGCCACAACTCTTCTTCAAGCACTTACTACCATTATCGCTTTGTTTGCGGGGTTGGTTCTGGCCCCCTCGAGCGTTGGCCAAGAGTATCAAGAGCAGACTCTCGGGTTTTTGTTCACTCGCCCCCGCAGTCGCAGGTACTTGAACTGGACATGCTGGTCGGTTGGAGCCTGCGAAATCCTGGGGCTGGTCGCTACCTCCGTTCTCGGGACCTTCGCCACCCTTATTTGCGTTTCCCGCTACATCTATTCGTGGCTATTGCTGGCGGCAATTCTGCCTTTATTCGTGGGCGCGGCGGCGGTATACAGCATGACTTATTTTCTTACCGTATACGCCCGCAGCTCCGAGAAGGGGCTAAGTTATGGCGTCGGCATTCTTGTAATGAGCTGCTTCCTTCCTCTGGCGCAGCCTCAGCTCAGCCATGTGTTGTCCCACGTGTGGCACGGCCACGTCGTCCACCTCGCTTCATTTCTGAGCCTCATGTGGACAGGGTGTGGATGGGTAATAGCTCCTGCAGGTGCCTTTCCCATCGGCGCGCTGATCTTTTATGCACTGCTTGCCCTGGCATTTCCGATGCTCGCGCAATTGGTCCTGGAACGAAGAGAAGTATGACGAGACCCTCTGCGACAAGCATGACTCCGGTGCAGGAGAGGAGGCGAAAGTGTGGGAACGGATTTTCGTTGAGACGCTCGTGCAGGATCTTCGCTACGGAGCGCGCGGCCTGCGCAAAGACCCCGGCTTTGCAGTCGTCGCCGTGTTGACCTTGGCGCTCGGCATCGGGGCCACCACCGCCATCTTTACAGTTGTCAATGCTGTGCTTCTTCGCCCCTTGCCGTACCCGCACCCCGAGGAACTGGTGTATGTCCAGCAAGTTCTGGGAAACTACGGGGTCAATCCTTTTGTGTGGAACCGGGAGTTTGTGGCTTGGAGGAACCAGAGCCGAACGCTCAGTCCCATTGCTGCCTACATGTACACCTGGTTTAACCTCACCGGAGGCGGAGAGTCGGAGCGAGTCAACTGCAGCGTGGCCACAGCCTCATTTTTCGCTCTCCTGGGCGTTCGTCCGGAAGTCGGGCGGCTCTTTCTTCCTGAAGAGGACCGACCAGGTGGGCCGCCGGTCGTGATCCTGAGCCACTCGTTATGGAAACGCAGATTTAGTGGTGATCCTAGGGTAATTGGTAAGGGCGTTGCGCTGGATGGAAAGGTTTACACGGTGGTAGGTGTGCTTCCTGCCGGCTTTGTCATTCCCGATCAGTTTAGAAGTGACTACGATCTCTATGTGCCGCTTGCCGAGGGCGACACGCCGGGGCAGTTTCGCGTCCTTCGCGCCGTCGGCCGGCTCAAGCCGGGAGTGAGCGCGGCAGCAGCACAGTCAGAACTGAACACGCTTGCGCAACCTTCATTGCCAAGAGGCTTGAAGGTCAGCATCGTGGTCACACCTTGGCAGGAGCAGATCACCGAGAAATTCAAGCTGTCGCTCCTGCTCTTCATGGGGGCGGTTGGATTTCTGCTCCTAATAGCCTGTGTCAACGTTGCTAATCTGCTGCTCTCGCGTGCCGCAGCGCGGCAAAGGGAGATCGCAGTGCGGCTGACGGTCGGGGCCGGCAGGGCTCGGGTCATCCGGCAGCTTCTTACCGAGAACGCGGTGTTGGCCTTGCTGGGCGGCCTTCTAGGTTTGGCTTTGGCGCGTTCGGCGAAAGACCTGCTTGTTGCCTTTATTTCTCCTGACCTCCCGGCGCTGGAACCCATCGGGCTTGACCTCCGCGTCCTGGGGTTTGGCTTGGCCTTGGCCGCGATTACCGGGCTGGCCTTCGGCTTGGCGCCTGCCTTTCAAGCCTCCAGGGTTTCATTAAGCGAGGTGCTTAAGGAGGCCGGGCGCAGCGGCGGCGAACGTCGGTCGGGCGCGCTTTTCCGCAACCTACTCGTGATCTCGGAGACCGCCTTGGCCACGGTGCTTCTGGCAGGCGCAGGGTTGCTCCTCAGAAGCTTCCTCGAAGCGCGCGGGATTGATCCTGGTTTCAAATCTGCGCGCACGTTGAGCCTCACTGTAGACTTGACACTCTCCAAGTACCCAACCGCGCAAGCCCAGGCCAGATTCTTCCATCAGGTCATCGAGGGAATTAGAAGCTTGGAAGGAGTGCAATCAGTAGGCGGCAACGGCTGTCCGCCGCTCGGGGGCCGCTTGAATTCCGTCAGTGAGTTGGGGGTTGAGGGAGGATCAGAGAAGATCTCCATGGCCTTCAACGCTACCATCAGTCCGGATTATTTTCGTGTCATGCAGATTCCCTTTAAGCAAGGGCGTGATTTTGACGAGGGCGACCGTAATGGTTCACCGAGCGTCGCGATTGTCAATGAAACCTTCGCGCGACGCTATTTTCCTCATGAAAGTTGTCTCGGCAGAAGGGTTGAAAGCTGGGCGCGCAAGAACGATTGGCTTACTATTGTAGGCGTTGTGGGTGATGTTCGCGGCTTGGTGGAACGAGATCCGGAGCCGGCGATCTATTTGCCCTACCTTCAGGCTGCCGAGCCTTACATGACCTTGCTCGTCCATACGGCAGGAAATCCACGGCTTTGGGAAGGCGCGGTACGCCGGCAGATTGCCGGCGTAGACAAGGACCAGCCGCCGCACGATGTTCAGAGCTTGGATGAGCTGCGTGCAGACACCTTCACGCCACGACGGGTCAACCTGCTTCTGCTCGGCGCCTTCGCGGGACTCGGCCTGATCCTTGCCTCGGTCGGCATGTACGGCGTCGTCTCTTATTGGGCAAGCCAGCGAACACACGAAATCGGCGTCCGCATGGCTTTGGGCGCGGAACGCGGCGATGTGCTGAGGACCGTAGTCGGGCAGGGGATTCGCTCCGCATTGATCGGTACCATTGCCGGGGTTGCAGGGGCTTTGGCCCTTACCCGCCTGCTACGGACGATGCTGTTCGGCGTCCAACCATCTGACCCGTTGACCTTTGTGATCGTTTCGTTGATTCTCCTCGCCGTAGCATTCCTCGCATGTTTCATTCCTGCGCGCCGAGCGGCCAAGGTTGATCCTATGGTGGCGCTGAGATACGAATAGGCCCTAGTCGAGCCTTCAGCAGTGATAGCAGAGATCTGAAGGCCGAGGGCTGAACAAGTACGAAGATTTTCGTTGACAATACGAAACTCTTCGTAGTATTTTGCGCTTATGAGCCATCGAGACCTGCCCAAACCGACTGCCGGCGAGTTGGAGATTCTCCACGTTCTGTGGGAACGCGGCCCTTCGACGGTCCGAAACGTGTACGACTCGTTGAGAGAAAAGAAACCGATCGGATACACAACCGTCTTAAAGTTGATGCAGATCATGACCAGCAAAGGAACCTTGCGTCGCAACGAAGAGCAGCGCGCGCATGTGTACGAAGCCTGCCTGCCTGCTGGGAAGGCAAAGCGCCAGTTCGCGGCCGATGTCCTGGAGCGCGTGTTCGAGGGTTCGGCAAGCGAGCTGATGATGCACGCCCTCCAAGGCCGTAGGACCTCGCACGAAGAGATTGAACAATTGCGCCGAATTCTGGACGAACAGGAAAGGAAAATACGATGACACATTTTGCCGTCCCCCTTTCTCCGATCATGGTGCAATCGCTCGGCTGGGCGCTGCTTCACTTCGTCTGGCAGGGCGCGGCGCTCGCCGCAGCGCTCTCCGTCCTGATGGTCTGTTGCCGGAGGGCCTCAACGCGTTATGCTCTGGGAGTTGGCGCGATGATTCTGTTGGTTGCGGCGCCTGTGATTACGTTTCTGTTCTTGTTACCCCGTGCTCAACCTTCCGTGGGCTGGACGGGTGCGCTCTCCGCGGCCGCTACCCTTAACCGAGCGGAGGCAACAGTCGGCACGGCATCGGAGGCCCAAGCCGTTCTGCAGTCCCAACCTAGCCCTGATCGATTGATTTGGCTGGTGGAGCTTTGGTTCGTTGGGGTCGGCCTCTTTAGCCTGCGCGCCACCGGAGGATTCTTCCTCATCGAGCGATTGAGGCGCCGGGGTATCCGGCCGGTATCTTCCGAGCTGCTCGAGATGTGCCGGATGCTTCAGCGGCGGCTGGGAATCGAGAGGGCTGTGCAGTTTTGCGAGACCCGGCTGGTGGCGGCGCCGGCAGTGATCGGCTTATTGCGGCCCGTCGTCTTGCTGCCGGTGACGGCGCTGACGGGACTCTCCGAAGCGCAACTGGAGGCCATCATTGCTCATGAACTGGCGCACATTCGCCGCTTCGATTCCTTTGTGAATCTCTTCCAGGTTGCGGCAGAAACTTTGCTCTTCTACCATCCGGCCGTGTGGTGGGTAAGCCGGCGAATTCGCGTCGAGCGCGAGAACTGTTGCGATGATGAGGCGATTCGGGTTTGCGGCGACGCGGTCGGGTATGCTCGCGCCCTCACACTGCTCGAGGAGAAGCGGAGCGCACCGCTGCTGGCCACGGGGATCAGCACCTCACCGCTGGCGGCGCGCGTCCTGCGGCTGCTCGGCTTGGCGGAGATTCGGGGCGGATGGCGGGGCGCCGGATTGGCGATGGGTCTTCTCTGCCTGGCGGGCGCGCTGCTTGCCGGCAATGGATTCTGGGAGGTCGCGAACGCGTCAGCGGCGCCACCACGACAGATCGGACAGGCCGCTTCGATTCAACACCTCGCAGGCCCCGGAGTGCGATCACAGGGCATTCATCAATACACTTTTGCGCGCACTGAAGCCGCGGGGACGCCGCTCCAGGCCGCGAGTCAGAACGCTGCGCCTGAACGGCAAAGCGACGCAAGCTCAAGCAGCGCAAATCAAGCCGGCAAGCAAGGCTACATTGAGCAAATGCGGGCCGCAGGCCTGAAGGACCTCACGGTCGATCAAGCCATCGCGTTGAAGGTTCAAGGCGTAACTCCCGACTACGTACGGCAGATGCACGCCTTGGGCTTTAGCCTCGACGCTGAAGAACTGATCGCTTTGAGGGTACAGGGCGTTACTCCCCAATACGTCCAGGAGATGCGCGCCACTGGCCTGAAGCTGACGGCCGATCAGTTTGTTGGGATGAAAGTTCAGGGCGTTACTCCAGGGTTTGTGCGTGAAATGCAGGAAGTGGGTCTGCAGGTTGACGCCGACACCTTGGTTGGAATGCGTGTGCAAGGTGTTACGCCTGAGTATGTCAAGGAGATGCGCGCTACGGGCCTGAAGCTTAACGCAGATCAGCTGGTCGGGATGCGGGTCCAGGGTGTGACTCCCGAATACGTGCGAGAAATGAGCGGCCTGGGAATTCAGGTTGACGCGGACACCTTGGTTGGAATGCGTGTGCAAGGTGTTACGCCGGAGTATGTCAAGGGGATGCGCGCCACGGGCCTGAAGCTTAACGCAGATCAGTTGGTCGGAATGAGGGTCCAGGGTGTGACTCCCGAATACGTGCGCGAAATGAGCGGCCTGGGAATTCAGGTTGACGCGGACACCTTGGTTGGGATGCGGGTGCAGGGTGTGACGCCCGAATACGTCAAGGAGATGCGCGCTATGGGCCTGAAACTCACGGGAGATCAGTTGGTGGCGATGCGCATTCAGGGCATCACGCCCGAATACGTAAAGGCGCTTCAGGCGGCAGGCCTGAAAAACGTCGCCAGCGATGATTTCATCGCGGCGAAGATTCAGGGTATCACTCCTGAATTCGTGGAGAAGGCGCGCCAACATGGTTTTCAGAGCTTGAGCTTGGACAAGCTCGTGCAGTTAAAACTGGCCGGGGTGCTGTGACCTTTCGGAGGAGGATTCCATGAAGTTCTCTCACATTCGATGGTTCGTTCTTGCGGCGCTTTGCGCGCTAATCTCTGCGCCGGCGGCATGGCCACAAACCCGCACGGGTGACTGGACGTTGAGTTCGTCCGACATTGCCGGCCAGGTCCGCTTTTCGCTGATCGAGTCCCGTCACGGTGGTCATTCCGAACACAGTTCTGACTGGCCATTGAAATCATTTCAGGGACTGGACATGTCGACGTCCGGACGGCACGAGGTCCATTTCGCGGTCTCGCGCGATGCCGGAAACTTCGATTGCCAGGGGTTCCTCGATAACGGCGAGGGGGCGGGTCTGTTCCACTTCATTCCCAACCCGGACTATTCGCGGGAGATGAAAGCGCTGGGTTTTGACGGAGTGGTCGAAGAAAAGCAGTTCGACATGGCCGCGCAGGACGTGAGCCTGGAGTTCGCAAAGGAGATGAAGGGCGAGCGTCTGGAAGGATTGGACACCGACAAGCTGATTGCCTTCCGAATCTTTGGAGTTACAGCGGATTTCATTCACCAGGTCCGTGCGGCCGGACTCAACATCACTTCTACCGATAAGCTTGTAGCGTTCCGCATTCACGGTGTTACGCCGGAAATGATCCGGACGCTGCATGAAGCAGGATATAACCCGGATGAGGACAAGCTCATCGCCCTTAGGATCCATGGCGCCACGCCCGAGTGGATGGCGCAGATGAGCAAACTCGGGTACAACCACCTTGACCTCGACAAGCTCATCGCTTTCCGCATTCACGGTGTCTCGCCCGAGTTCATTGAGAAGCTGAAGGAACTCGGCTACTCTCACCCCGAGCCTGACCAATTGATTGCCATGCGGATCCACGGCGTGACGCCGGAGTATATTTCCAATATGCGCTCGCAACACGGCATGCAGAATCTGACCGTCGAACAGTTGGTTAGCCTGCGGATCCACGGCATCGACTAAGAGCGAAAAGCTTCACCACAGAAAACACAGAGACCACGGAGACAACAGCTCAGACTCTTCTCAGTGTTCTCTGTGTTGAAGCTTTTTTGCCCTTCCTAGAACCATCCCGACAAAAGACAGCAAGGGAATTGAAATAATCTGAGAGGGGTGCTAACCTTTTCTTGCTGGCATAGTCTAACTATGGTAAGGAGGCAAGTGCATGCACGAAGACGAAATCCCTCCCGGCACGCTCTACCTGTTGATTCTCAAAGCCCTGGCTCGCCATGGCGAATTGCACGGCTATGAGATCGCCAATTGGATCGAGCAGGTTTCCGATGAGGTCTTGCAGGTTGAAGAAGGCTCGCTTTATCCCGCGCTCCAACGCATGTTGATCAAAGGCTGGGTCACGGCAAAATGGGGCGTCACGGCGGGGAATCGCCGGGCGCGGTACTACCGCCTCACAGCGTTGGGCCGGAAGCAGCTCGAGGTCGAGGTCTCGCAATTCGAACGGGTCATGCAAGCCATAAGGCAGGCTATTCAGACGGCGTGAGGAAGAGCAGTGGCTGGTGGTTAGTCGCTAGTGGCTAGAGAAGCAGTAGTCGGTAGCTAGCGGTTTGGCGGGGCTCTCTTTGCGTCGCGTCTAGCCACTAGCCACCAGCCACTGGCCACTTGGCTCTCACGAGGAAACATGTTCGCCCAACTCATCCGACGGTTCCTGATGCTGTATCGTGGCCCGCAACTCGATGCTGAGCTTCGGGAGGAGATGCGCCTGCACCGCGAGTTGCGCGCGCAGGAAGAGGTCGAGCACGGCCTTCCGCCAGCGGAAGCTCACTACGCTGCACAACGACGCTTCGGCAATGACTTGGTCCTCAGAGAGGAGAGTCGCGACATGTGGGGATGGACTTGGCTCGAGGCGCTGCTTCAGGATATCCGCTATGGCATGCGCCAGCTTCGGCGCAACCCAGGCTTCACGGTAGCAGCCGTGTTAACGCTGGCGATGGGCATTGGAACTACGACCGCGCTCTTCACCGTGGTACATTCCGTGCTGCTCGAGCCGTTGCCCTTTAAAGACCCGGCCCGCCTGCTTAGGCTCTACGAACACTCGAATGATCGGTTTGCGTATAACGCCAGCGCTGCGGGAGTATTTGCGGAGTGGAAAAACCAGAGCCGCGGATTTTCCGATTTGGCCCTTGTCGGCGGCCAGCAGTACAACCTCTCGTCTGCGGGCGGGCAGCTTGCGGAAAAAGTGGATGCCGCAGAATGCTCGTGGAATCTGTTCCCCACGCTGGGCGTCGAACCGGCGCTGGGCCGGAATTTCACCGCCGCGGATGACCAGCCATCCGCGCCCTCCACCGTTATCCTTAGCTGGGGACTTTGGAAGAGACGATTCGGGGGCGATCCCTCCATCCTGGGCAATAGCATCCATCTCGATGCAAAGTCTTACGCGGTGCTGGGGGTTATGCCTGCATGGTTTGCTTATCCGGACCATACCACCCAATTGTGGACGCCGGTTTATCACGAGGAGCCCCCTCGAGAAATGCAGGCGCTCGACTCTCATGACTTCTCGGCCATCGGTAGACTAAAGCCTGGAGTGAGCGCCGCGGAGGCAACCGCGGAACTGACGGTCATTGTGCGACGCATCCACGATGCGCACCCTGACGACGCCTTCATCAGCAAGGCCGCGCACAGCCGCCCGCTTCTCGAGGGTATGGTGGGTTATCTCAAGACGCCTCTGTACATACTGCTGGGCGCCACGGCGTGCCTGCTCTTGGTCGCGTGCTTGAACGTTGCGGGCCTGCTCGTGGCTCGCGGTGTCGCTCGGCGGAGAGAGTCCGCCGTTCGGGCTGCGTTGGGAGGAAGCCGCTGGCGATTGCTGGGCGCGCACCTCACCGAGACCTTGCTTCTTTCCGCCGCGGGCGCTGTGGGAGGTTTGCTGCTGGCGTACGCCATGATTAGGTGGTTCGTCGCCGCGCGCCCGGACGTGACTCGCGTTGAAACGATCCACCTGGACGGCCTGGTCCTCGCCTTTGTCGCGGTGCTGATCTTCGCCTGCGCGCTTTTCGCCTGCATGGCGTCCTCGATGTCAGTGAGGGGCGAACGGATTCTCGTTTCTCTTCAGGAGTCTGCGCGTTCGCACAGCGCGGGAGAGGGGCCCGTGCGGCTTCGCAAATGGCTGCTCTCGCTGGAAGTGGGCCTTACAGTTGTGCTGCTGGTGGCTGCGGGCCTGCTGCTGAAGAGTTACTCTCGCCTCCGTTTTGTTAATCTCGGCTGCGCCACGGACAACGTGCTCACCATGCGATTCAGCCTTCCCGAGGCGAGGTACCGCCAACCCGTGCAACGTGCGATTTTCTACGGTGCCCTGCTTGAACGCGTGCGCGCACTTCCGGGCGTCCGCGGGGCGGGACTGGTCCGGTCCGTGCCGGGTGACGGATACCCTGGCGACAACGGCTTTGCGATCGCGGAGCATCCGCCGCTCGCGGCGGGACAGTCCCAGTACTGCATTGTTCAGTGGGCCGACCCCGGTTATTTCGCGGCGCTGGGAATTCCCTTGCTGCGAGGCCAAACGTTTGATGAGAAGCTGAAGGCAGGCAAACCGGATGAGGTCATCGTCAACCAGGCGTTTGTCCGGCAGTATTTTCCTGGAGAGGAACCGATTGGCAAACATCTGATCTCGATGGGCCATCAGATCTTCACGATTATCGGCGTGGTCGGCGATACCCGCTCCGAACTCGCCCAGCCTTTTCTCCCCATCATGTACTATCCCATTGGCGCGCCCTTTGACGAAGGCAATCTTCCCAATTACGCCATGCTCGCCGTGCGTTCGAGCCTCGATGTCGCCAAATTCGCCTTGCCCGTCCAACGAGTCTTCGGGCAGCTCGATCCCGAGTTGGCGGTTTCCGACGTCCTTACGATGGACCAGCTTCTGGGCAAGCTGACCCTCGACGCCAGTTTTGATATGACTTTGCTGGTTGCCTTCGCCGGGTTGTCACTGGCGCTGGCCGCGGTGGGCCTGTTCGGAATTCTTTCCTACATCGTTGCCCAACGCACGCATGAAATCGCGATTCGCATGGCGCTCGGCGCGCAGCAGGGCGACGTGCTGCGCATGGTGGTGCATCAAGGCATGGTCCCTGCCCTGATCGGGATGGGACTGGGAATTGCCGGCGCCTTCGGCCTGACCCGAGTGTTGTCCAGCCTCCTCTACGGAGTGCGGCCGGACGACCCATTAACATTCGCTCTGGTGTTGATGATTTTGGGTGGCGTGGCTTTGGTAGCGACTTACATCCCGGCAAGGCGAGCGACGAAGGTAGACCCGATGATGGCGCTGAGGCACGAGTAGGGCAGTGGCTAGTGGCTGAAAAAACAGCGTCTAGCCACTAGCCACTAGGCACTAGCCACTTTCGTGCTACCGCCGGTAATGGTGAATGTGAGGATCATGCTTGCCGAACTCGCCAGACGGCTCCTGATGCTGCTTCGTCGCCGGCACTTCGATGCTGATATTGACGAAGAGATGCGCCTGCATCGGGAGCTTCGCCGGCACGAACAGATTGAGCGTGGCATTTCAGAGACGGAGGCCCGCTACGCCGCGCAGAGACGCTTCGGGAACGACTTGCTTCTTCGAGAGGAGAGTCGCGACATGTGGGGATGGGGATGGTTGGATGACATGGGTAGGGATATCCGCTACGGCCTGCGGATGCTGAGAAAGAATTCCGGTTTTACGGCGGTTGCTGTCATCACCCTTGCGCTGGGGATCGGGGCGAACACCGCCATCTTCACGCTGGTCGACGCCGTGATGATCAAGACGCTGCCCGTAGCTAATCCCGGCCACCTCTACCGGCTGGGCGACAACAACAATTGCTGTGAGATGACCGGAACGCAAAACGGGGGCAGCTTCGTTCTCTACCCGTATCCGCTCTACAAGGACCTTCGCGATCACACCACGGAGTTCAGTGAACTGGCCGCCTTCACGCCTTCCCTGACAGACCTGAGCGTGCGCCGCAGCCACGTTACCAGTCCCGCCGAGCCCTACAGCGGAGAGCTTGTCTCCGGCAATTACTTCACCATGTTCGGCGTCAGCGCGCTCGCCGGACGCGCCCTCATGCCGGGCGACGACAGCCCCGGCGCCCTGCCGGCGGCGGTAATGAATTACCACACCTGGCAGCGGCAGTTTGGCAGCGACCCCTCGGTGATCGGCGCCAGCTTCACAATCAACGGCGTGCCTTACACGGTAGTGGGCATCGCGCCGCCCGCGTTTTACGGCGACACACTCCGCAGCGATCCGCCTGATTTCTGGCTTCCCCTGGCCACTGAGGCGCTCCCGAACCGGCTAAAAAATCGTTTAAATCGCGACGATCTCGAGTGGCTCTACCTGATGGGAAGACTGAAGCCCGGCGTTCAGTCCTTGCAGGTCCAGTCTCACCTGACCGCCGAGCTTCAGCAGTGGCTCTGGTCAACAGGTTACGCGCAAGCCACGCCGGAGCAGCGCAGCAACAAGGCATTGGTGGAGCAATATCGGGAAGAAATAGCCCGGCAGCACATCCGTCTCACGTCCGCAGGCAGCGGTGTAAATAAGATGCAAGAGGACTACGCTGCCGGTCTACGCCTGCTTGAGACGCTCTCGGGCCTGGTCCTGCTGATTGCCTGCGCTAACCTCGCCAATTTACTGCTCGCCCGCGGGGTGGCCAACCGCTCGCAGACCGCTGTCCGGCTGGCCTTGGGCGCGGCCCGGCGTCGGCTGTTTAGGCAGATGCTCACTGAAAGCATTTTGCTCGCGGTGGCCGGCGGGGCGGCCGGGCTCTACTTGGCTTACACTGGGACACACGCCATTCTCTTGCTCGCCTTTCGCGGGGCCCAATACGTCCCCATCAGTGCACGGCCGTCATTGCCTGTGCTGGGTTTCGCACTGCTTCTGTCCCTGGTCACCGGGATCATGTTTGGGGTAGCGCCTGCCTGGATTGCGTCAAGATCCGATCCTGCCGAGACCCTGCGCGGCGCCGGCCGCTCAACGCGCGAGGCCTCGTCGTTCGCTCAGAAGTCCTTGGTGATTCTCCAGGTTGCACTCTCAACCGTTTTGCTGATCGGAGCAGGTTTGCTCACCCGAAGCCTGCACAATCTCGAGGATCAGCACTTTGGCTTTGCCACCCAAGGCCGCTTGATCGTCCAAATCGATCCGGCGCTTGCCAGGTACAGGCCTGATAAGCTGGACGGGCTCTACCAGCAACTCGAGCAGGGGCTGGCGCAATTACCTGGCGTGCTCGGTGCCAGCCTATCGGGCTACAGCCCGCTGAGCGGCGGCAATTGGAGCGAGTATGTCTACATCGAGGGTCATCCCCCGGACCTCCAGGGCGTAGCGCCCTCCTGGGACCGCGTAGGCCCTCACTATTTTGAGACCATCGGGTCGCGCCTGCTCCGCGGCCGAGTGATCGATGAGCGGGATACGCCTGCTGCGCCGCTCGTCGCCGTCATCAATCAGGCTTTCGCCCGCCGGTTCTTCCCCAAGGAAGATCCCATAGGGCAGCACTTCGGAATGGCTTACGCCAGCCATAGCGGCGACTATGAAATCGTCGGCATTGTCGAGGATGCCAAATACCAGGACACGCGGGGCCCTGCCTATCCAACGTTTTTTCTTCCCTTGCTTCAAAACCCGACCTGGTTCCCGGTCCCGGATGGCTCCACTTACATTCACAGCATCGAGCTGCGTACCGCGGGGAAACCGGAGAACCTGGAGGCCACCGTCCGAAGAACACTCGCGGGAATTGACCCGAATCTCACCATTCTCGGTATGATGAGCTTCGCCGAGCAGGTCAGCTTGAATTTTAATCAAGACCGCTTGATTGCACGGCTCACCGAACTCTTCGGCCTCCTGGCGCTCACCCTCGCCTGCGTTGGACTCTACGGGGTAACGGCGTTCTCTGTGGCGCGGCGCACTAATGAGATCGGCATCCGTATGGCGCTGGGCGCCGACCGGACGAGCGTGCTGGCCATGGTGCTGCGTGGTGCGTCGTTTCAGGTCGCACTTGGGCTGGCCATCGGTATTCCAACCGCTCTTGCAGGGTCTCGACTGCTTTCATCGCTGCTGTATGGCGTCAAGAGTTATGACCCATGGATTCTTCTGCTGGCAGCGGCTGTCCTTAGCGGATGCGCTCTGTTTGCTGGACTCATACCGGCACGCCGTGCAGCGAAGGTTGATCCGATGGAAGCGCTTAGATACGAGTAGGGGCACCCCTTGCGGGCGCCCGGGGCGGCCACAAGGGCCGCCCCTACAGTGAAACGCGAGTTTTTTCCTGTACCCCATTGCAAAGTTGTGCTATACCGCAGCCATGGCGCACGTGCGTCGGAGCAGATTCTTCTATCTCGCCTGGGCGTTGTGCTTCCTTTGGGCTGCCCGGTGGTCGGTGGCGCAGCAGGATGCTTCTTCGGCGACGGACGAGAGGTTCTTTCAGGCCTACCGTCGCGGCCAACCGATCACCCAATGGCCGCTCAAGAAAACGCTGCACGAGATTCCTGAACTCAAGGGACTCAAACCCGCCACTGATCAGACTCAGCTTCCTCGGATTTTGGACCACGTCAGTACGAATCTGCAGAAATTCGTTGCGAACTTTGCCAACATCACCGCGCTCGAGACCATCGACGAGACCGCGATGGCACCGACCACTCGAAGGGCAGCGCGGATCGAGCAGTTCCGATACCTCGTACTGGCTCGACCGGAGTCCGGCGCTTTCACGCTCGCCGAATATCGCACCGATCTGAAGGGGCGCGAGGAATCTGGTGAGAGCTTAACGCCCGGGTTCATAAAGACGACGGGCTTTGTTTCCATGGCGCTTTTTCTCGGACCTTTGGAACAACCTTGGTCCGACTTTCGTTACGTGGGTGAGCAAGCCGTGGACGGCTCTCTGACCGAGGTCGTCGCATTCGCCGAACACGTCTGGCCAGTGGCGGTTACGGGCCGCTGGCTGGTCGGCGACGGGTCCGTACCCCTGTTGGTACAAGGTGTGGCCTGGATCCGAAGCTCCGATTACCAGATCATCAAGATGCGGACGGATCTCCTGGCTTCCATTCCGCCACTGACCCGGATGACGACGAAGGTGTCCTATGCAATGAACCAACTCGAAGGCGGCCCCCCTGATTTCTGGCTCCCAAAACAGGTGGAAGTGATTGTAAACATCGGCCGCTTCGAGTTTACCAATCGTCACAAGTATTCGGATTATCGCTTGTTCAGAGTTGAGTCCGTAATAAAGCCAGAATCCAAGTAAGGAGGGACGCCGGACGACAGGCCACCGTCGTCTTGCTCTTCCAGCAAAGGATAGCGGGCATGTGCTGTCATCGAAGCATTCTGTGTGCATTCTTTGTACTCTCGTCATTAGGCGTTGCCAGTGTTCGCGCCCAGGAACAACCAGTCAAAGTAGCGGTCCAATGGGATCGCACCATCCGCGTTTTGCAAACCCGGCCGACCATATTGCTTGGTTCGTCTCCCGCGATGCTGCGAGGCGCGCCGCTTCACGATCAGATATTCCAGAGAGTTAAGGGCCTTGGCGCGGACGATGTTCGCTACACGGGAGCGGGCTACGTTTATCCGCACCTCGGAGTCCCGGAACTCGACCCGCCCACCTCCATCAAAACCTCCTGGGACTTTTCTTTGATCGATCCCGTGACTGAGGACGTGATGAAGGCTGTGGAAGGGCACCCCGTGGTGCTGAACTTCACCACCATTCCGGCCTGGATGTTCAAGGGCGAACCGGTCGCCTATCCTCAAGACCTGAACCAACAGGCATGGCTTTACGCGCAGGGCAGGGAACTCCGCGACCCAACTTTTCGCGAGGTTGCCGAATACTTTGCGCGCATCGTTTCCTGGTATGTCAAGGGCGGGTTCACGGACGAACTGGGAAAGCGGCACGAGTCAGGGCATCACTACAAGATTGACTACTGGGAAGTGTTCAATGAACCGGACCTCGAGCACGGGTTCAGTACGGAAACCTACACCAAGCTTTACGATGTGGTCGTCGAGGCCATTCACAAGGTCTCGCCGGACACCAGGTTTATCGGTATTTCGCACTCGTACATTGTCGGACATCCGGAGTATCTTACCTACTTTCTCAATTCCAAGCACCACAAGCCCGGCATTTCGCTCGATATGATCTCTTATCACTTCTACGCTGTGCCCAACTCGGACGAACCGCCCGAAGCCCAGCAGTTCACCTATTTCAACCAGGCGGACAAGTTTCTTGAGATCGTGGGTTATATTGAGACCCTCCGCAAGATGCTGTCGCCGAAGACGGGCACCATGGTGAATGAGATTGGAACGATGCTTCCTGACGACTGGGCGCAGACAAACCCCGATTACGTTTTTAAGCCCATCCGCCCTTCTTATTGGAACCTTTCCGCGGCAACCTTTGCGTATGTTTTCGCCGGACTGGCGCGGCAAGGCATCGATGCGGCCGGCGAATCGAGCATACCCGGCGGCCCCGGTTTGTGGCCGAGCATATCTCTGCTCGATTGGGAGACGGCTCAGCCCAATGCGCGATATTGGGCCCTCAAGCTGATCATCGACCACTTCCGGCCCGGCGACAAGATTGTCGAGTCCTCCAGCGACTCCGGTTCCGTGATGACGCAGGCGTATGTGAGCTCAAGCGGAGAACGTAAGCTATTGCTCGTGAATAAACGCCAGCGCGATTTTCAGATCAGCCTGCCCGGGGCTGACGGAGCGACGCTGGAGGTGGTAGACCTCTCGACCGGATCGAATCCACCCACCTCAAGCCGCTTGGCTGGCTCAAGCTTCAAGCTGGGCGGATTCGGAGTCGCCGCCGTGACGCTTCGGAAGAGCAGGGATTAGGGGCTAGGGACTGGGGGCTAGGGATTAGGGAAACCCCCAGGCAATCCAAGCCCTCTCCCTTGGGGAGAGGATGGCGTGCAGCCGGCGCTTTCACCAGTCCGTCAGTTGACGGAGCTGGGTGAGGGGTCGCTGGTCCGTACGTGAGGGCGAACTGCGAAAATGAACTGCCCGCACCCCGCCTGCGACACTTCCCTGCAAAATCCTTGACAGGCCGTCCGCGACTGAATAGGCTAGAATGATGCGGAACTGCCGCCTTTCATGGCCGCGACGATGACAATTCGTCCTGGTCCACGGTCGCAAAGGATTGAGCCCGGCGTGCCTCGACATTTTGGCCGCTGCTCTGAAAGCGACTCCACTCCTCAGAGGGAGGAGGGGGTGGCGTGGTGGGTACTCGAGGTCGCGGATGGTCCAACCACCCCCTACCCCCTCCTTAGCCAAGGAGGGGAGTCATTTTTCTGCCAAGAGTCCGAAACCCATCCAACCCATTCTTTCTTACCAAGTCGGTGCTCCCCCAACGGGGCTGAATGTCAAACGGCCGTTTCAAACAAGTGTTTGAACTCTGAGCAGGCCCGGGAACCGGCTCAAGGCCTTCTGAGTGAAGATACAAAAATCGTGGGAACGAACTCAAAGAAGTCCTTGAAAACAAAGGAAGACGACTGTTACATCGTGCAAATACGAACTCAAAACGAACTCCTAATGCGTCGAGAATCGTGCCGAACGGAGAGAATCATGCCACACCGGAGTAGATCTTTGTACCTGCCGTTCGTTGTTCTCGGGTCATGCCTAATTGTCCCTGCTGTGCTCCAGGCAGCGGCTCAAGCGATAACACCTTGCGAGGTGAAGGACGACGCCGCTTACACAGCCGCGATTCGCAAAAACACGACCGAACCGTTCTTCTCCACTGAGCTTGTAGACCATTTGCCCTGGAGTTCCTGCGTACCGGCACCGGACACCTTTCTCGGACATATCGTCGGTGCGGCGGACGTGCTCGACCACGTGGCGGAAATCAACGGCTACATGCGCCTGCTCGCCGCCCGCACTCCCCGCGTCAAAGTCTTCTCCATGGGTCACAGCGAAGAGGGTCGCGAAATGATTCTGGTGGCGATTGCTGACGAGGCTACCATCCAGAACCTGGATCGCTACCGTTCCATCACGGCGCGGCTGGCTGACCCGCGAACTTTGAGCGAGGCGGAAGCCAAGACGCTGATTCAGGAAGGCAAGCCGATCTACTGGGCGGACGGAAGCATTCACTCGCCTGAAACCGGCTCGCCCGAGATGCTGATGGAGTTGGCTTATCGCCTGGCGGTGGAAGACACACCGATGCTCGACACCATCCGCAAGAATTCCATCGTGCTGCTAACGCCCGTGACGGAAACGGACGGGCACGACCGCTACGTCGATATCTACACGTACCGCAAGCATCACCCCGAGGCCAACACCTATCCGCTCACCTGGTGGGGCCATTACGTCTCGCACGACAACAACCGCGACGGTATCACCTTGTCGTTGGCCCTCTCAAAAAACATCACCAAGACTTTCTTGGAGTGGCACGCCACCGTGCTGCACGATCTGCACGAATCCATCCCCTACCTTTACATCTCTACGGGTACCGGCCCTTACAACGCTTGGCTCGATCCCATCGTCACCAGCGAGTGGCAGCAAATGGCTTTTTACGAGGTCGAGGAACTCACCCAGCGCGGTGTGATTGGTGTCTGGACGCACGGCTTCTACGACGGCTGGGCGCCGAACTACATGATCTGGGCGGCGTCGGGGCACAACGCCATCGGCCGGTTCTACGAGACTTTCAGCAACCTGGGCGCCGACACTCTGGAGCGCACGCTCGAGCCCACCAATACCACTCGCGAGTGGTACCGTCCCAATCCTCCCCTCTCCAAGGTGAAATGGTCAGCGCGCGATAACGTCAACCTTCAGGAAAGCGGCTTGTTGCTCGGGCTGTACAACGTCGCGAGCCACGGCCAGGAGTATCTCCAGAACTTTTACATGAAGAGCAAACGCTCCGTGGCCAAGGCGCGAACCGAAGGCCCGGCCGCCTGGGTGCTGCCCGCCGATGATCCGCGACCCGGCGACCAGGCGCGTTTGCTGAATATCCTCCAGTCGCAGGGCATCGAGATTTCGCGCGCCCAACAGGCGTTCAGCGCTCCAGTGCCCACGTCTGAGAGCCCGGCCATCGGCGGTGAAGTCAAGCCGGCCGAGGCGAAGCAGCAAGGCGCGGAGAAGCCGCTCGAGACCAAGAGTGGAGATCAAGAGGCGGGCGCGAAAAAAGAAGGCGCGCGCGCCAAAGCGCCGGAAGGCGAGGAAGCGGCTGAAAAAACAGAGGCGAAGAAGAACGAACGCGCTGCCACGGTCACCGGGCACTTCCCAGCCGGCACTTACATCATCCGCATGGATCAGCCTTACAGCCGCTTCGCCGATGCCCTGCTGGATACCCAGTTCTACAGTACCCGCGATCCCCGTCCTTACGACGACACTGGATGGACTCTGGGTGCGCTGGCCAACGTCAAGACGGCGCGGGTGATGGATGCGGCCATTCTGAATGTGCCCATGGCTAAGGTGGAAGGGAATGTGACGGCGAGTGGAAGCGTCAAGGGAAGCGGCCACACCACTTATCTCGTGAACCATAACGCGGACAGCGTGCTGGCCACTTTCCGCTATCGACTGGCGAACGTCCCCATGGAAGCTGCCGAGGAGCCCTTTGAAGCGAACGGCCGGAAATTCGCGCGCGGCACCTTCGTTATTGCCAACGCAGATCGAGGCCAGATCGAAACGGCCGCGCGTGAACTGGGAGTGAGCGTCTGGGCAACCGATGAGAAGCTGAGCGTCGCCCGCCACGCGCTTGAAGCTGCGCGGGTCGCCCTCATGCATGACTGGCGGGAAACCCAGGACGACGGCTGGTTTCGAATCAGCCTCGACCAGCTCAAGATCCCTTACACCTACATTGCGGACACGAAAGTCCGCGAGACATCAAATCTCCGGGATCAGTTCGATGCCATTATCGTACCGCCGGATTGGGATGAGTTGGCGGACATGCTGCAAGGTATTCCGATGCGCGGTAATCCCATGCCGTGGAAAAACACGCCGGAGACGCCCAGCTTCTTTGCTGCGGGGCTTGATTCGAGCGACGACATTCGCGGCGGGCTGGGTTTTTCCGGGCTTGCCAATCTGGAAAAATTCGTTAAGGCCGGAGGCCTGCTGGTGACGGTGGAGGGCGCCTCGGTTCTGCCGGTGGACGGCGGAATGACGGAAATGCTCTCGCTGCGCCGGCCGCAGAAGCTTGTCTGCCCCGGCGATGTGCTGCTGGCCGGCGTGGAGGACGTAAAGAGTCCTGTAGCCTATGGCTATGGCGAGAAGCTTTACGTCTATTACCGGGCCGGCTCCATCCTGAACGTCGGCTTCGGAACTGGCCGCCGGGGTGGAGATGCCGGGGAGGCGCGAAGCAGCGGCCGCGGCTCAGCGACCGATCCCGATGTGATCCAGGGCCGCCAATATATGCCTCCCGAGGAGGAGCCCAAGCGTACGCCGCGCGAGCAGGAACTCTTTGTGCCGGACGCAACGCGTATGTACCTGGGCACGCGCATCCCGCCTGCGGATCAGTTTCCACGCGTGATTCTGCGCTTTGCTGAGGCCAAGAACCTGCTGGTGAGCGGCTTGCTGGACGGAGGAGCGGAAATTGCTGAAAAACCTGCGGTGGTGGATGTGCCCCACGGCCAGGGACACATCCTGCTTTTTGCCAGCAATCCCATGTGGCGGAATGAGAACTCCGGCAGCTTCTTCCTGCTTTTCAATGCGCTGATGAATTACCGCCACCTGGACGTCGGGCGCGCCTCGAAATAGAGCGTCCCTGCGTTGCTGTCATTCTGAGCGAAGCGAAGAATCTCCGCAGTTCGTGGGTGGAGAGCGAGCACTAGGCAACTACAGAGATCCTTCGCTTCGCTCAGGATGACAGTGCCAAGGGACGTCATCCTGTGATAGACTCTGGCCACGTGTTGAGAAGCGCTCTGACTGCCATGGCTCACACTGCTGAAGCTCGACAAAAATTACGCGAAATCTGCAGGGTCGCGGCGCGGGTATTTTATGAAAAAGGGTACGACGGCGCCTCCATGCAGGATATCGCCCATGCCGTTGGCTTGACCAAGGCTGGCTTGTACCATCATGTGAGCAGTAAGGATATGCTGCTCTTTGAAATAATGAACTATGGAATGGATATTCTGGATGAGGAAGTGCTGGCAAAGGTCAAGGATATCCAGGATCCGCGCGAGAAGCTGCGCCGGACTATTCTTGGGCATATCGATTTGGTGGTCCGCGCTCGCGACATGGAGATTACGGTTATCCTGCACGAAAACCGCTCCCTGAAGGGGAACTTGCGCAAACAGATCAACGCGCGCAAAAGGACTTACATCGAGTTTCTCGAGGGACTGATCGCGAAGGTGCAGGAGCAGTCCGGCATGGCGCCGAAACTCTCTCCCCATATTGCCGCCTTCGCTGTGCTGGGGATGATCAACTGGCTTTACCAGTGGTACCATCTGGAAGGGCCTGTTAAGGAAGAAGAAATCTCCACCGCCTACACGGACTTCTTCTTTCGCGGTTTGCTGGGCAATGCGTGAAATCTTCTTCCCCTTGGGGGAGCAGGTGGATTGCGCCGGCATCTTCAGCAGCCGGGGCGGGCTGGAAGTGGGGGTCTTTGATGCCTGGTCGTACCGTTGCCTTTCAGGGCGAGCGCGGCTCATTCAGCGAAGAAGCCGCATATAAACTGCTGGGAAGGCACATCACGCCAAAACCTTGCGAGACCTTCGGAGCCATCTTCGAAAGTGTGGTGAGCGGGAAGACAAAATACTGCCTGGCCCCGATTGAGAATACCCTGGCCGGATCGGTGCACGAGAATTACGACCTCCTGCTGTCCAACGACTTGCACATCGTTGGCGAAGTCAACCTCCGCATTGTGCATAATCTCATCGCTCCACAGCGCACGGCGCTCAAGCGGATTACCCAGGTTTACTCCCACCCTGTGGCCCTAGCTCAATGCGAAGAGTTCTTCAAGCGTCATCCCAAGATTGAAAGAGTTCCGTTCTACGACACCGCAGGCGCGGTGAAAATGCTGGCGGAACGCCCCTTGCCCGGGGCCGCGGCAATCGCCAGCCGTATCGCCGCCGAGGTTTACCGGGCCCACATCGTGGCTACCCATGTCGAGGACCACCACGAGAATTACACGCGCTTTCTGCTGCTCTTCCGGCGGCCCCAGGTGGCGGCGAAGGCCAACAAGGTTTCCATTGTGTTTTCCACCCGCAACGCTCCCGGGGCACTTTACAAATGCCTCAGCGTTTTCGCGCTGCGGGATATCGACCTTACCAAACTCGAGTCCCGCCCCTTGCGCGGCCGTCCCTTCGAGTACTTCTTCTACCTCGATTTCCTGGGCCACCTGAAGGAAGAGCGCTGCCGGAACGCGCTTTCACATCTCGGCGAGGTGACGAACTTCTTGCGCGTTTTGGGGTGTTACGAGAAAAGCAGCTAGTGCCTGGCGTTGGGTGATCCGACTATGGCTGAAGACCGTGGAGCGAAGAAAAACCGGACGGTTTGGCCGATCTCTATTCTTCTGCTCGTCGTGGTGACAATCCCGGTTGTCGCCTATTGCGGATACGCCTCCCCGCAGGGCACCCCGAACCTGGATGATATCACCGGCAAATACCACTTCCTTTCCCCGGATGACACGTTGGGAATCCTGGAAGAAGAAGGGAAGCTGAAAGGGTACATTGAAGTTGTGCAGGGCGCCGAGGAATCCGATGACGTGCTGAGTTACGAAATCGTGGCGGGCTTGCGCAAGCGCGACCACGTCGAATTCAAGACGAACGTCATCCACCGAAAGTACTATCGTTTCGCGGGCAAGGTCGAGCGCGGATCGGGACGTCAATCCGACGATCCTGATTACATGCACTTGGTGGGCGACGTCGAAGCGGTAACCGTGAAAGGGGACAGCGGGCAGGAGTCTGTGGTCAAGAAACGCCTGGTGTTGAAGTGCTTCGGCAAAGCTGAGAGCAAGGACGAGTGAGGTGATCGGGAGAATAATTTGCGATTTGCGATTTCTGATTTCTGATCTGTACTTCTAGTTTCTTCGCGGCGCACGAAGAAAAGCAGATCCTTCGCTTCGCTCAGGATGACAGTAAGCGTACGGTTTTGGGGATGACATGTCATTCTGAGCGAAGCGAAGAATCTGCATTTGGTTGCCGCTTTGCCGCGCTGTGATGAGCTGCTCGGTCCCCAATCACAAATCGGAAATCGCAAATCACCCCGTTACGGGACGATTGGCAGTATCACCTGCGACGGGTGTTCGCTGTCGTGAAAGACCGTGTTCGTGGCGACGGCGAGCCGCCGGTTCGCGTTGAGCGCTTCTCCGGTGTTGGGGTTGACATCGAAGCGTGGGAAATTGCTGCTCGAGATATCCAGCCGGATGCGATGCCCCTTAACAAATAGATTCGAAGTTGGGTAAAGATGGATGGTCAGGGGATAAACCTGGCCCGGTTGCATGAGTTCGGCATGATCGAGCGAGCCGCGAAACCGGGCACGCAGGATGCCGTCCTCCAGATTCATGTCCATTCCGGCCGGGAAGTCGGGGCTGGGAGGGTGTACGTCGATCAGTTTGGCCGTGAAATCAGTATCCAGCGCTGACGACGATACCCACAACTTCACATCGATCGGCCCTGTCACTTCCACATTCTGTTCGAGTGGCGGCGTCGTGAACACCAGCACATCGCGCCGCGCAGACAGGGGCAGGTGGCTAGAACAGTTCCACACCGCCTCGCTGCAGCGCTGGTTCCAAGCTCCCTGCAGCAAGATTTCGACACCGGACGAGATGTTCCCGCCGATAGTAGGAACGGGGTTGCGTGGATCGAAATCATAACTCGTGCTGCTTGAGGTCTCGGACGGCTTCTCGGTCGAAAGTGCACCATCAGCATGAAGATAGTATGCAGTCCATCGCGTGCGCGCCAGCGGCCACTCCTGCTCGTCGCGCCACACGCCGCCATGCAGGTGCAGGCCCTCCGCCGTCTTTTGCTCGCTGCCTCCGCCCATGACGAAAATCTTCACTGGAGTGTCGCGTTCGGCCCCGTTGTCTGCTCCTTTCAGCCAGCGATCGTACCAGCGCAGATGAAACGCCTCACTATCGATAGCCGCCTGGGGGCCGAAGTCTGTCTCCCCGTGTGAATGGTGCATATGCTGGCCATGGATCCAGGGTCCGAGGATCATTTTCACAGGGCCGTGCTTGGTGCGCGAGAGAGCCATGTAGCTCATAGTCGTCTGGAGTGCCCAGGAATCGTACCAACCGCCGATGAGATAGACGGGAACATCCTTGTAGCGGCTGGTCTGATCGACGACGCCGAACCCGGGCTGCTTCCAATAGGTGTCGTTTTCGCCGTGGCTCATGGCGAAAACTAACCAATCCTCGTACTCGGGAGCAAGCTTGAGCGGTGTCGTGCCCTTGCGCAAAGGCAATTGGGCAAGGTACTCGCGAACGCGCTTCCCAGCTTCTTCGAGAGCAGCGCGCGTGGCTGGATCACGAGCTTCCCGGCTGCCGTTCGGCGCCCCCATAGTGAAGACCCAGTTGAAGAAACGCAATTCGAACGCTCCCCCGTTGCGCATGCCGAAGTAGCCGGCGTTTGCCACTGCGTCGACAGGGATCAATGCCTTCAGACCGGGCGGATTGCTCTCGGCCATGGCGTGCTGCGTGCCACCCACGTAGGAAGTGCCGATCATGGCGAAGCCGCCGTCGCTCCAGGGTTGCTGCACGAGCCACTGGGCGGTATCGTAGCCGTCGTTCAGGTCGTCGGTCATCATGTGCCAGACGCCTTCTGAGGCGTAGCGGCCTCGCGCGTCCTGGCACACCACAACGTAACCGTGGCTCACGAACGGAAGAAGGTAGTCGAGCGAGTAGTTCTTGTTGTAAGGTGTGCGCTCCAGGATGGCGGGGAATTTGCCTTCCAGCCTGGCGCCGTCCCGGCCGGGGAAATAGATGTCCGTAGCAAGCCGCACGCCATCACGCATGGGCACCATTACGTCTTTCGCGACGACATAGGTCGCCGGACCGGCTGCCAGCGAGCGCATCCCGGGAGGCAGGACAAGCGCCAGTCCCGCGAAAAGCCAGACCAGGAGGAGTAGCATCGAGCCGCGCCTTGCTGAAAGTCTCATGGAGAATCTCCGCCGTTGCTTTCTGCTCATACTAGCACAGCACGGCGGAGCCGCGAGCAAAACCAGCTTCTCCGCGTACGCTGTGGTTCGAGAGCTTTAACACAGAACACGCGGAGGGTCTCGGTGTTCTCTATGTTTCATCTTTGCTTGGTCACAGAGAACGCAGAGGAGGAATCGTCCTCAATCAAAACGTCTCGCAAACTAATGTGCCAGCGTGGCTTGGGTGGTGTAAAGAGAAGGCGGCGGTTCGGGGGCGGGAACAAACTGATCGCTCTTCACGTAAATCCTAATGGGGGAGAGGGCTAGCCAGTTATGCTTGACTTTGGATGTGGCCTATCATACCTTTCACATGACAATGAGTAGTCCATTTTGCTTTGAAATAGAGCGATTTTGTCGCACTCGGTGAATCATGGAAAATCCCACCACGAAGAAATGGTACAACTACTTTCTTTCGGTAGATCAGCCCGCTGAAGCCAAAGGCGAGCAAGAGGCGACTGCGGACGGTGGCGAGGCGGCCGCAGCAGGGCCGCGCAGCGCGGCGCAAACCGTCGCCGAAATAGCCTCGGGTGTGAGCGCTGATCCCAAGTTTGCCGGTCCGGTGGCCAACCCGATGTCCTTCCAGGAAATCTATGGCGCGGCGGAGATCAACTCTCCCGAGCACGGATACACGGTTCTCAAGATCATTGATTTACTGCACAGCGAGCACATCCGCAACCTTTCGCGCGACGTAAAGAAGAGCTCGCTTCTGCTGGCTCTGGAGGCGGCGGGAGTGAAAGCTGAGGAGATCGTGCAAGACGCCGTGCGGCGCGACAAAGCCTTGGACACTTTCGAGCGCGTACAACAGAACGCTTTGCAGGAACTCGAAGCGCGCAAAACCAAAGAGAGCAAGGAGCTTCAGGCGGAGATCGAGAAGCAGATCAACGAAATGCAGTCCAAGGTTCAAGCCAATAACGATGAGGTGACGAAGGCGAAGGAGCAGTTCTACGGCTGGCAGCTTAAGAAGCAGCAGGAAGAGCAGAAGATCGCCGACGCGGTTTCGTATTTCACATCCGAAAAGCCCATCTCGACCGCCGCTGATGCTGGCACACCGCAGGCCCCGGCAGGCAAGAAACCGTAGCCGGTGATAGAGGAGGAAATATGTTCAGACGCTTGCAACGCATGATCCGCTCGTTCGTCGGCTTTTTCATTTCTGCGGCTGAGGATCCTGAGTTGATCCTGCAACAAAACATTCGCGATATGAATGACCAGGTTCCACGCATGAACGAGAGTATTGCGATGGTCAAGGCGAACGTGACGCTGCTGGAGAAAGAAGAAGCGAAGTATAAGTATGACATGAGTGAGTTGACCGCGAAGGTGAAAGCGGCCATTCAGGCAAATCGCGATGACTTGGCAGGAAGTTTTGCCACGCAACTCGAGCAACTGAAGAGCGCTCTGGCCCGCACTCAAGCGCAGTTGGCAACGGCGCGCGGGGCCTTCGACAAGGCCATGCTCGTCAAGCAGGCTTTCCTGCGCGAGAAGGACCGTAAGACCCAGGAGGCCCTCAACGCCATTCGCGACCATCGCCGTGCCCAGTGGCAGAAGAAAGTAGCCGATGCGATGGAGCAGTTCGAAGTTGCGGGCATCAGCCAGACGCACGACGAGATGGTGCGCAAGATCGAAGAGGAGACTGCGGTCAATGAGGCGCGGATGGAGATGGCTTTGGACAATGTTGACCAGCAGAAGGTCAAGATCGAAGAAGAAGCTGAGAAGCTGCGCGCCAACGATCTGGTGAAGCAATTCAAGGTCGAGATGGGGCTGATCTCTCCGGAACCCTCCGCGCCTGCCGCAGAGAAGACCATTGGTGTAAGAGAGGGAGAGAAGACTTCCTGAAAAGAACCTGGGGTAGGGGCGGCCCTGGCGGCCGCCCTGGGGCGACCACGAGGATCGACCCTACACCTTCGAGGAGGCATTTATGGCGGTCAAGATCGAACGGGGTGGCTGGCTTCTTATCTTTTTGATCGGGCTTGCCCTGGTTGGGTACAGTCTTAATAGGTACGGCGTACTGAACATCGGCAGTTGGTTTGGATCACACGGCGGGTCCACGGCCGCGAAGGTGGACACCTCGAAGCCGCTAGACCTACCCGCGGCGAGCACCACACAGGCGAACGAGGTCCGGGTTCGCGTCAACATCTGGGTCGGATGCGCGGCCGGGTTGGTGGCGAATGGCGGGCTGGATACGGCCCCCGACTCCATTTATGACAAGAAAGGCCTCAAAGTTTCATTCAAGATCATTGACGATTGGACAGAAGGCTCGGCGGCACTGGCCACCAATAACGTGGACATGATGCTGACCACCGCGGACGTTTGGGCGAAGGACTTCGGACAGTTCCAGGAGAAGGGCTTCGGCGCCCACGCCTTTTACATGGTGGACTGGTCGCGCGGCGCCGACGGCCTGATCGGGAAGCAGGGCATCAACAGCATCGAGGACTTGGCCGGGCAGGTGGTGGCCTTCGCCCCGTATACTCCCTCGCACTTCCTGCTCTGGAATGGGCTGAAAGGTTCGGGTCTGAGCACCCAGCAGCAGACCGAGATTTTTGCCAAAGCGGTGCATACGAAGGATGGCATCGAGCCCGCTACGCTGTTTGCTCAGCAGAAGGTTGATGCCGCCGTGGCGTGGGATCCCGATATGAGCGACGCCGTGACCAAGCGCCCCGGCGCCAAGAAGATTTACGACACCCGCGTGGCCAACCGGTTGATCGCGGACATCCTGGTGGTAAGCGACCGCTTCGCGGCACAGAATCCTCAGACGGTCATCAATTTTGCCCAGGGCTGGCTCGAAGGTGTGGAGTTCATCAAGGCGCAGCCCATGCGGGCCTACAACTTGATCGGCACCATCAAGGATTTCAATATTCCCACCGACCTGGCCAAGACGATGCTGGGTGGGGTGAGACTTTCCGATTACGCCGACAATGTGGCCTTTTTCGGAAAACCCGGCGGCGAGGCTGATTACGCCAACATTTTCAGAATGGCGCAGGACATGTATCGGGAAGAGCAGTTGATCAAACACATTGCCGATTCCGAGACTTCCGTGGACCGGCGTTACATCGAAGCCTTGAGTGGTAAATTCTCGAGCACTTCCACCGAGGCGCCCATAGAATACAAGGCCCCGGCAAAGGGCGCCGTTCCTATTGCCACCCAGCACCGCTCTATCTACTTTGATACGAACTCGGCGAACATGAGCTTGGATTCCCGTGCGGTAGTGGATGAGATTGCCGAATTTATGCGCGCCTACGAGAACACGGTGGTAGACATCGAAGGCAACACCGATTCCACTGGGTCGAAAGAGCACAACAAGGAGCTCTCGCAGGAACGCGCCGACGCCGTGAAGCACTACCTGATGGAAAAGCATGGTTATCCAGCCAGCCGCATGCGGACCGCCGGAAACGGCCCCGACAAGCCCATGGATACCAATGCTACGCCGGAAGGCCGCGAGAAGAATCGCCGCACGGATATTAAGGTTTACCCGAATCCAGGGGCGTGAGGCGGCTTCGGGTGTTTGCCTTTTCCTCTCCCCCGAGGTGGAGAGGGCTGAAATCTCGTAATGCCCAAACTCTTCGAAATTCGTCGTGACGTTTCGCCTCGCGCCAAGATGGCTCTGGCTTTCTTGAGCTGGGGTCTGATTGTCTTTGCATGGTTTGTCCTGACTCAATGGGACATTCTCCCGCCCTTTGCTTTGCCTCGCCCGGCCGGAGTCATCCGCGCCTTCGGCCGACTTTGGGTGGATTACAATTTGCTGGGCAATGTCGTGCAGAGCTGGTGGCGTATTGCCCAGGCCTTCTTCTGGTGCGCATGTATCGCGATCCCACTGGGTGTGCTGATGGCCAGCTTCCGCTGGGTTCATCATCTTATAAACCCTGTGGCGGCCCCGATGCGCGCTATGCCCATCACCGCTTTCCTGCCCGCTTTCATTGCGCTGTTTGGCATGGAAGAAACCATGAAGGTGGCCTTCCTCTGGTTTGGAATGTTCTTCTACCTTCTGGCTGTAGTTGTTGAGGAAGCGGAACGCGTCGACGACAGCCTGATCGAGACAGCTTATACGCTGGGCGCCAACCGCGGCCAGGTGCTCTGGCTGATCTTCAGGGCCTCCTTCCCTGGGATTTTCGGGTCGTTCAGAATTCTCTATGACATTGGTTGGACCTACGTTATTTTGGCCGAGATGGTTAATGCTCGCCGCGGTGTGGGGTATATGGTGGAAGCCGCGCGTAAAGTTCTGGACTTCGAGAGAGTCTACGCAGGCATCATCGCCATCGGATTTGCAGCCTTTATATTTCGTTGGTTCTTGACGTTTCTGGAACACCGTTTGTTCCCGTGGCGTCAGGTCCAGCGGCCGGCTACTGAGCACCTCGCAGCGGTGGGTGCGGGCTCTACGGCCAAGAAAAGTGGGCGGTCGGCAGTAAGCAGTCGGCAATAAGCAGTCGACGGCGGGCAGCGGGAGCAGGGGTGTAAGAAGATGGTGGCACGAGGCTTTCGCGATCTAAAGGTCTATCAGCTGGCTAACAGCCTTGCGATGCAGATCTTCAATGAGACAAAGACTTTTCCAGCCGATGAGCGATATTCGCTGACTAGCCAAATCCGGCGGTCCTCCCGGAGCGTCGCGGCGAACTTGGCAGAGGGATATCGTAAGCGGCAATATCCGGCCATGTTCGTCAGCAAGCTGGCCGACTGCGACGCGGAGGCGACCGAAACGCAGGTCTGGCTCGATTTTGCGAGGGACTGTGGTTATTTGTCAGTAAATCGGCAGAAGGAATTGGCGACTGGCTACGACGAGCTTGGCAGGGTGTTGAGCAGTATGATCAAGGAGCCGGCGAAGTTCTTGCCTAACTGAATGAAGGCTACCGACTATTTACTGCCTACTGCCGACTGCCTACTGCCGACTTAGTGTTACGATGCCGAACAAGGTCAAAGTCCAACTCGACAAAGTCTGCCGGACGTTCCTCGGTGCGGCGGGCGAAAGAATCGAGGCGTTACGCGATGTAAGCCTCGAAGTCGAAGACGCATGCTCCCCCGAAGGCCGGGAATTGGGCGAGTTCAGGGTGCTGCTCGGCCCCTCGGGTTGCGGCAAATCCACCATTCTGCGCTTGATCGCGGGGCTGGATTTTCCTGACAGCGGAAAGATCGAGGTGAACGGCAAGCCGGTAGAAGGGCCCGGTCGCGACCGGGGAATGGTGTTTCAGAAATACACCTCTTTCCCGTGGCTAAGCGTCGCAGATAATATTGCGTACGGGCTGACGATTCAAGGCGCACCGGCAGAGCAAAAGAAAGAGACCGTGGCGAAGCTGGTGGAAGCAGTGGGCCTCTCGGGATTCGAGAACTCGTACCCGGACCGGCTCTCGGGCGGAATGCAGCAGCGAGTTGCGATCGCACGCACTCTGGCAGTCCGGCCCGAGGTGATTTTGATGGACGAGCCGTTTGGCGCGCTGGACGCCCAAACACGCGGCGACATGCAAGCCCTGTTATTACGCATCTGGGATGAGACCGCCTGCGCCGTACTGTTTGTGACCCACGACGTGGAAGAGGCGGTCTACCTGGCTGACCGAATCTTTATACTTAGCTCCCGCCCCGGTACAATAGTGGAGGACGTTCCGGTGGCGCTCGGTCGTCCTCGAGACCCGGCGATGAAGCAGACGAAAGAGTTTCACGACCTTCAGGATTACGTGCTGGCGTGCCTCCGACGCGCTCCGGGGACGGGCCATGTGCGGGTGGGTGTTTGATGGCGGAGGCGAAGACTCCCCAGCAGGGCACGGCCGCAAAAGCCGGTTCGATGTTGGGAGGGATGGTCAAGCACGATGTGGAGGAGCTTGGCCTCCAGCAGTCCGACCTGGTGAAGGCCGCGCTCAAGTGGCAGTACAACTGGATCGGGCTCGCGGGCGCCGCGCTTTTCGCCGTGCTGTCGGGGACCGGACTTCCGCTGGTGCTGGCGGCAGGCCTGGAGATGATCTATCTAAGCCTCGCGCCACGCAGCAGCGCCTTTCGGCGTTTAGTGCGTTCCTGGAAGTACGCTGAGCAAAAGCGCCAGCGAGAGATGAAGCTGGGCACGATGTTCAACGAAATGCCGCCCGAGCTTCGAACTCGCTATGCTACCTTGGATTCCCTGTGCGCCGGCATTCGCACCAATTACAGCCGCTTATCATCGACCTCGCAGATGTTTCTGGAGCAGATGGAGCAGAGGCTTCAGGGCCTTCTCGAAGCTTACCTGCGCCTGCTCTACGCCGACTACCAGCACTGCGAGTACTTGCAGACCACCGACCCTGGCCCCATCAAGCAGAACATCGCCAATCTGCAGCACACGTTGAATTCAGATCCCCCACAGGTGCAGGAGATCAACCGCAAGCGAATCGAAATCCTGGGGAAGCGGCTGGAGAAATACGAAAAGGTCCGCGACAACCAGAAAGTGGTGCAGGCACAGTGCTCGGCGATCGAAGATGTCCTGCAATTGATCAACGACCAGTCCGTGACCATGCGCGATCCGCAGCAGGTGAGCGACCAATTGGATAACCTGGTTCGCGATGTCGAGCAAACCGAGGAAACCGTGCGGCAGGTCGAGGCCGTCTTCGACATGGCGGTGCCGGGAGTCGAGGAAACGTT